>OCVV012846762.1_pt1 | contig 17716 bp, 19 predicted proteins | sample 1539721 | NCBI WGS metagenome assembly OCVV01 (sample SAMN02144230, study PRJEB22623) | gut metagenome | biome: sheep rumen | host: Ovis aries | place: New Zealand | reverse complement strand
AAATCGTCGCGCTCTCAAAATTTATCGTAAAAGACTTTATTTCAGTGATTTCAAAGAACGATTAGTCCACTTTAACGGGACAGTAGTGATAACCTATAATTGATGAACCATAACTTATAATCGACGAACCATAACCTATGGTTTATGGTAACCACAGGTCTCATCAACAAGACCCAAAGCCCCACATCGCATCCTCCTTCCTCCTCAAACCACCAACACCTTACGAAACAAACATTCTCCTCATCATGTCGAGTGTGCTGCAACCCAGTCGCAACCCTTCCCCTCCCCCACACAAGAACACCACCCCAACCTCCCCACCCCCGTGTCGAGTATGCTGCGACTCAGTCGCATCCCCTTTCCCTCATCCCAACCTCAACCCTTAACCCCCAAAACTCCTCATCCCTAACTAATAAAACGCCAACGATACTACATCTTTTTCTTATGCAACTATTCTTTCCAAGATGCAAGTTTGCGGCTGTTTATATAACAATAGAAAAAATCGTATAAGATGTTCAATCTTGACAAATTTATAGCTGACAGCGTGACATTTCGCCCTGTCAGCATGTTTGCTGCTGATATAGAGGCGAACAAAGAAACACTTACCAAGGAAATAAAAGACAAGAAAGTCTGTGTCATTGGTGGTGCTGGCTCCATCGGCTCCTCTTTCATCAAGGCTGTGCTGCGTTTTGAGCCGAAGAGTGTAGTGATAGTTGACCTCAATGAAAATGGCTTGGCTGAATTAGTACGTGATGTTCGAAGCACTGAGGGATTGTTTGTACCAGACGAGTTCCGCTGCTATACACTGAACTTTGCAGACCCTATTTTTGAACGTATCTTCAGAGAAGAGAAAGGTTTCGACATTGTTGCCAACTTTTCAGCTCACAAGCATGTGCGTTCGGAGAAAGATAAATATTCGGTGCAGGCTCTTTTAGAAAACAACGATATCAAGGCAAAGAAACTGATGGACTTGCTGACAGTCTATCCTCCTAAGCATTTCTTCTGTGTAAGTACGGACAAGGCTGCAAATCCAGTGAACATCATGGGTGCCAGCAAGCGTATTATGGAAGATTTGGTGATGGCATACAACAAATACTTCAAAGTCACCACCGCACGCTTTGCCAACGTAGCATTTAGCAACGGCTCCCTACCCGACGGCTGGATTCACAGACTTCAGAAAAAGCAACCCTTGGCAGCACCCAGTGATGTTAAGCGCTATTTTGTCAGTCCTGAGGAGTCCGGTCAGATTTGTATGCTCGCATGTATCCTTGGCAATGGTGGAGAAGTCTTTTTCCCGAAGCTCGGTGAAGACCAGATGCTCACCTTCAGTAGCATCTGCGATGATTTTATAACAGCCAATGGCATGGAAAAAGATCAGTGTCAGTCAGATGAAGAGGCAAAACAGAAAGCAGCAGCCTTAGATTCTTCACTCTTCACTCTTCACTCTTCACTTACGAAGTACCCAGTAGTGTACTTCGGATCAGACACAACAGGCGAGAAGGCCTATGAAGAGTTCTACGTCCCAGGTGAGAAGATTGACATGCAGCGTTTCCAAGCCCTTGGCGTAGTAGAACAAACTACCCGTCATAACATGGACGACGTCAATACATTTTTTGACCATCTTGAAGAAATCTTTGCCAAGGATGACTTCACCAAGGGTCAGGTCGTTGATGCTATCAAGGAGTTTATTCCTAACTTCGAGCATGAGGAGAAAGGAAAGAATTTGGATCAAAAGATGTAAAGAATAAAACAAAAGATATTATGGCATACAAAATTCCTCTTTTTAATCTGAACTTCGACGATCGCGAGGCTCAGGCAGCGTATGATACAATCAAGTCTGGTTGGATTTCCACTGGTCCTAAGAACGCAGAGTTAGAACAGATGTTTATTGATATGTGGGAGGTGAAATATGCAGTCTCTATGAGCAACTGCACTGATGCCCTTCACGTTTGTTGTATGGTGTGTGGCTTTGGTCCTGGTGATGAGGTGATTTGCCCTTCATTGACATTTGCTGCTTCTTGCAACTGTATCCGCTATGTGGGCGCTACCCCTGTGTTTGCTGACATTGTAGGCCCTGACCACATCAATATTGATCCTGCATACATTGAGCGTAAGATTACGCCAAAGACTAAGGGTATTGTGGTGGTACACATGGCTGGCTTCCCTGCCAAGATGGATGAGATTATGACAATTGCTAAGAAGCATAACCTCAAAGTGATTGAGGATGCTTGTCATGGACCGCTCTCTGAGTATAAAGGCAAGAAGTTGGGTACCATTGGCGACTGCGCTTCATTCTCTTTCTTCAGCAACAAAAATATCTCTACCGGCGAGGGGGGGATGTTCATCACGAATAATGAAGAAATGGCTGCAAAAGCACGTCTTATCCGCAGCCACGGCATGAGCACCATGAGTTATCAGCGTGCCAGCGGTCATGCAACAGAATACGACATCACTTGCCTTGGTTATAATTTCCGTATGGATGACATCCGTGCGGCCATTGCCATTGAGCAGTTGAAAAAACTCCCTGGAGACTTGGAAACCCGTATCAAAGTCCGTAAGCACTACGTTGACCGCTTGAGTAAGATTGATGGAGTCGTTGTTCCTTTTGCAGATAATACTGAGTTTGTAAGCAACTATATTCTTCCCACTGTTCTGCTAAACTCTACCAAAGAGCGTCGTAATAAGATTCGTGGGTATATGCATGAAGCTGGTGTTCAAACCTCTGTTCACTATCCTGCAGCACATAGGTTCTCAACTTACAAGGATCTTGGCGCTATTCTGCCTCAAACAGAGTATGTGACTGACAATGAGATTACCCTCCCGATGTATGCTGCTTTGACACCTGAGCAGATAGACTTTATTTGTGATACCTACGAGAAAGTAATTAATATAATCAATGAATAATGACATTATCATCGTTGGCGCATTCCACGAGATGGTTGAGTTGTGTGAAGATTGCGGTTTTCATATAGTGGGAATTATAGACAACAAGATGCAGGAAGATTATTGTGGTTATCCTATTCTTGGTACAGATGATGACCGTGACAGAATACATGAGGAAAACCCTGAATGTAACGTGGTTATTAGTCCTGATCTACCAGCAGTGCGTATAAAACTGTCGAAATTATATGGAGATTCTGGCTACCATTTTGCTACAGTAATCAGTCCTAAAGCGAACATTTCGCGAACTGCAACAATCGGTGTAGGTTCGGTGATACAGCAAGGAGTAAATGTGTCTGCAGGTACGGCGATTGGAGAGTATGTTAAAATCAATACTTATGCTAACGTGATGCACGACAACATAGTGGGAGATTTTGCAACAATAGCTCCGAATGCGGTATTACTGGGGTATGTTAATATTGGTAGGTCTGCCTATATTGGAGCTAACAGTACAATTCTCCCTTATGTGGTGATTGGCAGTTCTGCAACTGTTGGGGCAGGTGCTGTGGTAACAAAAAATGTATCGCAGCAGAGGATAGTGAAGGGTGTACCTGCTAGATAAAAATATTCAAGATGAAGCCAAATCCTTAAATTCTTGTTGATGGTGGTATGCTGCTCTTCAATGAAGAAGAACTAGGTGTTTATGCTAAGCATATCACCACCCCTGCTAAGATACCACATCGTTGGGAGTTCCGTCACGACCATATAGGCTTCAACTACCGTATGCCTAACATCAGTGCAACTCTTGGTTGTGCACAGTTGGAGAACATTGAAAAATATGTAGCCAGCAAGCGAGAGACCGCTAAGGCTTATGAGGAATTCTTCAAGGACATTCCTGAGATAGACTTCTTCGTAGAACCAGAGAACACCCGTAGCAACTACTGGCTAAATGCCGTAATCCTCAAGGACAAAGAGGCACAACAGCAGTTCCTTCAGTACACCAATGACAATGGCGTTATGACTCGTCCTATTTGGGAACTCATGAACCGCCTGCCCATGTTCGAGCACTGTGAGAACGATGGTCTCAAGAATACCATCTGGTTTGCAGACAGAGTAGTGAATATTCCGAGTTCTGTACGACCTTCTGATTTACCGAAAGCATAATGAATAAACCCTTAATTCTCATAGGTGGTGGCGGTCACTGCAAGTCTGTGATTGACGCAGCCGAGAGTGCTGGTTACAGCATTTTGGGTGTGCTCGATATGCCTGAAGAGGTAGGCAAGGAGGTTCTTTCCACCACGATCATTGGCACTGATGATGACATTCCATCCTACGTGGACAAGGCCGAATTTGTCATTACCGTAGGCTTCATCAAGAATCCTGCCACACGCATAAAATTATATAATAGGGTAAAAGAAGTTGGTGGCAAATTGGCAACAATCATTGCTTCTACAGCCTATGTTTCCAAATATGCCACGATAGGTGAAGGAACGGTCGTGATGCACCATGCTTTTGTAAATGCTGGAGCACAAGTAGGCAATAATGTTATCTTGAATACATTTGCAAACATAGAGCATGATGCTGTGAAAGGTGGCCAGTGCCATATATCCACCGGAACAATGATCAATGGAGAATGCAAGGTCGGATGCAACTGTTTCATTGGGAGTCAATCGGTGCTTGCTAATGGCATTACTATCAGCGATGACATCATTGTGGGCGCTGGTTCTTTGGTGAGAAAGTCCATCAAAGAGAAAGGCATATACTCTGGTAATCCAGCGATCTTGAAGATTAAAGCGAAGTAAGTATGTTTTCAGAAAAAAACAAAGCTATCATTGTTGATGCAAGCAATACCATCATCCAAACCATGAAAATAATGGATGATAGGCGGGCTAAGTCCTTACTTGTGTTTAATAATGAGTCCTTTATCGGTATGATTACGAATGGCGACCTTCAAAGGGCTATTATCGCCAACAAGCCTTTTGATGCCACCATTGGTTCGATTGTTGATAATACTAGCAAGAAATATGCTCATGTGGATGACGATGAGGAACATATAAAGTCTTGGATGATAGAAGTAAGAGCAGAGATGATGCCTGTCGTGGATTCCACAGGAAAACTGATCAAGGTGATTTTTTGGAATGACTTGTTTGACGGATCTCAAAAGGACAATAGGCAGAATCTCAACTTACCTGTTGTTATAATGGCAGGAGGCAAGGGCACAAGATTGAAGCCAATCACAAATGTTATTCCCAAGCCTTTGATTCCTGTTGGAGACAAAACGATTCTTGAAGAAATTATGAATCAGTTCGAGGGGATAGGCTGTAAGCAATTCTATATGTCCGTCAATTACAAGTCGGACATGATGAAATTCTATCTTGACCAATTGGAACATCATTATAATATAGAGTTTTTCGAGGAAACAAAGCCATCAGGAACAATAGGCAGTGTTTCGTTGTTGAAAGGTAAGATAACTACGCCATTCTTTGTCTCCAACTGCGATATTATTATTGACCAAGACTATCGTGACGTCTATGATTATCATAAAACCAACCACAATGATTTAACTGTCGTTACGGCTGTAAAAAGTTTCAAAATTCCTTATGGCGTGATTGAAGCGGGTGAAGGCGGATTACTGACAGGTTTGCAAGAAAAGCCAGAAATTACCTATATGATTAATACAGGTGTATATCTCCTTAATGCAGAATGTATTGCAGAAATTCCAAAAGGTCAGTTCTTCCATATTACACATTTGATGGAGAAAATAAAACAACGGGGTGGACGCATTGGTTGTTTCCCTGTCAGTGAGCATGCATGGCATGATATGGGCGAATGGCCAGAATATTTAAAAATGATAAATGTACTGTAAAGTTGTGAGAGTTTTATTGATATTCAATGGCTCGCATCAATCACATTTGATGAAAGCGGTTTGTGACAATGTGAGCAATTCCAATATTTTGATTGATTATCTTGATAAAGGGACTGGCTTTTTTTATTCACAGAATGGAATAAAACAATCCTTCCTATGCCGACTCTATCAAATTTTAGATTTTTGGGGAGGAAGACGACTGAGAAATCTCTTTGGTGAGAAAATGATACTTTCGCAAATAGAAAAATATGATATAATTGATATTCAAGGACTATTTAGCGACCAATATCCGCAATTAATTCCGATATTGAAAAAGAAGAAAAAGATAAAGGTTACCATCTGGGGATCGGATTTTTATCGGCGAAGTGATGCTCAAAGAAAAAGGATGACACCTTGCTATACAAATGCAGACATCATACAATTAGCAACCCCACAGATGAAGAGTGACTTTTTGAAGACATATCCTCAATATACTGATAAGATTAGGGTTAATCATTTTGGTTTGTCGCAACTGGAGATACTTAAAGAGCTAATTCATAACAACAATATCGATTCCTCCTATTTGGAGATTCCCGAAGGGAAAATGGTTGTTACTTGTGCATACAATGCACAAAAAGCACAAAGGCATCTGCAAATTATTGATGCTATTATGTCTATGCCACAAGAAATCAAGGAATCTGTATATATATTGTTCCCTATGACTTATGGAGGAATGGACTGCCCAGAATATAAGAAATCGGTAGAATCCAAATTAGAACAATCAGGGTTGGCATACAAGATATTGTCTAAACATCTAAGTCTGACTGAATTGATGGCACTTCGCTTAAAATCAAATGTTGTGGTGAATATACAAACCTCTGATGCATTTTCAGCTTCTCTTCAAGAGCACATCATGGCTGGAAATTTAGTGGTTGTGGGAGATTGGCTACCATATCAGATTTTGGAGGAACATGGAATCTATATTCGCAGGACTTCTATAGAGAATCTTTCCCAGAATATTCAATGGGCTATAGTGCATTACAAAGAAAAAAAGGAACAGCTGGAACAGAATTGGGAGAAAATGTATCACCTTTCTTCATGGAAATATAGAGCATCCATTTGGGCTAACATATATAAAGAAATGATGAGAAATGGGTGAATTTAAGGAAACTTTAATTTCTGGAATGAAGTGGACAACATTGTCTGCTATTGTCAAAAGTATTGTCAAATTACTACAAGTCTCTATCCTCACCCGATTTTTGCCTAAAAGTGACTTTGGAACGATAGCTATTGCTTTATTATACATAGGTTTTACAGAACTTTTTCTTGATTTAGGTATTTCTTCTGCCATTCTACACCGTCAAGACACGACACGTGAACAATATAGTTCACTTTTTTGGCTTAATATTATTACTGGGCTCCTATTGACTGTCATATTATGGTGTCTTTCACCGTTAGTAGCCCTTTATTATCAAGATGATAGCCTTGTATTGATTTTGCGCTTATTAAGTCTCAATGTTTTATTTTCTTCTATAGGGCGGCAATATCAGACAATTCAGCAAAAAAAACTTAATTTCAAGTTTCTTGCCAATGTCGAACTTATAACTTTTATTGCAACATTTTTAATTGCAGTTACTTTGGCATATATGGGCTATGGGGTGTTCAGTCTTGTCTATTCAACCATATTTAGTATTGCTTTCCCGAATATCATTTATTGTATATCTGGCATTCATCAAGATGGGAACATCCATTGGCATTTTAAATTGAAAGAGACATTTCCGTTCTTAAAAATAGGTGTGTTTCAGATAGGGGCATCAATCTTTGATTATTTCTCTCGTGAGTTTGATGTGCTAATTATTAGTGTCACATTTGGAAGAGAAACATTAGGAGTTTATTCATTGTGCAAGAAGATTGTACAAATGGTCTACGGTCTTGTCAACCCTATTTTGACGAAAGTACTTACCCCTATGTTTGCAAAGATTCAAAATGAGAAAAAAAGATTGAAAACCAACTATCTGCGCATTATTGAAATATTGGCGACAACAAATTATCCTATATATATCCTTATTGCTGTGTTATCCACTTCAATTCTATATAATCTATACGGGAAAGATTATATTGAAGGACAATTAATCTTATCGTTTCTTGCTGCATCTTATGGATTGATGAGCATAGCAAGTCCTGTGGGAACTTTACAAATCGCATTAGGGAGAACGGATATTGGATTCTATTGGACTATCTTTAGAATTATCACGAATACATTATTCATTTATGTGGGGGCACTCATCTCTATTAATATGATGGCTCTATTCTTTCTTGTTTATAATGTATTAGTGATTATTCCTTTCTGGTACATACAATTGAAGCCAATGATAAGAATTACCTTATGGGAGTATTTGAGAAGTCAAATCACTCCATTTCTAATATCTATTGCTTGTTCTGCACCTTTCTTATGCTTATGGTATGATAAAACAAGTGTCATCTTATCATGTATTACATCAGTTCTCTATTTCCTTCTATATATAGTCATGTTATCATATTGTGATAACAATAATTTTTTAATGAGGAATATTAGAAAATTTGTATTTCATTGGTTCGAGAAGAAACCATAAATAGATGTTTTTACGTATAAAAAGAACAACGGATGAATATTTTCAATATATTTCATACTCTTTATTTCAATTTTCGCTACCTTCCTCTTCGACAAGCTGTGCATTTACCAGTTCGTGTAACAAATGATTTGTGTATCGAAAAATTACATCGGGGACAGATTGTAATTGAAGATATAGCGAAAGGAAAAATTCAAATAGGGAGGGGAAAATCCCCTGGTTTACAAGCCTTCAGATCTAGAATACTAATAGGGAATGGTAGTAAAATTGTATTTCGAGGTAAAGCAATAATATCTCAAGGCACGGTTTTGCGTTGTGACAAGAATTCATCCATAGAATTTGGCAATAATTTCTATTGTAATAGTAATTGTTATATACGAAGCACCAGTAAAATTTCTTTTGGTGACAACTGTGCTTTGGGATGGAATATTACACTGAACACTTCGGATGGTCATCCGATATGGCATCACGGAGAAAAAGTAATAGGAGAAGGACCAATAATAGTTGGAGACAATGTGTGGATCACTTCTGATGCTAGTCTATTAAAAGGCTCGGTAATTTCTAATCATTGCATTGTTGCTCAAAAAGCAGTGGTGACACAGGCTTTCAGCGAAGAGCATTGTCTTATCGGGGGCATTCCTGCGAAAGTTGTTGCACATAACATTGATTGGTCTGCAAAATAAATGAGAGAAGAGTAATAGTAAGAAATCTTCAAAAAGTGTAGAAATGAAATTTGATGTAGTAATCAATACAGATGACAAATACCTTCAGCATTGTATGGCAATGCTTTGTTCACTCTATGAAAACAATGCCGTGCATGAGATTACTTTGCATGTATTACAAAAGCATTTATCTGATGAATCGAAGGAGTATATTGAAGGACTCACTTCAAAATATCAAAACCATGTATTCTTCTATGAAATGGATGAAACCCCTTTGCAGGGTGTCCAATTTAGGAAAAACAGACCTTTGTCAATGGCAGCATATTATAGACTATTACTTTCAAGCGTATTACCTCAGGAAGTTGACAAAGTACTTTATTTGGATTGTGATATCATAGTTTTGCGTGACATATCTGAGATTTTTTGTATAGAGCTTGATGATTATGCACTTGCTGCTAGCATCGATTATTTCCCATATTCGCAGCAACATCGTTTACAATTGCACATGGAAGCTGACGAACGGACATTCTGTTCTGGAGTGATGTTGGTGAATTTAAATTATTGGCGTAATCACAATGTCGAGTCAGGCTTGCTTGAATATGCCAAGCGTAAGCGGAATGTCGTATATTTACATGACCAAGACGTTCTCAACTACTATTTTAAGAAAAAATGGTTCTTGTTGCCCCCAAAATGGAATCGAACTGCAAATAAACTTCGAGCACAAAGGCTACAATGGTGCAAAAAATTTGATTATAAAGAATATGCTTTTGAGCCGATTCTTATTCATTATGCTTCTGTGGGAATAAAGCCTTGGTATAATGCCCCTGTGCCTGAAAGACGTTCATATGAAGAATATTTGCAGAAGTCAGGATTCAGAAATATCGTGTATGAAAAAAAGTCGCTGATAGATATAGTGTCTCTATTTTTCATCACGGCGAATTACGAATTTAAAAAATTGATTTTATATATTACAAAGTGTTATTAAAGGTTGAGATGAGAGAAATCTTGAGACTTTGTTATAAGACCTTCCAATACGGGAATGTCATATTGTACAATTATTGGTGTACAGTGGTATTTCGGTGTTTGCTTTGGGTGAATTGTGTTGAGAAAGGGAGAGGTATTAGAGCGGTGAATAGCATTCCCAAATTGGTCATCAACAGAAAGGTTTCAAGAGTCATGATTGGCAATGGAGTGACATTTAATAGCTGTAGTGACCATAGTTGGTATTGCAGATGCGAACTATGGGTACGTAAGAATGCAGAGTTAATAATTAGTGATTATGTTGGAATGAACGGAGTGATGATTTATGCATCAGAAAAGGTGGAAATACATGACAATGTGAAGATAGGTGGAGGAACACGCATTTTTGACACAAATCATCATTCCTTGAACCATCTACAAAGACGTGGAGATGCTGATATTGCCAACGCAAAGTCTGCACCCATTGTTATAGAAGAAGACGTATTTATCGGGGCGGGCTGCTTTATTGGGAAGGGAGTCACAATTGGTGCACGAAGCATTATCGCAGCAGGCAGTGTGGTGGTGAAAGACATACCAGCAGATTGTATTGCAGGCGGGAACCCATGTAAGGTGATAAAGAAAATTGAGTCATGACATTAATAAAAAAATATCCGACATTGCTTTTGTTAGCAATGTCTATTACCATAAGTTATTTTTTGGGAGAAGGTGATAAAAATATGTTGTTAATAGCAATTATGGCAATATCACCAATTTACATCCTTTTAATAGGTGTCCATAAACTTTATAGGTTGGATTATCAATTTTTGTTCTTGGCGGGATTAATGTTTCTTTCATCATACATTCACACTGATTCGTTTCGCTTAGAGTCCTATTTATATAGTTTTTGTTTTATAACGTCATTCATCGTCCTACGAATTTCCATATATCAAGGATGCTTTAGACTATCATTCATTATACTTTTTTTGAAATATGTCATTTATGCTTACGGAATAGTGCTTTTGATTCAACAAATATGTATATTGCTGAATTTGCCTGTTTTTAATCAACCGCATATATGGGAAGACAATCCGTGGAAACTAGCATCGTTATCCCCAGAACCATCTCATTTAGCGCGTTTCATGTTTTTCACATTCTACACATACTTGACTTTGCAGAAAATAGAATCAGGACGAAGCACAACAAAACTCAAGTTTAGCAAAGATCGATATGTTTGGTTATCATATATATGGGTAATGCTTACATCACAGAGTACTACAGCCATATTGTTTTTCCCTTTGATTTTCATCCAACTATTGAATAGAAAAACATTTTTGAAAATTATCTTTTTGGGGATGCTATTAGTTCTTATTGTTTTTCTCTTATTCCAAAATTCAGCAGCCTTCCAAAGGGCTATTAATATTTTGCCAACATTCTTAACATTCGATTCATCTGAGATTACTCTGACAGATCACAGTGCTGCTCATCGCCTTATTCCGCTAATAGGTTATCTTGAAAATATGAATTTCCAAGACTTTGACTTTTGGATAGGAAAAGGAATGGATTCTGGTAGAGCATTTTTTTCTTTATACATGTTCAATGTAAGCGGTGACATTACATATCGAGACAATGTTGTTTCAATTGGTGGAATGTTGAATTATTTGATAGATTATGGCTTCCTAATTTTTAGTTACTTTTTGTATCTCGTATGGCAAGTCATAAGAAAAAATAATGATCGCATTATTGTTTTAATGTGGTGTGTCATTAACCTTTATTCCACATTTAACACTCAGATGTTATGGTTCAGTTTGATTTTATTAATGATATCCACTTACTTTGAAAAACGGCAAAAATATATAAATGAGATGCATATATGAAAATATCTATTATCATAGCCACATATAACGCCGCCAAAACTCTATGGCGTTGTCTGGAAAGTATTGTTCGCCAGATGACAGAAGAATGTGAACTGTTGGTCATCGATGGCGGTTCCACAGATGGAACACAAGATATTATAGAGGAGTATAAAGAACATATAGCATATACGATATCTGAACAAGATGCGGGAGTCTATGATGCATGGAACAAAGGCATCAAGATGGCCAAAGGGCAATGGATTACTTTCATTGGTGCGGATGATGTGTTGTTACCTCATGCTATTGAACATTATATGACTTTTTTGAAAGAGGAGGGAGATGATTTTGATATAATATGTGGAAAGTTGCACTTTGTGAACGAGGGCGGAAAAGTATTGAGAGATGTGGGCGAACCTTGGAATTGGCATAAAATGGCTCATCGAAAATTAAAGTTTGCCCATCCAGGGATGTTGCACAATCGAAGATGTTTTGAGCGTATCGGGTTCTTTGACATCCAATATAAAATCTGTGCAGACTCAGACTTTCTTCAACGATTGGGACCGAATACAAAAGCAGGTTTTATCAATGAATACTTAGTGAATATGCAAGAAGGAGGCATTAGTGACTCTTTTGCTTGTATTAGAGAAGGACATGCTATTCGTAAAAAAAATAAGATAGTTAGTAATCTGTCAAACAACTGGGATTTTCTCTTAATCACCATGAAATTTGTCATTAAAAAAATTGTTAGAAAATAAAAAACTTACAAGAGTAGATGAATATTAACATCATAAAAACTTGTACGGGATGTTTTGCATGTAAAGCAGCATGTCCGAAAAGTTGTATATTGATTTATGAGGATAATATTGGACACCGATATCCTTATGTTGATATAAATAATTGTGTCAATTGTGGAAAATGCTTAGAAATCTGTCCAGAGAACAATCCTGTTGATACGCATGACAGCATGGGGGTATTTGCCGCATGGGCAATAGACGAAGAAGAAAGGGAAACAAGTACTTCTGGAGGACTTGCGTCTGCTCTTTCTAGAAAAATGATATTACAAGGCGGCATTGTGTATGGGGCTGCCTTCGTTTCTCCTTTTAATGTAAAACATGTTAGATGTGCCAACATTAAAGATATTAAGAAACTGAAAGGTTCTAAATATGTCCAAAGTGACACTTCCGAATGCTGGCATCTACTAAAAAAAGACATAAAAGAAGGGAGAGATGTTTTGTTTATAGGAACACCTTGCCAAACTGCTGCTGCACAAAGATTGGTGAAGGATCGGGAAAAACTCATTGTCGTAGACTTAATTTGTCATGGCGTTCCCTCCTTAAGTTTGCTAAAAGACAGTATTCCGAAAGAAGTTTTTAAAGAAGATATTAGTTGGATGGAATTTCGTAAAAATACAGTATATCATTTTTCGTTAAAAAATGACACATGTACAATATTTGAACGGTCATTAGATAGAGATTGGTACATGAAAGCGTTTTTTTCTGCAATTGATTTTCGAAAGAGTTGTTACCAATGTAAATATGCACAAACTATGCGTACAACAGATATTACAATTGGAGATTTCTGGGGATATCATCGAAATGGCTTTGATGAGAAAAAGGGAGTGTCGTTAGCAATTGTAAACACAATAAAAGGAATGAAACTATTTAATTCTCTTGACGAATATATGATGAGAGAAAAACGTGATTTAGAAGAGGCTAGAAAAGAGAATTCGCAATTGAATTCACCTGTATCTAATCATAAAATGAGACGAAAAATTTTCTCATTCTTATATTCTCTTTTGGGATTCAACAACGCTTTTATGTACACAATGCCAGAAGTCTATTTGAAAAATATCTTATTGCGATGAAAGTGGCCATAATAACAAGACGATATGGAGACAATTTTGGATCCATTCTCCAAGCATTTGCATTACAATGGATTATTTCTACTTATGAGCCAGATAATGTGATTCTAGACTATGATGAATTATATCATAATATAAGATGGAGGATTAGACCTCTTGTATATGATATTCTTTCATTTATAGTGAAATTATGTCCTATAAAATGCATATGGAGAAGCAAGAGGGTCTTCTTTGAAAACAGAAATGAACAGAAAAATAAGTTTAGAATGTTTGACAATCGTTTAACAAAAACTGAAAAAGTTCTCCGAAAGAAGAGTGACCTAAGAAAAGCCTGTGAAGGATGTTCTGTTTGTATATGTGGAAGTGACCAAATATGGAGTCCCATATTATTTGATGAAAATTATTACCTCACATTTCTTAATAATACAAAAGTCAAAAAAGTTGCCTATGCTACTAGTCTTGGCGTTAATAAAAAGGAAATGATTTCAAATAGAATGGTTAGATTAATGAAACGATTTGATAAAATTAGCGTAAGAGAAAAAGTAGGATGCAATATTGTTTCAAGTTTAATTGGCACTGAAATAAAGCACGTTTTGGATCCGACCTTATTATTACCTATAACTGCATGGAAAGAAATGGAAAGTAGTGTTAAAATAGAAGGAGATTATATACTATGCTATTTCTTGAAATCGAAAGAACTTCCGAATTCGTTTATTCAATCACTAAAAAAAAGAACACATTGTAAAGTTGTAAACATACAAATGTACTATAACATAAATGACATTATAGCAGATATTCATTTATATAAGGTTGGTCCACAAGATTTCTTGTCTTTAGTATCCAAGGCAACTTATGTATGCACAAATTCATTTCATGGAACAATTTTTTCATATATTTACAAAAAAAGTTTTTTTGTCTTTGACAGATTTAATCAAAATGATAAAGCCAATCAGAATTCTAGAATAGATGATTTATTAAAGACTTTGAATTTGGAATGTCAAAAGGTTCCTATGGGTGAAGACACTTGCGCCAATATAAACATCTCATATCCGATTATGAATAATTTTGACCACATGCGTTCCCAATCTTTAAATTTCATTAAAGAGTCTTTAGCAATTATCAATACCCTCCTATAAAATGCGAATTTTACATTACATTTTAGGATTTCCGCCTCATCGTACAGGAGGCTTGACAAAGTATGCGTTAGGCTTGGTTTCTTCAGAGAAGGCATTGGGACATGATGTCACGATTCTATACCCAGGAAATACAACATTGAGATCAACTGTTTCTACATTGAGAAACAAGGGGGTATTCAATAACATTCGTATATATCAACTGACCAATGGAATACCAATTCCTCTACTCTATGGGGTTAGAACTCCGAATGATTTCATGCAAACTCGGGAGATAAAGGATTTTGATGATTTCTTTTCAACAGTAAAACCAGATGTCTTTCATGTACATACATTGATGGGATTACCCATTGAGTTTTTGAAGATGATGAAAGAACATGGAGTGAAGATTGTCTATACGACACACGACTATTTTGGTTTATGCCTACGCGTAAATTTTATTGATACGAAAGGCGTTCTTTGCGAAAATACTGGTGCTTTGTACTGTTCAAATTGTTGTCGGAATGCATTACCAACATGGCTACTGAGAATACGTAATTCTAAAAAACTAACCCCACTGAAAAGATTCCTTCGATGAATAAAAAAGAGAAAAACGTCACTTTTGAAAAACTTCTCAATTATTACAAGGAATGTTTCTCGTTGGTGGATTCATTCCATTTCAACAGCGAGGTCTCCAGAAACGTTTATGAAAAAAATCTTGGCGCACTTCATGGCACGACATTACCTATTACACATCGGGGAATCGATGATCATAGAAAGTTAAAAGACTTTTCACAGCATGGTCTAAAAATTGGATTTATTGGGAATGATTCGCCTTATAAAGGTCTGAAGGTCTTGAGAAAATGCATAGTGGGCTTAAATGTAGATTTGATGGTTTGGGGTGGAAAAAAGAAAGAATGTGGACAAGTGCATTATCGAGGTAAATTCCAAAAGCAACAATTAGCAGCCGTTTATCAAGAATTGGATTTGTTAGTGGTACCATCGGTATGGAAAGAAACTTTTTCATTAGTAACTCTTGAAGCATTGTCCTATGGCGTCCCTGTTTTTGTCAGTGATAATGTCGGTGCACAAGATATCGTGAAAGAATACAGTCCGATGTTTGTTTATCACTCGGAAGAAGAACTGAGAAAAATGATAGAATTATTAGTGAATGATAAAACATTGCTAATTGATTATAACAAAAAAATTCTATCTCGCCCTTGGAATCATAATGCGTTGTTGCATGCGCAAGAGATGATTGACAAGATTTACACTTAAATAAAATGAAAATTGCATTCATATCTACTCGTGGCATCCCCAACAACTATGGGGGATTTGAGCAGTTTGCAGAGTATATCTCTGTGGGATTGGCTGAGCGAGGGCACGAGATTACGGTGTATTCACCGCATTATCACCCATATCAAGAGAAGGAATATAAGGGGGTGAGGATTAAGCACATCTATAGTCCAGAGCAATGGATGGGCGGTTCGGTGGGCAGTTTCTTTTATGACTATGCCTGCCTGAAAGATGCACTAAAGAGGGAAGATTTTGACATTATCTATGAGGCAGGATACACGAGTATCATTCCTGCTTATATACGCTTCAATGTGAAGGACATCAAGCATCCCATTTTTACGACAAACATGGATGGTCTGGAGTATAAACGAACGAAATTCAACCCGTTGGTACGCAGGTTTGTGTTTTGGGAAGAGCGGATGGCTGTGAAGCATAGTCACTATCTGATTGCTGACAATATGGGTATCCATGATTATTATAAGGAAAAATATGGAAAGGAGAGCAAGTTCTTGGCGTATGGTGCGGATATTCATGATGATTGGGATGAGGATTTGCTGCAAGAGTTTGGATTGAAGGCCAATAACTATTATCTGATTGTGGCACGTCTGGAACCTGAGAACAACCTGGTGATGGCCATAGAGGGCTACTTGAAGTCGGAGGAGAATGGGAAGCGACCACTTATTATCGTGGGTAAGACGAATACACCGCATGGCAAGGAGTTAGTCAAGAAATATGGGCATGAGAGGTCTATCCGTTTCTTAGGTGGCATCTATGATTTCAGGAAACTGGATTCGGTTCGCCATTTTTCGTATGCTTATTTTCATGGACATAGTGTAGGTGGAACAAACCCATCTTTGCTGGAGGCGATGGCTGCAGGGTGTTTCATGTTGGCTAATGATAATGTGTTTAACCGCGCAGTGTTGAAAGAAAACGCTTTGTATTATGGCAATGAGAACGATGTTTGTAGTCTGTTAAATAGAATAGAAAAAGAGGCGGCAGAAAGAAAAGATTTGCTGGTGAAGAGGAACTGGAATGAGATAGAAACAGTATATTCGTGGGAAAAGTTGATTGATGAGCATGAAAAATACTTCAAATGGTTGCTCAGTCGGAAAAAATAGACTACTTTTGTGCGTTCATCCACATGATGTATGCACGAAGAGTCTTTCTACCAATTCATATTATACACATTATTAAGGGAGGGCAAGAGCAACATCCCTTTTAAGTTGAAAGTCATACTGTTGGGAAAAAGGTATGCTTCCAGACGATATTTCATGAAACTTTTTAAGGGTTGTGACATTCCTTCGTTCATGAACTTGAAGGAGGAATTTGAAAAGGACCACTCCCAATATTCTCTGGATATGAAGGCTGAGAACATCAAAAAGGATGGGAATGGGCTGATGACGGGTGAATATTGTTTATAATGAGAACAGATTGTGAAAATTGATGAAGATTTGAATGCGCAACTGTTGGAACTTGTGCGTTCTGCAATATGGGATAAGATGCCAGCGCAAGAAATGTTTCTTTCTTGTGACTGGCTTTCTCTTTTTCGCTTGGCAAAAGTGCAGACGGTAGCAGGGCTGATGGCCGATGCCGTGTCGAGACTTCCTTCTGAATGTCTGCCGCCGAAAGAGGTGCGCATGA
>OCVV010700728.1_pt1 | contig 17722 bp, 19 predicted proteins | sample 1539721 | NCBI WGS metagenome assembly OCVV01 (sample SAMN02144230, study PRJEB22623) | gut metagenome | biome: sheep rumen | host: Ovis aries | place: New Zealand | reverse complement strand
ATGGAATGTGCTATATAGGAAGTGTTATTAGTTCCTATGGAATAGGTGCTTTAGCTGATAAAATGGGAAACTGGAAAGATGTATTTATGATACTCTTTATTATCTCTTTAGTATCTTTAATTGTAGGAATAGTATATTTTATTATTAAAAGAATAATTATTAATAAAGAAAAGCATAAAAAGATAATAAAGGATAAGTTTTAACTAATCTTTAAATTAATATTCATTAATAGGGAAATAAGAGAAAGACACAATTTTGATACGAAAGTATAACCTAAAATAGTTATCCGTAAAAGTTTTACGTTTTATATTGCAATAAGCATATTTATAAGTTATAATGTAATTACCGTAAAACGTTTACGGAAAGGAGAAAGATATTATGATTAAGTATTTTTCAGTTGAAAATTATAAAGGATTTGAAAAAAAGATTGAACTCGATTTATCAAAGATTCATGATTATAAGTTTCATTCAGAAGCAATTAAAAATGGATTAAACAATAAAACTCTATTATTTGGCAAAAATGGATCTGGCAAATCTAATTTAGGCAAAGCTATAATGGATATATCAAGGCACTTAACATCAAATTTAAAAAATACCGAAACTGGTATTTTTAAAAATTTAAATCGTTTAAATTCTAATGTTTATTTTGATTATATTTTTAAGTTCGGCAATGATGAAGTGGAATATAAATATATTAAAGATAATCCAATGATTCTTGTGTATGAAGAACTTTTTATCAATGGCAAACAAGTGTTAATGTGTGATTTTCAAAAGAAAAATAATTTATTAAATCTAGAAGGTGCTGAGGACTTAGATACAGATAGATTTGATTATTCTATTAGTTTTGTCCTTTATGTCTATTCTCGTTCTGGTTTTATCAAAGATGGTCCTTTTGATAAGTTTTTTGACTTCGTGAATAGAATGTTGTTTTTTAGATCTTTAAAAGAGAATGAATTTGAAGGTTTTCAATCAAGAGGAAAGAATTTCGCAGATATATTAATTGAACATGGAGAAAAAGAATCGTTAAAAGGATTAGAAGATTTTTTAAAAAAAGAAGGAATTACCTACAAACTTGGAATCGCAAGAGATGTTCCTACTAATATGAATATTATTACTGTTAAATATGGTAGTACAATGGTGCCATTACATTCAATATGGTCTACAGGAACTTCATCATTAGTACTTTTCTATTGTTGGCTACTCGATCTTAAGAAGACTAGTTTTTTATACTTAGATGAATTTGATGCCTTTTACCACTATGAACTATCTGAACACATCTTTAGGCAGGTAGCAGAAGATCCTTCGTATCAATGTATTATTACCACACATAATTGTGCGCTTATGTCAAATAAATTAACTAGACCTGATTGTTGTTTTATTATTCGTGATAATGAAGTAGTCAAGAATTTAACAGAATGCACTGATAGAGAAATAAGAGAAGGACATAATCTCGAAAACTTGTATAAGAACGGAGCGTTTTGTGAATAGGGTTCTATTAATAGTCAAAGGTGAAGTTAGAGAAAAGACTTTCTTTAATAGATATAAATATGTTAAAAAGATGGACAATAACCTTGAAGTTGTCCCTTTTAATCAAAACATTAAAGAGTTATATAGGGTTTGTAAAGAATACATTTTTAATGGAATTAAACCAGACAACATATTAGACATTCTAAAAGATTCTAATATTAGTGATGATGATAAACAACTGTTAAATGGTTTATATACGGATGTCTATTTAGTTTTTGACTTTGATATTCAAAACGCTATAAAAGAAAGCTATTATAAAGATTATTTTTCAGTTATTAAAGAACTGGTGGATTTTTTCAATGATTCTACCTCGATAGGACAAATATTAATTAATTATCCGATGATGGATTCGATATATCACCTTAAAGATGATTCTTTCGTAAGTTACAAAGACATTATAGTACCTAGTTCAATTTATTTTTCCAAACATTATAAAGAGTATCTTTTTAATAAGAAACTTACTTTTGACTGTAATAAATTTACAAAAAATGATTTTGACATGATGGCTGCAATAAATTTAAAAAAGGCTAACTATATTGTTAATGGTGAATATAAAAAAGCCAACTCTATCGTTTATGAACTTGATCTTAACCAAAAAATAATATTAGATAAACAATTAGAAAATATATCAAAAAACAAACATATGTATGTTCTAAATTCATCTCTTTTTATCGATATAGATTTGTATGGAAGAACTCTTTATTTTCATGAAAGAGGCACAAGACTATATACCGATTCTTTCTTATATGAAAGTATAAAAAGAAAATAGTTATTATATGTTTTTACTTTAAATAATCATCGTGATATAATCTCTATGTTTATAAATAAAGATAGGAAGACACTATGAAATACACTTACTCAAAAACACACAATCTACCATATTATCTTACTAATTCACTAGGAGAATTATCTTTAGACGGATTATTTAATCTACATCAAGAAATGTTGACAGAATATTTTGAAACCTTTGGAATGGATAATTTCACTATGAAGGATAAATATAATTCTGCGTGGGTATTCACTAAGATGCATGCGGATATTATTAAGAACCCAGTATGGGATGAAGATATAAAACTTAATAGTGAAATTACATTTATTAAATTAGCTAAAGTTTGTATATTAACAACTCTATCTAATAAAGATGATGAAGTACTAGCTAAAATATATTGTGAAGCTTGCGTAATTGATCTTGTTAATAGGAAAATAGTTAAATTAAGTGATGTATCTTTTCCAGATATGGATGTTATTAATGATCAACCTATTTTCTTAACATATGAAGAAAAAGAAGATGTTAAAGAGATTGATAGAGTTATCAAATATACAGATATAGATTTTACTAAACACACTAATAATGTAAGTTATATTAGATTTATAGAAGATATATTAGGAGAAGAGTTCTTTAATACTTCATTCATCACTACGTTTGATATACATTTTAGAAGTGAAACTAGAATCAAAGATACACTTAGAATCAATTATAGTTCAAGTTTAAATAGATATGATTTTAGAATATATGAAAAAGATAAAGTGTCTACAGATATTATATTAACTTATAAAAATAGATAAATAATGGTCTATATAAAAAGCGCTACCAGTTAGCGTTTTTTATATATTGATAATTAATAAAAATATTTATTGACTAGCGGTCAATTAAATATTATAATTAAGATATGAAATACAATAATGAATCAAGATTAACAAAATCAAACGAAAATAAAAAGAGAATAATTGATTGCGCAATTGAACTGATTAATGAAAAAGGATTTGATAATGTATCAGTTAAAGAAATAACTGATAAAGCTGGAGTGTCGAAAGGAGCTTTCTATATACATTTCAATTCTAAAGAAGACTTAATAGTTCAACAGATTAATCTATTTTATGATGAACTAAAATTAGATGAATCACATTCTGTATATGAAAGATTAGAATACTTTTTATTAAATTCAATAGATCATATTATGGACGCTGGATTAAAGCTCGCTCAAGAATGGTTTTCTCATTCAGTATTAGGAAATTTCTATGGAAATGTAAAGTTGTCATATGACTATGATTATATTAAATCAGTAGTAGGAGAGAGTGAGGCTATAGAAATCATTAGTATCTATTATGGGGCTTTGAATATGTGGTGTTTTAAAAATGGAGATATCGATCCAAAAGAAATAGTAAAAAACTATATAAATAATAAATACATGGAGAAGAAAGAATAATGAAAACACTAGTAGTATATTTCTCAAGAAGAGGGGAAAACTGGGCTGTAGGCAATATTAAGGAAGGAAACGCTGAACATATTGCGAAAGTAATTCAAAAGCTAACTGGAGCCGATATATTTGAAATAGAACCTATTAAAGAATATTCCAAAGATTATATGAAATGTACAGAAGAAGCGATGGCTGAATTAAAAAGTCAAGCTAGACCAGTATTTAAAAATAAACTAAGTTCTATAGATGAATATGATACTATTTATTTATGTTATCCAAACTGGTGGGGAAGTTATCCTAGAATAGTTGCGTCATTCTTAGATTCATATAATTTTGATAATAAGACTATTAAACCAATGTGCACTCACGAAGGAAGCGGAATGGGATCTTCTGAAAGAGAATTAAAGAATACTTTAAAGAATTCGAATATTTTGTCAGGACTTTCTATTAAGGGCACAAACGCACATACGAGTGATGATCAAATCGAAAGATGGATTAATAGCTAGGTTAAGAATATGGAATATAAAGATGGTTATGTGTATGAACTGATGGATAAGGGTGGCCCAACAGATGTTAGAGAACCTTATTTTAAAGAAGCAGTTCAAGAGATGATGAGAGCGAGATTTTTATGTTTTAAAGCGAATCAATTATCACCTGATGATATGAATTATGTAAGTTATTTAGAAGAACTATTTAATAGAAAATTAGACGATGTTAGAATCCTTACACCATTTATATGTGACTTCGGAAATAGAGTAAAGTTTGGTAAAGGTGTATTTATCAATCATTCAGCGATTCTGTCAGCTTCTTGTGGAATTGAATTTGAAGACGGTGTATCTGTAGCCCCAGGAGTTAGAATTGCGACTATCAATCATGATTTTAATAATAGACATACTATTTATACATATGGGAAAGTATTAATTAAGAAAAATGCGTGGATAGGGATGAACGCTACAATATGTCCTGGTGTAACAATTGGGAAAAACAGCGTTGTTGCGGCTGGAGCGGTTGTGACAAAAGACGTTCCTGATAATGTGGTTGTCGGGGGAGTTCCAGCTAAAGTAATTAAATATTTAGATGAATCAGAACAAAAGGAGATTTGGTAAAATGAAAAAACAAGACGCGGGAAGAAAGATACTCGGTGAGCTCGCTCCTAAGTTCGCTGAATTAAATGATGATGTGTTATTTGGAGAAGTTTGGTCTAGAGAAACAGAATTATCTTTAAGGGATAGAAGTTTAATAACTATTTCTGCTTTATTTAGCGCAGGATTATATCCACAGCTAAAAGCGCATTTAGAAATAGGTAAAGCTCATGGATTAACCAAAAAAGAAGTGATAGAAACAGTAACTCAACTAGCATTCTACTGTGGTTGGCCTAAAGCGTGGTCTACATTTCCATTAATTGAAGAAGTATATGGTAAAGAACCAAATGATTTAGATTTATCTATTTTTCCAGTTGGTGAAAAGAATCCATATGGAAAATATTTTATAGGTCAAAGCTACCTATATAAAATAAGCGATATGGCGCCAATTTATAATGTTACTTTTGAACCAGGCGCTAGAAACAACTGGCATATACATCATTCTAAAACTGGTGGTGGACAATTATTAATCTGTGTATATGGTACAGGATGGTATCAAGAAGAAGGCGGAGAACCTAGATTATTACATCCTGGTGATATTGTTGAAATAAAACCAAATGTTAAGCACTGGCATGGCGCAACTAAAGATAGTTACTTCCAACATCTAGCAGTTGAAATTGAAGGAACTTGTACAAGCAATGAATGGTGTGAACCAGTAAGTGATATAGAATATAATAAACTAGGAGAATAAGATGAAAGATGTAAGATTAAATAATGGTGTTTTAATGCCTACAATCGGAATTGGAACATTTTTACTTGAACCAAAAGATGCTGAAAATAGCGTAAGAGAAGCACTTAAGATAGGTTATAGATTAATTGACACTGCTAATGCATATATGAATGAAAGAGCTGTAGGAAGAGGAATAAAAGAATCAGGTGTTGATAGAAAAGACATCTTTTTATCTACAAAGCTCTGGCCTAGCGAATATGAAAATCCAAATGCTGTTGATGAAACATTAGAAAGATTAGATACAGATTATATTGATTTATTATTTATTCATCAACCAACTAAGAACTGGAAAGAAGGATATAAGCAATTAATAAAGGCTTATAAAGAAGGAAAGATTAGAGCTATTGGAATTTCTAATTTTGAAAGAGAAATAGAAGAAGTTTTAAATGAATTTGATGTCAAACCACAAGTTATTCAAGTAGAATGTCACCCTTTCTTCCCTCAAGACGAATTAAGAAAAATAACTGATAAAGAAGATATTAAACTAATGGCGTGGTACCCACTTGGTGGTAATGGTATGACTAGTGAACTATTAAATAGTGACGTTGTATTAAATTTGTCTAAAAAATACAATAAATCATCAGCTCAAATTGTTTTAAAATGGCACATTCAAATGGGATTTATTGTTATTCCTGGATCTAAAAATGTCGACCATATAAAAGATAATTTAAATATTTTTGATTTTGAATTATCTTTTGACGATATGAAAGAGATGGAAAAATTAAATAAACACATAAGAAGATATAATAGAACTGATGAAGTATTAGATAACTTCTTAAACTGGAAAATTACGTACGAAGCAAAATAGAATTAATAACACCCACTTCAAAAACAAGAAAGTGGGTGTTATTAATTGATGAAATATAAAAATAATATATAATATAATAGAACTATTTATTAATAATAGTTATGATTGAATTATGATAATCAACACAGGACAAAGAACAGATATCCCCGCATTCTATTCAAAATGGTTTATGAATAGAATAAAAGAAGGATATGTACTAGTAAGAAACCCATATTTTCCAAAGAATGTAACTAAATTCTACTTAACTCCTGACAAGGTAGATGTGATTGGCTTTTGTACAAAGAACCCAAGACCAATGTTTAAATATCTAGATGAATTAAAAGAATTTGGCCAATTTTGGTATGTTTCAATCACAGGTTTTGATAATGATTTTGAACCTAACGTACCTAAAATAGATGATGTTATAGATGATTTTAAATATCTATCAAATAAGATAGGTAAAAACGCGATAGGGTTTAGATATACACCAATAATAGTTAATTCTAAATATACTGTCGAACACCATATTAAGACATTCAAATATATAGTAGAAAATCTATCAGGCCATACAAATTTAGTAACATACGGTTTTGTAGATTTATATGATAAATTATTAAAGAATCATCCTGAAATTAAGGATTGTAGTGATGAGAATAAGATATATATTACAAAAGAATTTATTAAAATAGCGAAAGAACATAATATGGATTTAAGGTTATGTTCTAAAGAAAAATGGTTAATTGATTATGGCGTAGATATAGAAGGATGTATGAGATTAAGCGACTATGAAAGAGCGATTAATAAAAAGCTTAATCCAACACAAAAGATGCAGGCAAGAAAGAACTATTGTGCATGTTTCTTATCTAACGATATAGGAACATACAATTCCTGTATGCATCTATGCGCATATTGTTATGCGAATGGCAATAAGGAATTAGTTATAAAGAACTATAAAAATCATGATGATAATTCACCATTTTTAATTGGAAATATAGAAGAAGGTGACATCATAAAAGAAGCAAACCAAGAATCATGGACTACAAATCAAATGGTTCTAGATTTGTTTTAAAAAATAATGTGTATACTTTTACCCCTTATAGTGTCTACTTTATTAATAGCTTTATTAGATAAATCAGGGTTTGAGCGTCAAAATGACGTTCAAAATGACGTTCAAAATGTCGCTCAAAAAAGTATGGAGCAAAAAATGTAGGGACGATATATTCGTTATCGAAATTTGGCATCCTTACTTTTTTATGTTGGCCTAGAGTAGGAGCACTACAAGGTTATGTGATAGCTATGCTATCACATTTTTAATAACTCTTGATTTTGTTGGGGGGGGGTTATAATCTAATAAAATAAAGATTTTTTGCCACACAATAAAACAGAGAGGAATTATGAAGGATCTATTTTATTTGAACATCATTATGCCGAATTATTATTATTTCAAATACAAAAGAAATGAAATTTGGTATATCATTCTTAGAACATTTTTGATAATAATTACAATTGTTCCTGTAGCAGCGATCGATCTAGTGTTGCTTGTTTTAATTCCAATAGAATTCATTAACAGAACATTTATATTATTAATTGCTTCCTTAACAGGAGTTGCATATGCGCTATATTTAGAATTAGCACTTGATTTTTATATCCTTGAATTCATTCAAGTGCTATTCATTCAATTAGGAACAATTGGTGATACAAATCCATGTTATTGGAATTATTACTATGGAGAATCGCTTGGTGATGGATGGCATTCAACTATTATAGAATATGGAGCTGATTTTTTGATTATGAATTTTAAGGAGATTATATGAATATTTCAAAATCATGTAGAGAAATTGAAAAACTTGATAAATCATCTAGACAATTGCTTTTTGCAAGAGCCTTAGTTGATTCACTCAGTGGCTTAAACAACATACTAAACGATGAAGGAACATCAAGCGGAGTATTACTTCATCTAATATTTGCTGCAGTTATAGCGGATGGAAAACTAGAGTATGATGAATATGAACTAATAAAACCATTTCTAGATACGTTTGAAGATAATTGCAGTTTTGAACACGCAAAATTAATAATCAATAATTTTAAAAACGACTCAACAAAATTTAAAAATGGGATTGATGAAATTGTTGATATTATTGGAATCGCATCAACTGAATTAAAAGCAAATTTAATAGTTGTGTGTCTTACTGTTTGTGGAATAGACGGAAAAATATCTTTTAAAGAGAGACGATATATTAAACAACTAATAAAATAATTCTTTATCTTTAAATATTCATCATTTTTTCAAATGAATACCTTAATAAACTGATAATTCTTGATTATTTATTAGTAATAATCAATCATTAATTGTCTAAATTAATTAAGGGAATATTGTTATGAAAGAATTCTTTGGATTTGGTGGTTATAATAGAGACCCTGAAGGTTTTATGTCTATTGAGCATATACTATTTGTTTCTTTTGGAATAATAGTTATGATAGCATTATCTATTATATTAGGACTTAAGTATAAAAATAGAGAGGATAAAAATAAGGTATTAGTTGTATCTGCGATATTAATTGATTCTTTTGAAATATTTAAGATAATTATTTTATGTTTTAGAGTTAGTAATTTCTCTCCAATTATTTATAATTTACCTTTATTCCTTTGTAGTATTCAATTAATAACTATTCCTCTTGCGGCTTTCAGCAAAGGAATAGTAAAAGAAGCATCCTTAGATTTTGTGTTTATGTTTGGTATATTAGGAGCGCTTCTTGGCACATATGGTGCAGGTAATAACTATTCAAGCTATCCAGTTTTATCATTTGATAATACTATATCATTAATCACTCACTCAATATCAGGATTCGCTAGTCTATATATAGGAATATCTGGTTTATCTAGTATGAAGAAAAACAATATGTTTATCTCTTATAGTATATTGACTATGTTCTGCATATTAGCTTATATTGCGGATATAATAATACCGTATAACTATATGTTTTTGATTAGAGGAGATGGAACTCCATATGATATCCTATATAACCTTTTAAATGGTAATAAAGTATTATATCCTCTATTTGTAGTACTATTATTTATACTTTATATTAGTGTTTTCTATTTCGTATTATTCTTGATAAGAAAAAGAAAAAAGATATAACCACTTCATCTTATTTGAATTAATTATTAAATACAATTTTACTTGATAATTAATAGATATTATAGGTATGAGTATAATAAAAGCGCATAACTTATTGAAAATATACCAAATATTTTCTAGGAGTATGGCGCTTTTAATTTTTATGGTTAATTGTTTATTATTAAAAATAGGTGAGTTTTGATTAAATAATGTTAAAATTTATTAGAGGTCTTAACTATGTCTATTGAAGCTAAAATACTAGATGAATTATTAAAGAAATGTCCTAATCAAGATAAATTATATTTTGATTGTGAAGAAGTTGATGGATATCCAAAAACTAAAACAATTAAATATTATTATGAAGATTATATCCATAATCTATATGTAGATAAGATGTATTTTCTTCATAGAATCAGCTTCGAAGAAGCAAATTCTAAGAAGATGGAAGTTAATAGATTTGGATTAAAAAGATTGTCTTTTATAGCAAGCTCTTCAGCTTTATTATTTAATACTTTAGGCAATGAATATGTGACAGAGATATTAGAGAATAATAAACTACCTAAAGGAAAATATAAAATCAAATATGAAAATCCATATCCAGTATTAAATAATGAAGTTTATTCATCCGCAACATTGAAATCAGATGATGGAACAATCATTTTAATAGATTGTAAGTTTTTGGAGAATCTAGAACCTATTAAAGATATAAGTGAAGATTATCTCAATCCTAAAAAATACGCAATATATAGTGTTGATCCAAAAATAGCTGAAAGTTTCGCAGAACTATATAGAATCAATGTTAAACCTGATTCTATGTATGAATCTAAGAAAAAGAAGTATTATAAACCTCTATATAATACGTATGATTTATTTAGAGTATTTAACTACGCTTTTGGTTTCTTAACAGATTATATAATCAATAAGAAAAGAGCGAAGTATAAAGATGTTAAAAAGGTTATATTAACTGATGTTTTATGGCATACAGAAAAGTTGCAACCAGATTTCTTAAATAAAGATGAAATATCATTTAGAGATAAATATTTAATTGAAGAATATGGTTATGTAGAAGTAAAGAAGTATTTTGTCAGTATGATAAATAGTATTTATAGCGCCGCAAGAACTCATGGAGTAAATATAGAATTTGATTTTGAATATATTCCATGGAGAGACTTTGTTGATATCATAAAAAACGATGATAGAAAAAAATATTTAGATAGATACAACATATAGTTTAATATGTAAAACCTGCAAAAAGGTGTAAATTGATACATGAAAAAACTTGCAAAAAGGTGTAAATTGATACATGAAAAAACCTGCAAAAAGGTGTAAATCTCTATTGATGATGTGTTTTTACTTATATATAATATTGAATATTATGTTTTGATTATAATCGCCAAAATTAGCGCCAAATAAATTTATTCCACCTGGATATTTGGCGTTTTTATTTACCCCAATTTTAAAATCAATATAGTTTGTACATGTTATATTTTTAAAATCATTAATAGTTTTTCCGTTATTAATCAATGTGTGATTGAAGAAACAGCCTTTACTATCTATTCTTATTTCTAATAATTTTCCATACTGTGTAGACTCAAGTGGCCATGATGATGGAGTATATTTTCCTCTCCTTCCTCCATAGTCTCCAAGTGAGGTGTATGTTCCAATTAAATTATTATTTAATTCAAAATATATATCAGATTTATAATTATTGTTATAGTTAGCACATTCAGAACATAGTTCCATTGAAATTTCAATTGATTCAATTTCTCTCATTTTAATTTCGTAATTATGAATAGAATAGTTTATGCTTCCAGAAATAAACCATAATATTTCTGCATTTATTCTTTCATAATTATAGAAAATATCAGGATTTCCTTCAGGACCTATTAACTCGCCTTTGCTGTCTGCCATACCGCAAGGACCATTAATATCAAAATTGATGAAAGATCCAATTGGAATCTCGCATCTAAAAAGCTTATTTGAATCTTCAATATTTTCTATTTTACTAAAAAATAATTCTACTGTATGTTTTTCAAGCGCAATGATTTTTTCATTGCCTCTTTTTGAAGAATTATGATTAACATTAATTAGTTTTGCATCTTTTAATAACTTTATGTGAAAGGATGCAGTAGATATAGATATTTTTAATAATTGCGCAAGTTCGTTAACGGTATATGATTTATTAGCTAGATATGTTAAAAGTTTGATTCTAGTTGGCGAATTTAAAGCGTTTGCAAGCTCTTCAATCTTATCCGGATTGTTGAAGTCTAAAGTCAATTTTTTCTGTTTTAAAATATTTTCATAATTTGATGACATATTATTCTCCTGATATATAGTCTTGACTTATTATAACATAGATAATTTTGAATTTCGATAGTTATCGAAGATTAAAAGTCATTTTCGAATATTTCAAAATTCAATATTTACTAAAGTTTATTATATTGGTAAACTTTAAATAGAGGTGAGATATTTTGAAAAACAGAAAAGGAATTTTAATTATATTTCTACTTTTACTAATCACTACATTATCTGGGTGTTTTTTCGCATCTAATAATAATGATATAAATGATGTAGTTGATGATTCTATGTTTGTGTTAGATCCAAATAAAGAATATAAAATCGAGTTTATGATGTGGGGAGCCGATAATGAGATTAATAACTATTCAGCTCTTATTGATAGTTTTATGGATCTATATCCAAACATAACTGTCACTATCACGACTCAGGATTCTACAACTTATATGTCGGTCTTAACAGGTAGATTATCTGGAACTATGCCTGATGTTTTCTATTTACCAGAATATGATTTTAGAGTATGGGCAGATTCAGGAAGATTATTATCTATTAGCAATGGATTAACAGAAGAAGAAAAGAATTCTATATGGCCTACTGCTTTAGATTGGTATTCATACAATAGAGAAACTAAAAAATTAGGAATATCTGAAGGTTCTAATCTTTATTGTTTACCAAAAGATATTGGTCCTTGGACATTAATGTACAATGTTGATATGATAGATGAAATGGTTAAAAACGAAAAACTTACAGAAGATGAAAGCAATAAACTTAAAGACTCGTCTAAAGCATTGACATGGGAAGAATTTACTGATATTTGTGTGAAGATTCAAAATTATTTTGGAAAAGAAAAAAATAATGATAGATTCTTTGCGATTCCATATTATGAATTAAGTAGCGCTATATGGTCTAACAACGCTGATTATTTTGATGAGAACGCGATGAACAGCAAAATCAATTCTGATGAATTTATAGAGACAATAGAATGGCTATGGGATTTAATGTATACATATAAAGTATGTCCGAAATCAACAGGAGATTCTGCGCAAAATATGTTCTTATCTAATAATTCTGTTTTCTGTTGGGTTGGTCCATATCTTACTCCTATGTATTATCAACAAAAAATGAATTATAGATTGATTCCTGTTCCTTATAACGGAAACAACAATAATGCGAAATCAACTACATGGATTGGAACTCTTGGTTTAGCTTTATCGAAAACTTCTAAGAGTCCAGCAGCATCTCTAGCATTAATGAAATATTTAAGTATAAATCAAGACGCTCAAATTGATTTAACAACAAGAGGACAATTACTTCCAAATAACAAATCACTAGCATTAGATAAGAATGAATTCTTATCAAGTACTTCAAATATATCAAAAATTTGGCCAATTAATAAGGAATTATATTGCGATATTGTAGATGGTTTTAATGGAGATACAAATAATGCTTTAAATATTAGTGGTAAAGATTTAATCGGCGGAAAAGTTAGACCACATTATTATACATTTGAGAATTCTTGGTTAAATGCTTTAGAAGTTGAAATAGGTCAAATCTATGCATTAAAAGATAAAACAAAAATAAGACAAACTATATTAGATTATAATTCTACAATGCAAAGTTATTTAGATAGATCTAATCAAAGTGCTGGAATTACAAATTAGGAATGAGAAAATCGAAGTTAAAAAGAAAAGAAAGATTAGTATCTTTAGTTTTTGTTAGCCCTTTGTTTATCGGCTTTATAATATTTACATTAATTCCATTAATAGTAGCGATTATTTATGGTTTTATAGATTATATGCCACTTAGAGGAACATTCACAACTCCTAGTTTTCAAGTATATAAAAGATTGTTTGATGGTTCCTTTGTAACAACAGGGTTTAAACATGCAATTTTTAATACATTGATACTGATGCTTTCTATTCCAATCAATTTATTATTAGGTTTAGGATTATCTGCCTTACTGACTCAAAAAAATATGAAGGGTAGGACGTTTTTTAGAACGGTCTTATATTTACCTGCGGTAACTGGGTCTGTAGCGATAATATTGGTTTGGAAATTACTATTTAACGAAACACATGGATTAGTAAATATTTTACTTAAGAATTTAGGAATAATAAAAGAAAACATTAACTGGCTTGGAATAACCTCAGGAAGCGCTTATCCAAGATTCGTAATAATTTTAAAAAATATATGGGGAGGAATTGGCGGCGTAACAATACTTTATATCGCTGGAATACTAAATATTCCTAAAGTGTTGTATGAAGCAGCAGAGATCGATGGCGCAACTAAATTTAGGCAATTTATATCAATTACTATTCCTTTGCTTTCGCCAATTACTTTTTATCAATTAATAGTATCTGTAATTGGGGGGCTTCAATCATTTATGGATACACAGCTATTATCAAATACTAAAGCGACACAAACGATAGTGTATTTTATCTATGATAATGGCATTAACAATTATCAATATGGATACGCATCCGCAGCTTCTGTATTGTTTGCGATTGTTGTGATGGTTGTGACAATTGCTCAATTTAAAATATCTAATAAACTGGTTTATAAAGAGTAATTATGAATAAGAAGATTAGTATTGGTTTAGCATTAAGTTACCTGCTTTTAATAGTTATATCTATCACAACCATATTCCCTTATATTTGGATGGTGTTATCATCATTTAAAAGCGGAATAGATATATCTACACATCCAAAACAAATAATTCCCAAAACCATTAATTTTAGCTCTTATGTAGATGCATTTAGAAGATTAAATCTATGGATTGGAATTAAGAATACTTTAATTATAGTTTTATTTTCTACAACAATATCTCCATTCGTATCTGCATTAGGTGCATTTGCGTTTTCTAAACTTGCATTACCTAGAAAAAGATTACTCTTATTGATTCTTTTATCTAGTATGATGGTGCCTTATGCAGCACTAATGTTACCACAGTTCCAGATTTGGCAAAAATTAAATTTGGTAGGTACGTTATGGCCATTAATAATTCCATGTTTCTTTGGTTCAGTACTAATGATGTTTTTCTTCACTCAATATATGAATGGTGTTCCAACTGAACTATTCGAAGCAGCAACTATTGATGGTGCAGGGTATTTTAGACAATTTATAGAAATAATGATTCCATTAATTAAGCCAGCACTGTCAGCTCAAATAGTATTTTCGTTTGTTGGAGCGTGGAATGATTATTTTATTCCTTCAATTTATTTAAATAAGTTAGAAGTAAGAACTCTACAACTACAATTATTATCATTGCAGCAACAACAAAATAATTTGATAGATATGAATATTGTAATGGCTGGATCTGTAATTAGTTCTATACCTATGTTAATTGTGTTTATCTTATGTCAAAAATTCTTTATTGAATCTTTAGCGATAACAGGAATAAAGGGGTAATTATGAAAAGATTAAGTAGATATTTGACTTTATTTATAATGTTTGCTGTTTTATTACTTTCGTCATGTAATAAAACTGAGACACAAACAAAAATAGATTATGATTTATATAGTCCAATTTTAAATACTCAAAATGATCCATTTGATTTTGAATCTAATGCGTTTATTTCTGATATTACTATTGATGGAATAATGGATGAAGATAGATGGCTAGAAGATGATGTGATTACATTAGGTTCATTTGATGATAGTGATATTGAAAATAATGAGTATGGAGCTATTGTAGAAAACCCTTCATCATATTCTTCAACAAAAAGAGCGGTCACAAAAATGTTTAGAGGAAACGTTGGATTCCATTTCGGTTTTACAGTTTTAGATTCTGATTTAGCGTATAAAGCATTAAGCGATGGTGATGATGCGATCTGGTCAGATAATATTCTTATTAATTTAGATACAGAAATTGATGGATCAAACATTCCTATGTCTGATGATTATTATATTATGGTAACCGCATGGAATAATAATTGTTTTAGAAGAGGAGCTAACGCTGCAGGAATGTGGGGTGCTTGGTCTGGAGTTGTCGACTACCAATCTAAAATAATATATGAAGATGATAAACAAATTGGTTTTGTAGTTGAAATGGTTATCCCATATAAGGAACTTGGCTTAAAATCTGATTCTCCTGTTGGAATTGCGCTTCGTTCATGTAATAGATATTCTAGCACTAATAACGTTATAGAAGATGTTTGGTATATAAAGGAACAAACCCCAGATTTTAATACGCCTAATTCATATATTATATGGGGGTCAGATAACAATCTTTATAGTTACTATGATTATAAAATGCCTAATGTAAACATAAATGGATCGATAGTCGATTATATAACTAATGAACCTCTAGAAGGAGTTAATATATTGGGCACATTAACTCAATCTGATGGTAGTTTTATACTAAATGATATTGATAGTAATAATGACTTAATTATTTATCCTACTGGTGAACATATTGTTGATAAGCAATCCTATGTAATAAGCAAGGATTTGATGCGTAAAGCAAATGGTGGGATAGTACCTGTTAATATCAAATTAATCACAAAAAACAATATGCTTACAAAAACCATTAAAGGAAAAATTACTACACCATCTAATATCGATGATATAAAAATAGAAATAAATGGAGTAAGCGCGAAAATTAATAGTGATTATACATATTATATAGAATGTTCATTTGATAATTATTATCAAACTTTAGAAGTTTCAAATAAAAAAGATAATGTACCTATAAAATACGATATTTATTTAGAAGATGTTTTAAATGGTAAAACAACATACGATATTTTAATTCCAGAATACAGTAAGTTAGATAATAATTTTGGTGAGAATAAAAATGTATCAACATATTTAGGTTGGACTAATGAAGGACTATATGTAAGGTTTGAAAACTCAATTAAATCTAATGGATTTGGTATAGCTTATGATACAGGAAGTAATAAAAATATTATTCTATATCATACGTTCGGAACTATGTGTATGACTGATTATTATAATTACAAATGGAATTATTATAATCCAAGTCAATTCAATGTAACAGCCGAAATAATTGATAGTCCAAGAGAAGAAACAATATATACATTTATAGTTCCATTTGAAACTCTTGGAATTGATTCTCCAACGGATATCAAAATAGCGCCATTTGAATATACAATAAATGGTCCATTCGCATATTATGTTGATGACAATGGTAGTGTTCTAACATTTGGATCAGATTCAATACTTACTAAATATCCAGTTTTATCATCAAATGGATCAATATCTTATGCTGAAAAGGAAACCATTAAGGCTAGTTATACTTTTGATGCATTTGGAAAAGGCAACGCAAACGTTAGATTTGATTATATAGATTCTCAAACAAAAGGAATAAAAGTAACCATTACTTATAATAAAACTCAATCACTATGGGGCTATGGAATTATCTTTGGTAATAAGGAAACCAACGTAGGAACAACTGATTTATACGCCATAGGCTATGGAACAATGGATCATAAAGTATATGGTGATTGGAACTGGAAAGGGGAATATAAGCTAACCAGTGACTTAAAAGTAGATTCTAGTGAATCAGTAGACAATGATGGAAACGATGTGATTACTTTATTCTATTCATTTGAAACACTAAACAATGAAACATATAAATTAGAGTACGGTTCAAATCCAAATAAAATAAGCATTCAATTATTTGAATACGTTACTGATGGAACTGGTAATTTATTTGGATCATATAATTGTATAACAATCGATAATGAAATAGTTAGATTTGATACAAGTGTAAATGATTTTATAGATTTTATAATAGAACAATAAATAAAAAGGAGAAAACATTTTATGAAAAAGACATTTAATCTTTTTACATTACTTGTTGTATTAGGACTTGTCTTATCAGTAGTAGCTTGTAATAAGAAAACTGAAGAATCAAAAACTACAGAAAAACCTACAACTGCTGAAACTGATAAACCTACTGAA
>OCVV011141071.1_pt1 | contig 17723 bp, 13 predicted proteins | sample 1539721 | NCBI WGS metagenome assembly OCVV01 (sample SAMN02144230, study PRJEB22623) | gut metagenome | biome: sheep rumen | host: Ovis aries | place: New Zealand | reverse complement strand
TATACAATCTGACGAAAAATCTGACTGCGCATCTGCACCACCAGCTCTGTGCGGTATTGCCTTAACCGTTCTAACCCACCTTTTTTGTGCGAGAATCCACCCAAATCTTTATTAGCCCCAAAAAAAAGTGAAATGGACGCAGTCAGAATCAATCTACAGTGAGACTGCAAAGCTGAGTTTGCGAATTTTATAAACAATACTACCCTTTTGTGTGGTGCTTTTTTTGTCGGATTATGCTATAATAGATAAAAAGAATGAAAGGGGTGATTTCCTTTGCAAATCAGGAAAATCACAGCACTTGGTCTGTCAGTCTGTCTGGCGGCGGGTATGTCTGCCTGCGGCAAGGATGACGGCGGGGTTGCCAAGAACAAGAAGCCGGCAGTTGATATTTCCTCGCTTTCGGATTTTTCGTATTCGACACTGCACTATGACTATGAGACAAAGGACGGATATCAGTTTGATTACGACGTCACATGCTCTCCGTGGATTCCGGCATCAGACAAGGAACTGATCGAATCGGCGTGGGCGGATCTCGGATGCTCCGGCGAAATACCGTATACGATTGAGGACTGGCATCTGCACAAGGTCTTCAATGATATGTACGGGCCGGAATCAATCTATAAATCTGACAAAGAGCTCTTTGATGTGTTCTCAACCGAAATGACAGATCTGTACATCTCCGTGGGCAAGCTGCATGTGAAAAACAAGCTGGAGGACTGGCATGTAACGCCGCAGTCTCCGGTCAGCATGAATTTCTGGCTCAAGGAGAAAGAGCACAGCGGCAAGATCTGTTCCAAGGTCTTGTACGGCAATCAGGCCGCGTTCTATGCAGACCCGGCGAATTTTCTCATGTCGATCGACTGTGACGACGATGTCACTCCGTTTATTATGATGTTCGCAGAGCTGAAGAATCCGAAGAATCCGAACGGCGCATACCGAGAGCTCGCGGAGAAGGTTGTGCTCTATCCCGCAATGGATGAGCCCGGCTGGTTCCAGCAGAATCAGTATCAGGAGGATAATACATGCAGTTTCAGTGTCTATGACCGCAAGGGCGATACCGCCGGCGGTGCAAAGGCAGACAGTGAAAGCTGAAGTCCGTCAGTCAGAATAAAGGAGGTTTCTATGCAGCAATTTGCACCTTCCGATCCGGCCGGAAGCGCACCGGCACCGCAGCAAAAACCGAAATCCGACATCGGGACAACGATCATCGCGTGGGTCATCGTTCTGGCACTCGTCGGCGGCATCATGTTCTTTGTCGTCCGCTATATCAACAAGGAACAGAACAAGCTCACCGGCACCTACTACGACACCTACGGCGTCGGTTCCGTCACCTTTGTCGATGACAAAAACATCACCATGAACACGCTCGGCCTCAACGTCAGCGGAACCTATCAGATCAACGGCAGCAGCCTCGCTGTCACATACAATATCCCGCTGCTCGGCGCACAGACGATCAATTACTCGTTCTCGCACGACGGCGATATCATTTACCTGAACAACACGCAGTATATCAGGAGAGATTGAGGAGATTTGCGCTCTGCCCGTATTTCCGACCCGAAATACGGGCTCTTTTCTGCAAAATAAACGCAGCCGCAGAGTTTATTCCCGTGCGCCTATTGATTTTTTCACGGGAATATGTTATAATACAAGAGAAATTTGAGGCGGGCGCTGCCCCGCTTGCAGGAGGTTTGATTGTAAATTATGGAAGACAGAGTTCAAAACATTACAGCGAAGAAGAACAACCGCATTTCCATCGGCATTATTCCCGGCCACTATGCGACCAACCACTCGCATGTCAATTATTATGTCGATATGACGTCGATCAAGACCAGCACGAAAATGGCGAAGGAATCCGCCGCTGAGCTGAGCCGTGAGTTCGCCGGCAACTATGTCGATACCATCATCTGCCTTGAGGGAACTGAGATCCTCGGCGCCTTTCTCTCAGAGGCACTCTCCCAAAACGGCATCAATCAGGGGAAGGACATCAACCTGATCACTCCGGAGCTCAACGCCGTAAATCAGATGATTTTCCGCGATAATACGCAGAAAAAGATCTGGGGCAAGAAGGTTCTGCTGCTCATCAGCTCTGCCTCTACCGGAAAGAGCATCAACCGTGCGATCGACTGCCTCCAGTATTACAGCGGCGAGCTCGTCGCGGTCGGCGCGATCTTCTCCGCGATCGAACAGATCGCAGGCATTGAGGTCAAGGCACTGTTCACTGACAAGGATCTGCCGCACTACGACAACTTCCTTGCCAACGAATGCCCGATGTGCAAAAACGGCATCAAGGTCGATGCGCTGATCAACAGCTTCGGTTATTCCAAGCTCTGAACCCAATCATAAAAACCCCCGCCGAACAGCCGTTCAGCGGGGGCTTTGCTTTGTCTATCAGCCTTTTCTGAAGCCGAAGTTGTTTTTCGCAACCTTCTTGCGCTCCTTGGCCTTTCTGAGCATATCCTCCTTGCTCAGACCGGTCTCGGCCTCCTCAGCGGCATCTGCTGCTGCTGCCTCATCGTCGTTCATAAAGCTCGCAAGGCGGTTTTTGAAGGTGCCGCCGTTCGAGGCGAGATTCTGCGAGACCATCACGCTCGACTGCTGATACATGCTCTGCTGCGGAAGCGGCGCAGAGTGCAGCGGTCTGGATGTCACGACAGGATTCTGCGGATAAGGTGAAGCGTTCTGCGGGCTCAGATATCCGGAATGCACGGCACTGCTGCCGAAGCCGCCCTGCTGCGGATAACCGCCCTGCGGGGGATACCCACCCTGCTGCGGATAGCCGCCCTGCATAGGATACCCGCCCTGCATGGGATAGCCGCCCTGCTGCGGGTAGCCGCCCTGCTGGGGATAGCCGCCCTGCTGCGGGTAGCCGCCCTGCTGCGGGTAGCCGCCCTGCTGGGGATAGCCCCCCTGCTGCGGATAGCCGCCCTGCGGGGGATACCCACCCTGCTGGGGATAGCCGCCCTGCTGCGGATAACCGCCGTGCGGCACAGTGCCGCCAAAGCCGGGCTGCGGTGCAAATGCCGGTGCGGGTTCCGGCTCAATGGTCTGTGCAGCAGGCATATCCGAGCCGCCTGCATCAAAGAACGGATTGCTTTCTTCGATCTCAAAGCCGTCAGCAAATTCGGCAGGTGCGCCGAGCGGCTTTGCAGCGGGCTTCGGCGCTGTGATCGGATCATCAAAGCCGCTCAGGAAATCATTTTCTCCGGAAGCCGGTGCAGCAGGAATATCCGATGCAGCTTCAGCCTCCGATGCGGGGACTGTTTCAGTCGGGGAAAGGATGATCTCACACGCCGCGTTCTCCGGATTCAGCGACTGAAGAAGCTGGAGCGTTTCGGCATCCGGGCGAACGGCATAGCCCTCTGCGACATGCAGCGTCAGCATCTGCTTTGCTGCGGTATCGGGGGACATTGCCAGCAGTGCGAGTCTGGCGGAGCTGACTGTCTCCGCGATCCCGTCAATGACCGTCACGCCGGTATAGCCGGTGACGATCTCATCCTTTGCATCGGCAATCAGAGTGATCTGCGCATCCGGGATCGTATTGACGCCCGGAAAGGCCTGACGGATCTGCTCTGCATAGTCCTTTGCCGTGCTGAACAGCTTTGTAATTTCCATAAATAAAACAATCCCTTCCTGTAAATAGTCAGAAATTCAGTCGGCCACTGCAATATCATTCCGCAGTGCAGCGAGCCTTTTCTTTTTTCGGTCTGCCGCTGACGCACGGTGCTCCTCTACCTTTTTCCGGAGCATCTCTGTGCTGTTTTTGACGCGCTCGATATCAAACACACAGGCGAGCGAAATATCGTCCTCTGTACCGAAATGTGAGCGCTTTTCCATGTTTTTGCGGATAGAATTCTCGAATGTATCCAGATTGCTGAGCTGACTGGTGACGATCATATGGTATTCCAGAAAATCGTCCTCATTGGAAAAAGAAGTAAACAGCCCGTCAGATGAAGTAAAGATTGCAAGCAGCTTTTTGTTCGGGACATAGAAGCTGTTGAACATGGAGGCTGCATTGCTGTTGCACATGGAGGCGGTCATATTGGCCGGTGCGGATTCGTCGTAGTTCATCGGCATGACAGGCTCACCGTCATCGAACAGCGCTACAAGGCTGCCGTCGCCGATCTGCACGCCGAAGGTGAAATCCCTGCCTGCGACCGCAACGACAAGCGTTGTGCCGTAGTAGGATTCCGGCTGAATCTTCTTGAACTCCTCCGTGGTAAACTTTTTCATTTCGTCCCTGCTAACCGGATTGCTTTCGAGATGCTGCCGCACTCTGGCATTCCAGTTGACGATCATCTGCTTTTCGATATTCTTGAGAATCAGCTTGTGATGCTCAGGGAAACTGCTCTCAAACTTCTCATGATCCGTATAGAAGCGCTGAACAGTCTCCAGAGCCGCTTTCACGGCAAATTCCGACCCAAGATGACTTCTGAAATATTTTTTGCTGCCGTGTCCGTCTGCGATGACGGCAATCGCATAGTGCTCATGGACTTCATATGCGGAATGATCCTGACAGACAAGCCCGCTTGCCTCATGGCTTGCGCCTCTCACGGAATTGCTGAATCCGCCGAACATCGTGATCAGGCCTCCTTCTGAATTAGTGATATGGGGTATGCGAACAGATTACCAGCCCGTATCGAAGGAGACTGCATCTGCGTCGCCGAGATTCGTCATGGAATCCTGGATCTGCTGTCCGAGCAGCTTCTGCTTTGCGGCACGGACCTCTTCAGCGGAGAGCTCATGGTTCGTGTCGTCAGAGAGCGTCATACTCTTGCTGCCGATCTGTGCAGAGGTGACGGCGATGATCTTGATCATCTGCGCGAGCTGGCCGCCGGAATACGCATGCACGACAGTATCCTCAGAGCCGGTAAACTCTGCGAGCATATCGTCATTCGCCTCATTGCCGATGCCCAGCGCAGCCTTCAGGCCGAACTTATACCAGCTATTCTGCTGAAGCTCGGCAAGAGCCGGCTTATAGTCATCGGAGGGATAGCCGTCCGTCATCAGGAAGATGACCGGCGCGAAGGACAGCGACGGGGAATTCAGGAAGCTGTTGCGGGACATTCTCGCAGAGAGCTCCTTGAACGCTTCGCCCATGCTGGTCACGCCGTCGGCACGGAGGCGAGCCCACTCAAAGTCCTCGATCGGGATCGGCTCGGAGTACATCCAGCGAACCTGTGTACCGAAGGTCAGGACAGCGATCTTGACATCCGTATCCGCTTCACCCACGCGGCGGATCTCAGGAATCAGCTCCTCCATGACCGTGTTCAGCTCACCCATTTTCTTGCCCTTCATACTGCCGGAGGTGTCGATCAGGAAGAAAATGACGAGCGACTTTTTGGAGACACTGGTCGCGCTCAGCGGATCATCGTCATCAAAATCCAGCGGATCGGCAGCCGCAGCGGTTTCCTCCATCGCAGCAGCCTTGACCGCCTCTGCGGCTTTGGTTTCCGGTGCAGTATTGGCAGTCGGAGCCTTCTTTTTTTCTTTGCTCATAATTGATACTCCCTTTCATGATATGCGGTATCGGGGCGGATCACAGTGTCGCCGTGACCTCACCGAAGTCAATTTGCAGTCCCTGCCAGACGGGGAAGCCCTTGCCGGGGGGAATGTCATAGAAGTCACCGTCAGGCATTTTTGCGCGCCATGTTTTGGTCGAGGTATTCTTGAAGCCGAGCACGCCGGGCTTTAAGCGGTTTTCGACCAGCTCACCGGCAACTGTCTGGAAGTCCTCGGAATCGGGATCAATCTCGCACTCATAGAACACGCTGCCGAGGTAGAGCGGTGTGCGGTAATTGCGGTTGCTGAATTTCAGCGTTCCGAAAATGGAGCCGCACTTTGGGCATTTGAAGGTCTTGATATCCGGGCGCTCGAACATCGAGCAGAAATTGGTTCTGCCGCAGCCGCACTGAATGATCTCGGAGCGGAGGCGGATAAACAGCTTCTGCCATTCATTTTCGATGATACGCTTGCTCGGCTCCAGGATTCCGGAGGTAAAGGAGCGGATGAACGCTTCCTTGATGTAATCCGGGTAGATGCGCCAGAACTTGATGACATTGTCGTGAATGCCGCGGACAGGGCGGTTGCTGGCGTCATCCGGGTCATAGACAAAGACGGCATTCTGGCCGTAATGCTTGAGCTCGGAGGATTCCGTCAGGCAGACGTCCTTGACGACCTTTTCGCCCTCCATCGGATCGCCGCGGAACAGGAGCTTAAAGAGCACGACTGCCAGCGAATACTTATCCGTCTGGACATTCGGCTTTGCGACGCCGCGGACGACCTCCGGGGCCATATAGCCGGGCTTTCCGCCGATGCCGAAGTTATTGCCGTCCGGTGCGATGTTGTCGCAGTCGCAGACGAGCACGGCGCCGGTATCGACATTGATGAAGAAGCCGCCGTCGTTGAGGTCCTGATAGCTCTTGCCGGCGCGGTGGAGCTGCCGGAAGGCATTGACGATATTGATAACGGCAGTGACCATTGCATAGAGGCTGGAGAACCGCACCGGCTTCTTGGAGGAACGGCCGGTAAAGGGATCAACAGTCAGCTTATAGGTATTGAGGATATCGACGAAGGAATCAAAGCTGTCAGGCTTCAGCTCCATGAGATATCCGAACGTGCCGTCGGAATTTTCCTTGGTCAGATACTTCGGCCACAGAAACTTATTGCTCGGCGGGCCGTCGCTGATATTGTTCTTGATATTGGTGCGGAATGCCTTGGGATTGCGGATCTTATCGACATCGTACCACTTCAGCGCCCATTTCATGCCGTTATAGCGAACGACATAGACAGTACCCTGACCGCCGCTTCCGATCACGCCGAGGACCTGAGCACGGCCGCCGTACTCCATTTCGACTTCCTGACCGATTGCAAGCTCTATCATGTGAATTGTTCCTCCCCCTCCAGAGAAATTAGATCATAAGGTGTCATCATGAAAGATAAAGATAAAATGACGGGATCTCAAAATACAGGGATTTCCGGCACTTTGGAATCATTCGCCGGTGCTTCCCGAGTAAGTCTCCCAGGGGATCGCGTTACTCAGGCAATATTTATAGACATAGGAATTTTCGATGCAGCGGATCGTCAGGCGCGGGCAGTACGCAAATGCATTCTTGTCGATGAACTTGACGCTCTTGGGGAGGGTCAGCTTCCGCAGCTTTTCGCAGCCTGCGAAGGCCTGCTCACCGATGCTGCTGACAGTCTCGGGGATCTCAACGATCTCAAGGCTCTTGCAGAAGGAGAACGTGCTGTCGCTGATCTCCATGATGCCCCTTGGCAGCTTGATGCTTGCGAGCTTTTCGCACTGACTGAAGGCGGCCTGGCCGATGAGGCGGAGCGAATCCGGCAGCTCGATCATACGCAGGTGCTTGCAGTTTGAGAATGCATACTCACCGATCGCAAGGAGCGATTCCGGGAGCTGTACGGTGCGGATATTGCCGAAGCCGTCGAAGCAGAAATCCTCGATCTTGGTGCAGCCGTCGGGTATGACGATATTGCGGGCAAGAATGCGGTATTTGGAAGCAGCGGCGCGGCTGAACACATCGTCATCGACGCGGACGACTCTGCGGCGCTCCTCCTGCTCTGCCTTTTCCTTATCCAGCTCGGACTGATCCTTGACGCGCATCGGAGAATCATACGGCCAGCCGAGCATGAAGGTCAGGCAGGCCAGCACGAATTCTGCTGCATTTTCGGAGAGGAATTTTTCGCCGAGCATGACGCTCTTGGCCTTGGTGACGGCCATTTCGTGATTCTGCTTTTCCGAGAGCAGCACCCCGAGCAGGTTGTCATTGACCATGCTGCGCAGCAGCTTGCATTCCTTTTCGTAGTCCGGGATATAGTCTGTCAGCAGGGCCGTGAATTTCTGATTATCAAAAATGAGGTCGCCCTCATGCTCAAAAAACAGAGAATCCTTGTGCTCCTTGATCATTGCCTTGAGCTGAAGCTGAATTTGTTTGGTGTTTTCAAATCCTTCGATGTTCTGAACAACAGGGGCTCCGCATGCCGGACAGGAAATGCTGTTCGGCTGAAGCTCTGCGTGGCACTTCTCACACTGCATAGTCTTACTCTCCTGACTTCAGTCTGGGTATATGGCAGGACGGAGCGGCATACTTCTCCTGCTGATACACCTTAAAAGCCATTATATCATGTTTTTTTTCCATTGTCAAGTAATCAAACGGCGGAGAATGGTGACGTAACGCCTCAGGCCGCATACACCGGCAAAATCAGATATTGCCTGAAAACAGGCGATTTTCCGGCATTTTCCGGCACAGCGCGGCCGGCTCGCGGGCGGGTCCGGAAATGATATACAGCCTCTCAAATGTGCAATCTGCACAAAAACGCAAAAAAAAGATTGGCATGCCTATAAGCACCTATGTCTTGAAATTTTAATACTTTTGTGCTATTATAATAAATAAATGAATGAAGATGCAGCATTATTGCTCTGTCCGGATTCATTGATTTTATTTTTCAGGGAGGAATCATTTACAATGAGAACAGGAAAACTAAAGCGAATGGCAGCCTGCGGCGTCGCGGCTGTTACTGCCCTGCTTTCGCTTTCCGGATGCGGATCCAGCGACGGCCGTAAAAAGTACAAAATCTATGTCATAGGCCAGACACAGAACATGCAGTTCTGGAATGACCTTGAGGCCGGTGCGATGGACGCTGCCGAGGAGCTTGGCTACGAGGTGACCTACGATGCATCTGCGGATATCACCAAAACCAGCGAGCAGGCCGATCTGATCGACAAGGCGATCGAGGGCAAATACGATGCGATCTGCATTGCGCCCGACCACGCAACCGCTCTGAATGACAAGCTGAGCGATGCGTACAATGCCGGCATCAAGATCTTCACGATTGATGCCGATGTCACAAACTTTGAAAACCGCGTTTCCTATATCGGCACCGCGAATACCTCTGCTGGCTCGATCGCTGCGCGTGAGGCCGCTGAGCTTCTGATGGCTGCGGGACCCGATGCAAAGGCCGCGATCGTATGTCACTCCGAATCCGCATCATCTGCGCAGGAACGTGTCCTTGGCTTCCAGCGCAGCCTGAACGGCATCATGGCAGCACAGGCACAGGCCAAGGCTGCGCAGGAGGCTGCTCAGAAGGCTCAGAAGGCTCAGAACGGCGGCGGGGACGAGCAGGATGAAGACGATCAGGAAGGCCAGGAAGGCCAAGAAGGTCAGGAGGGTCAGCAGGGCGAAGGCGCTCCGGCAGGCCTGGACGGCCAGCAGGGTCAGCAGGGCGAAGGCGCTCCGGCAGGCCAGCAGGGCCAGCAGGGTCAGCAGGGCCAGCAGGGCGAAGGTGCTCCGGCAGGCCTGGGCGGCCCGCAGGGTCAGCAGGGCGCAGGCGCTCCGGCAGGTCAGGGCGGCCCGCAGGGTGCGGGCGCTCCTCAGGCTGACTTCATCGCCGAAACCGTCTACTGCAACGGTACCCGGATTGATGCGCAGGAAATGGCCGCCGAGATCATCAAGAAGCATCCGGAGGTCAAGGTGCTGTATGCAACCAACGAGAACTCGACCGTCGGCGTCTGCATGGCTGTCAAGGAAGCAAATATGGAGGGCAAGATCTCTGTCATCGGCTTCAACTCCAACCAGCAGGAGATCGACGACCTCCGTGCCGGCGTTCTGACCGGAACAATGCTCCAGAGCCCCTATAACATGGGCTACTTCGGCATTTTCTACAGCGGCCAGTACCTCTCCGACCTCGATACGATCGCGAAGAGCGACAACCCTGACCGCAAGCCGACGATCCCGCCAAGCGTTGATACCGGCGCGATGTACGTTACCTCCGACAACATCGACAAGCCAGACATCCAGCTTCTGCTGAATCCGTACATGTATGATACGGAAGCAGAAAAAAAGGATCAATGATAGGAGGGTACGACAATGGCAGTCAATGAAAAGAAAAAAGCATACAGCAGCCGCCCGTTTCTGTTCGCGATGCTCGCTCTTGCACTGATCTCGGTTCTCAACATGGTATTCGTTTACTATACTTATAAGGACACAAGAGATACCTTTACAATGACATCGGCAGAGATGCATCACATCAATACGGCAGACGGTCACCTGAACGCTGCGAACGCAGCAGTGCTCCGTATCGTCGGCGGCGTCGGCGACGGCCCGACCATTCAGAGCAAGATCGGCAGCCTGCGCGGAAAAATGGCGGAGATCCACAGCCACTTTGAAACGATCGACTATGAGCTCAATGAGTATGAGAAGCTCGGCGAGCATGACGGACAGGCATACAAGCGTTTCCAGCATGCGCGTGCATATGTGAACGCTTACCACAACAAAATGTTTGAATATCAGGACAGACTGAACAGCCTCACTGCGTTCCTGACGGAAGGCAGCCCCGCTTACGCAGAGCCCGGCTCGGATGCGTATGTCGAGGGTCTTCAGAATCTCGAACAGTTCTACGATCAGATCCCGGATATCTACACGCAGGAAATCCAGCCGGTGCAGAACTCCGCTGAGCGTATGATGATCGCTGCAATCTCGATCGGTACCGCAGCCGCTGACAGGCAGGCTGAGCGCTCCGTCCGCATCCTGTACTTCACCATCGGCGTCATGGGTCTGATCCTCATCGCCGGTGAGCTGACCCTGTTCTTCATCGCCCGCTACACCAGGCGTGCAAACGAGGAAATCGACCGCAAGAACGCACAGTTCGCAGAGGCATCCTCCAAGCTCATGCGCTCCCGCGAGAAGATGGAGGACATCGCTGTCACCAACATTCTGACCGGTATGAAGAACCGCTATGCGCTCGACCAGGATCTCGCAGACAGACTTGCAAACGAGCAGTTCAATATCGCGGTCTTCGATATGGACAACTTCCGCAGCATCAACGATATGTACGGCTATGACTTCGGCGACGAATATCTGTCTCTGGTCGCAGAGCGGCTCAGAACCGAATTCGGTCAGCACGCAGAGCTCTACAATATCACCGGCAACGAATTCTGCGCCGTGTTCAACAGAGAAGTTTCCGACTCGCAGGCGCTGCACTATGTCGAGGGAATCGCAGCGGCCATGTCGAGCCCCTACACGGTCTTTAACCTGACCGTTCAGCTCTCGGTCTCCGCAAGTACATACCACTATGTTGCGGGCGACTGCCTGAACGTCAACTCGCTGCTCGTCAAGATGGACAATGCAATGCGCAATGCCAAGAGACAGGGCGGCGGCCAGATTCACCAGGTCATGAACATCTGATCTGAAGGCAATCCATGCGCACAGGGCTGACCTGACGCACATCACAGCAAGTCCGGGCAACTGTCGGGGAAACAAATCCCCGGCAGTTGTCCATTTGGCGTATTATATTGTTAGAATACTTAAGCTATGCAGTGACAAAATTAAATACGGACGGTGTTACCATGAAAAAATTTGCTGTGTACCGTGCGGAAACAGGCTATTATTGCTATCGCTACTGCGATACGATCGAAGCACTCGCCGGAACACCCTTTGCCGGGATTCCGCCGGAAACGCTCCCTGTTGTGCTCGACGGCAGAGGCGGCTACTTCCGTTTCTCAGAGCGCGACCCCGGATTCACGAAAGTGATCGAATCAGAATCGAATGACCCTCTCACGCTTGAGGAAATGTTCTTCAAAAATATGCCGAATTTTAAGCTCGGCTGGATCTCGCCGGACGGCGACACCTATTCATGTAGCTACACCGGGCATGCGAAATGCGCGGAAAAGCTCGCAAAACAGTTCTTCCCGCACGCACGGTTCCCCGAACGGGCCCTGGAACGCGCCGGCTGGATCAAGGTCATTGATTCATGGGACGGAACCGAACGGCAGCACCGGCAGTACGTTTTCGCACTGCTCGGACATATCACCCGCAGACAGGCTGATGTCCTTTTTGACATCGGCGTTTACTGGAATGAGGAGGTTCAGCGACTGCTCGCAGATTCCGAGAACCGCTGGTAAGTGAACAGGAATGAACAGAAATGATCGGATGATTTCGATAAAAATATATTGACATTTCACATATTATGCTGTATAATATAGTTGTATTTATTTTGTCTGCCCCGCACCGTGAGTATCATCGCAGTCGGAACAGCAGAATGCGTGAAATGATACACGATAAATGACATGATTGATTTAGGAGGACTACTGTAATGTCGGAATCAAGATTCTTAAAAACAGTGCTGTTCGGCGGGTACGAGCGCGCAGGGGTCGAAAAGCGGTTTGAGTATCTGACCTCGCAGCTCTTCAGCCTGAAAAATGAGCTGCGCGAAAACAAGCTGCTGCTCGCAGAGCTGCGGAAGGGTGCAAATGCTGAAACCGCTGCCGAAGGAATCCTCGCCTCAGAACGTGCAAAGCTGACACAGGTACAGGTGCAGCACGAGGCTGTGTCCAAGAAGATCAGGGTCGTCGAGGAAGACCTCCGCGCACGCGATCAGGAGATCGCAGACCTGAAGGCGCAGATCGCGTCACTTCAGGACGAGCTTGCCGAGAAAAATCAGCGGCTCATCGCACTGGAATCCCCGAATGATGCCGCCGCACTCAGCGCTGTGTTCATCGAAGCACAGAAATCCGCAAACCTGCTGGTCGAAAATGCGAAAAAGGAAGCCGCCGAGCTCGAGGCAAATTCGCAGAAGCTCGCCGACAATATTGTCGCGGATGCGAATAATTCCGCAAAGAAGATCATCTATGACGCAGAGGTGCAGAGCGCCGAAACACTCGCGGGTGCCGAGAATAAATCCGCACAGATGGAAGCCGCTTCGGATAATCTCCGTGCAGCCGTTCTGGGGGATGTGCAGAAGCTGAACAGTGAGGTGACTGCGCTTCAGGAGATGCTCGAAAAATTCCGGAGCAGCGGCCTTACATCCCTGACGGATTCCGCAAAGCTGCTCGCTGAGGCCGAGGCAAAGCTCACGGCCGGCGGCGTGCCGGTGTTCCGCATGCCCGAAACGGTTATGCCGGAATTCCCCGAGGAGCCGGTCTATCAGGAGGTCATCCACGAATATAACGGCGAGCCCGCAGCAGAAAAGCCGGCAGAACCCGAAGCCGCGGCTCCCGCTCCCGCAGCAGAGCCCGGACAGGATCATGACAGTGACCTGGATAAACTCCGCCAGATGGCCGATTCACTCGGCAGCGGAAAGAAGCATAAGGGCGAAAACCGTCCGGAAGGCAAGAAAAACAATGTCAGCGCCGCACCCGATCTTGCAGCACTTGCAGCACAGGCCGCAGCACTGAAGAAGCCGAGAAAATAACCGCTTTGTGCGCAGGCATTTCCCGTCTGCCGAATGATTTGAGTCGTATATGAGGTAATAACATGAATGAAGTAATTATCGTAAAACCTGAAAAATGTGTCGGATGCAATGCGTGCGTCCGCTCATGTCCGGCGCCTGAGGCAAACCGCACGATCGCACTCGACGACGGCCGCTTTATCACATCCGTCAACCCTGAGCGCTGTATTGCCTGCGGCGAATGTGTCCGGCAGTGCCATCACGGCGCAAGAGACTATATTGATGACACCGAGGAGGCAATGTCCGCCCTGCGCACGGAAAAGCTCATCATTATGGTCTCCCCCGCGATCAAGAGTGCTTTTCCGACCAAATGGAAGGGCATTCTCGACTGGTTCCGCGGAAAGGGATGTTTCATCTATGATGTCGCGTTCGGCGCTGACATCTGCACCTGGGCGCATCTGCGTGCGATCGAACAGAACCCGGGCAATAATCTCATCACGCAGCCGTGCTCCGCGATCGTCAACTACATCGAGAAGTATCAGCCCAAGCTGCTGACCAACCTCTCCCGGATCCACAGCCCCGTCTGCTGCGGCGTGACCTATATCAAGAACTATCTGCGGCGCACCAACAAGATCGCAATGCTCTCGCCGTGCATCGCTGCAAAGAATGAGTTTGAGGAGACCGGTCTGGTCGAATTCAACGTCACCTTCAAAAAGCTCATGGAGTATTTCGACCGCAACGGCATCCGTATCCCGACCAATCCTGTTGACAATTACGAATACAAGTTCGACGAGCAGCAGGGACTGTTCGGCGGCATCTATCCGCGGCCGGGCGGGCTCCGCGATAACCTCTGGCTCCATAACCCCGAGCTGAACATCTCGACCTCTGAGGGCGTTCACAAGGTCTATGCCGAGCTTGATATGTATGCGCGGATGCCCGAGAACAAGCACCCGGAGGTGTTCGATGTGCTCTCCTGCGAATTCGGCTGCAACATCGGCCCGGGCACAGGCTCCGATCAGACCGTGTTCGATGTGAACGTGATCATGCGCGATGTCGAGCGCGAAGCCAAAAGCCGCCGCAAGACCTCCGGCGGTATGTTCCGCGGCTCTGAGGACAAGCTGTTCAAACGGTTCGATGAGGAGCTGAATCTGGCAGATTTCATCCGCACCTACAAGCCGAGCATGCCGACGCCCATGCCGACCGATGCACAGCTTGAGCCGATCTTTGAATCTATGGGCATGCACACCGAGGCAGACCGGAATTACAACTGCCACGCATGCGGATATAAGTCCTGCCGCGAGATGGCAACAGCGATCTACCGCGGGCTGAATACGCCGGATAACTGTCTGGTTCATGCGAAGTCGGTGCTGGTGGCGCGGCACAGTCTGCTTCAGGAGCAGCATGAGCGCCTCAGTGAGATCACCGATGAATGCCTTGAGCTCTCCGAAAAGCTGCACAGCGAGATCGGAACGATCTCCGAAAATATGGGTACGATCGGTGAATCGACCGACGCAACAAGCGAGCGCGTGACCGTCGTCAATGACCTGCTGAAAAATGTCGTCGCATTCTGCAACAGCCGCGAAACAATGGATGCGGACAGCGTGCAGCAGCTTGTCGGCATTCTCGAAACAACGATCGACGCCTTCAGTGAGCTCAATGATAATGTGAACACCACAAACGAGAGCTCCGTCATCATCAACAACTCGATCGCCGATATCACAAAGGTGGTCGAATCCATCAATGAGACATTGAAATCATCGCAGGAGGCAGATTCCAAGCCCGCCGATGATATGGAATCCTGAGATCAGATCCCCCGATCCGTCGGGGGATCTTCTTTGCTTAATCATTCGCCTGAACAGTTTTGGTTTATAGATTTCCGCATGTTTTCAGCGGCTGGCTCATCCGATTTTGGTGAATATGCAAGAGCGGACATGTCAAATTGTGAACTTTCATATAGAGAATTGACAGCACTTTCAATCTGTGTTATAATGAAAGTATATGCGGCAAAAAATGCCGTTTGTTTGATTTCAGGGGAGGAATCTAAAAACATGAAGCTCTTACAAAAGATCGCAGCAGGCGGGTTAGCCGTCTGCATGGTACTCGCAGGTCTGCCGGAACAGGGATTTCCCGCTGTGCAGGCCTATCAGATCGACTCCAATGCACCGAATGAGGAGGTAGCCGGCATCTATGCCGATACCATTCATGCGGCAGCCGGCGAGACCGTGCCGGTCACAGTCAGCATCAACAACAATGAGGGCTTTGCGTCCGTCGGCGCGACCATCAATTACCCCGCCGGACTGACGCCGGTCACAGGAAATGACGCCGCAGTACCGAAATTTGAGGTCGGGCGCCTCTTTTCGGGCTGGACGGCCGAGAATTCCATGAACACCTCGACCCGAAAGCTCAGCTTTACACTGACCAATCCGGAAGCGAAAAATTCCCGCGAAAACGGCGCACTCGGCACATTCTATATCAAGGTGCCGGCAGACGCCGCATTCGGAACAGAATACACCCTGAAGATCAAGGTTGACCGGTTCCTCGACCGCAGCAGCAACCCGCTGTCCTACTGGATCGAGAACGGCGTGATCAAGGTCGATCAGGGGGAACCGAGCATCCCGCGCACGACCACTACGACCGCCACGACCACCACAACCACGACCACAACAACCACCACGACCGCAACAACCACCACCGAAACAACCACCAGCCCGTATCTCGCATTCGGCGCATGCGGCAAGGAGGGCGACAATCTGACATGGACGCTCGACCGCAGCGGCACGGTCATGATCTCCGGCTCCGGCGATATGGCAGATTACCCAAAGGGCAGCGAGCCCTGGGAAAACTACAAATCCAGCATTCACTCCGTCAATTTTGAGTACGGTGTCATGTATATCGGCACGGCATTTCAGAGCTGCGAGAATCTCAGTACGCTTGCTCTCCCGAATTCCGTCACCGGCATCGGCAGCAATGCCTTCCGCGGCTGCACCGGACTGACATCTGTCACGATCCCGCAGTCGGTCAAGGAGATCGGCACCGGCGCTTTTACCGAATGCACCGGACTGATGTCATTCAGCGTCAGCCAGATGAATCCGTATTTTGAGGCTCAGGACAATGTGCTCTATAATAAGGGCAAAACAGAACTGCTGCTCTATCACGGCGGAAACCGCAGACAGTCTTTTGAGATTCCCGATACCGTTACGCGCATCGCGGATCAGGCGTTCTACGGCAACCTCTCGCTGTCGTCGGTCACGATCCCCGCAAAGGTGACGGAGATCGGTGACAGTGCGTTCGCCCACTGCCGCAGCCTGAGTATTGTCACGCTGCATGACAGCCTGCTCCGGCTCGGCAAGGGTGCGTTCGACGGCTGCTTAAGCCTGAACAAGCTGACCTTTGAGGGCAATGCCTGCGAGATCGGCGATGCGGCGGAAACCGTCCCGGCACATACCGTCATCTACGGATATACCGATTCTACCGCACAGAAATATGCGGAGAAGTACCGGCGCAGCTTTACCGCGCTTGATGCCGCTGTAACCGGCACAACCGATACGTCCGACACCGAGACGACCACCACGGAAACGACCGAAGATGTCCGCGATATCCGCGCCTCCGGCACCTGCGGCAAGGACGGCGACAACCTCAAATGGACACTGAGCTGGAACGGCGTCCTGCGCATCTCAGGCACCGGCGATATGGCTGATTATGAGCTCAACAGCGCGAATAACAGCAGCATGGCGCCCTGGTCGGCATACAATTCCGGCATCAGCGAGCTTCGGATCTCAGACAGCGTGCGCACGATCGGCAATTATGCATTCTACGGCTGTTCCCACATCGTGACAGTCAAGCTGTCCCGGCAGCTTGCGGTCATCGGCAAAAACGCCTTTGGCTACTGTTCCCTGCTCACTGCGATTGAGCTGCCGGATTCGCTGACAGAGTTCGGCTCCGGTGCGTTCATGAACTGTGAATCGCTCACCGGCATCCGCATTCCGGAACATGTGACCGCACTGCCGGACGCGGCTTTCTATTCCTGCAAGAAAATCAGCGAGATCGAGATTCCGGAAAGCGTCACCTCGATCGGCTCCAGCACGTTCATGTTCACCGCTCTGGAAACCGTCACGCTGCCTGAAACGGTAACACAGATCGGCGGAAACGCATTTGCATTTATTGCCGATCTGAAATCAGTCACGGTTCTCAATCCGGACTGCACGATTCCCGGCAGCCCCGTGACGATCTGCAACCAGAGCAGCGGCAGCTTCTACAACGGCGTCATCTATGGCTACACCGGTTCCACCGCAGAGAAATATGCATCTGCATACAACTATCAGTTTATCGCACTGGATGCATCGAATGTGACCGGAACGACCGCATCCGGCACGACGACGACAATGACTGAGACAACGACAACCACGACCGAAACCACGACCACTTCCACGGCAACGACCTCGACCACAACTGAAACCACTACCACCTCCACGGCAACGACCTCGACCACAACCGAAACCACTACCACCTCTACGACAACGACCTCGACCACAACTGAAACC
>OCVV011239302.1_pt1 | contig 17725 bp, 15 predicted proteins | sample 1539721 | NCBI WGS metagenome assembly OCVV01 (sample SAMN02144230, study PRJEB22623) | gut metagenome | biome: sheep rumen | host: Ovis aries | place: New Zealand | reverse complement strand
ACTTGACCTATAATGTTTGCTAATATTTCTTCGTTTCCATTAAACATAAATCTAATATAAATTGGAATAGAAACGAATGCATTTGATAAAACTGCAATTAAAGTCCAAATAATTGATGAAAAGATTAATGCAATAACTGCTGTTTTCTTAGATTTCTTTTTCATATATATAAATCCAGAAACACAACAAATGGCAAGTGAAATAATTAAGTCTTGCAATTCTCCTACACACAATGTATGTGTAAATGGAATTTTTACAATAGTTCTTATAATAGCTATCATTGCTCCTTCAATAGGTCCAAACATAAAACTGCCTAATAATACTGGTAAATTTGAAAATTGAATTTCTAAAAAAGAAACAAAGAATGGTAAAGGTGTCTTAATGAAATATAGAATAACAGATAAAGCACTCAATATTCCAATCATACACATCTTTCTGATAGTTTGTTTTCTTGTTTGCGCATTTTTTATTTGCTTATAAAAAACAAAAATGCAAAATGAAGCGATTAATAATATCGCTAAGATTAATAATGATATAAATTTTACTTTCATTTTCGTATAAAAAACGCCCTATACGTAAATAGGGCGTTATCCTTTCTTTATATTTTTCTTTCATCTAGACTATACTATCGGTAATGGAATTGCACCATTTCATGCGAATGATCGCTCGTGGACTTTACCACCGGTCTGGAATTTCACCGTGCCCTGAAAAATTATTTTTCTATTAAATTATTTATTTACTGCAGCATGAACTAAAGTAATAAAATCTTCAGCAACTAAACTAGCACCACCAATTAATGCACCATCAATATTTGGTTTGCTCATTAATTCATCTATATTAGAAACTTTAACGCTTCCTCCATATTGAATTCTAACAGCATCAGCTACTTCGCTATTATATAATTCTGCTATTTTACTTCTAATGAATCCGCATGTTTCATCAGCAACATCAGCAGTAGCAGTCTTACCAGTTCCAATAGCCCAAATTGGCTCATAAGCGATTACTAATTCTTTTACTTGTTCTTCAGTTAAACCTTTTAGATCATTTTCTAATTGATAACTCAATAGTTCTTCAGTCTTTCCACTTTCTCTTTGTTCTAAACTTTCACCAACACATAGAATAGGTTTTAATCTGTGTTCAAAAGCAGAAACTAACTTTAAATTACAAGTTTCATCAGTTTCATTGAACATAGCTCTTCTTTCGCTATGACCGATGATAACATATGTAACACCTGTAGTAGTTAACATAACTGGAGAAATTTCTCCAGTATAAGCACCGCTTTCTTTAAAATGCATATTTTGTGCACCAATTCTTAATTCTTCGCCTTGTCTTTTAACTAAGTCTCTTAAAACAATAGCAGGAGCACAAATAACACTATCTACTAATTGATTAGATGGCATTTTATCACTTACAGCATAAATGAATTGTAATGCTTCATCTCTTGTTTTGAACATTTTCCAGTTTCCAGCAATAATAGGTTTTCTCATAATTTTACTTAATCATACCTTCTAAAGCTTTAATAGCTTCTTCAGCATCTTTTCCTTTCGCAATAATTTCAATTTCTGCGCCATCTAAAACAGCTAATGACATAATTCCTAAAATGGACTTTAAGTCAACTTCTTTTCCTAGATAGCTTAAGATCATATCTGCTTCATATTCTGAAGCTTTTTGAACGATTTGTTGAGCTAAACGAGCATCGATTCCTGATGTATTTTGTACATGTAAAACACTTGTCATAATTTTATCTCCTTTACTTATCACTCTTTATTTATCATTAATACAAGCAACGCCTGGTAATTCCTTACCTTCTAAGTATTCTAAACTAGCTCCACCACCTGTTGAAATGTGAGTGAATTTCTTTTCAAATCCTAATTTAATAGCAGCAGATGCAGAATCACCACCACCAATGATTGTAGTAGCACCCTTTAAATCAGCTAAAGCTTTACAAATTTCATTTGTACCAATAGCGAATTCAGGAACTTCAAATACACCAGCAGGTCCATTCCATACAACTGTTTTAGCACCAGCTAATTCTTTCTTAAATAATTCGATTGTACCCATACCAATATCTAATCCCATCTTATCAGCTGGGATCTTATTTGATGGAACAGTTTCTTTTACAATAGCAACGCCATCTTCTGGAAATTTGTCAGTAACAACTGTATCACATGGTAGCACAATTTTACCATTAGCTTTTTCTAATAAGCCTTTAGCAAATTCAACGAAGTCGTCTTCACATTTACTAGTTCCAACTTCCCAACCTTTTGCTTTATAGAATGTATAGGCCATAGCACCACAGATTAAGATCTTATCTGCTTTTGTTAATAAGTTTTCGATTACTGAAATCTTATCAGATACTTTAGCACCACCTAAGATAGCAACGAATGGTCTTACAGGATTATCAACTGCATCACCAATAAACTTAATTTCTTTTTCCATTAAGAAACCAGCTACTGAATCTTTGATATTAGCAGCAATACCAGCATTTGAAGCATGAGCTCTATGAGCAGTACCGAATGCATCATTAACAAATACATCACCTAAAGATGCCCAATAAGCACCTAATTCTGGATTGTTCTTAGATTCTTTTTTATCTGGAACATCTTCCCATCTTGTATTTTCAAACATTACAATATCGCCAACTTTCATGTTAGCAACAGCATCTTCTAATTCTTTTCCTCTTGTAGTAGCAACAAATGTTACTTTTTTATTTAATAATTCTTCTAATCTCTTAGCAACAGGAGCTAAACTGTTAGCAGCTTTGTCAGCTTCTTCTTTAACTCTTCCTAAATGAGAGAATAGAATAACTTTTGCACCTTGCTCTAAAGCATAATTGATTGTTGGTAAAGCTTGAACGATTCTATTATCGTTTGTGATTTCACCATTCTTCATAGGAACATTAAAGTCAACTCTAATTAAAACTTTCTTTCCTTTCAATTCTACATCTCTAATTGTCTTTTTCATAAAATATCCTCCTATATTTGATGTTTTTATTTTTTAACCATTTAAATTATACACTTTTTAAACTTAAAATAAAGTAAAATGCACACTTTTCTATATTAACACGTTTTCAAGATAAAAATGAGTTAGCTCTAAAACTTGCTAACTCATTTCATTTTATTGTAATTATCTAACGATTCTTAATTCTGTATTAATATCGAAGAAATGACATTTATTCATATCGAAAGCAAGTTCGATTTCATCATGCATCTTTACATCAACTCTAGCATTAACTTTAGCTACTAATGGTTGTGCAGCCATAGTTACATAGATTAATGTTTCACTACCTAATAATTCAGATACTTCAACTTTTAGTTTTACAGTAGCTTCAGGATATGTTGTAGCAACAACATTTTCATCATGAATATCTTCAGGCCTGATACCCATAACAATATCCTTTTCAACGTAATGTTGATCCTCTAACATCTTAAACTTGTTTGCTGGAATCTTAATCTTGAATGTTCCAACCTTGTGATCACCACAAATGAAGTAACCATCTTCAGTAACTTTTCCTTCAATGAAGTTCATTGGAGGAGTACCAATAAATCCACCAACGAATTTATTATTAGGGAAATCATAAATATCTTTTGGAGCACCGATTTGTTGAATTAAACCATCTTTCATAACAACAATTCTAGATGCCATTGTCATAGCTTCTGTTTGGTCATGTGTTACATAAATAGTAGTAATACCTAATCTTTCAGTAATCTTAATGATTTCAGTTCTCATTTGTACACGTAGTTTAGCATCCAAGTTAGATAGTGGTTCGTCCATTAAGAAAACTTTAGCATCACGTACGATAGCTCTACCTAAAGCAACACGTTGTCTTTGACCACCTGATAAAGCCTTAGGACGTCTTTGTAATAATGGTTTTAATCCTAAAATATCAGCTGCTTCTTGAACTCTACGATCAATTTCATCACGTCCAAATTTACGTAATTTCAAACCAAATGCCATATTATCATATACTGACATATGTGGATACAAAGCATAGCTTTGGAATACCATGGCGATGTTTCTATCTTTAGGAGCAACGTCATTTACGATTTCATCATCAATTCTTAATTCACCAGAAGTAATGTCTTCTAGTCCAGCGATCATTCTTAAAGTAGTAGTCTTACCACATCCAGATGGTCCAACGAATACTACGAATTCACGATCCTTTACATGTAAGTTAAAGTCAACAACAGCATGCACATTGCCATCATAAACTTTATTAATATTCTTTAATGTTACAGTTGCCATAAAATTCCTCCTATTAATTACAATTTTTTAGCACGAGTAGATTTTACCAAATTAGATTTATAAATGCTAGTATAAATAAAAAGATTGTGCAACATGCACAATCTTTTTAATTTTCAATTAAGCTATTAAGATACCTTCTTACTTTAATATATCCCTTAGCGACAACCTTTGAACCTGTTTCGTCTATTAAAATTAAAGATGGAACTCCTTCTATTTCAATATCATTGAATTTGGTTTCGCCTTTAGCTAATTTACAACTATATATTTTTATTTCAGGATTACTTTCATCATATTTGTTGACATAGTAATAATCCTTAACGCAATACTTACAATCATCCCTATGAACAAATACTAAACATGTTTCCTCATTGCTGCTTTCGTATTCTTTACATGAAAGTTGCTCATCATTTTTTTGACAACCACATAAAAAAAGGATAACCAATAATATGAATACTACTACTCTTTTCATATTATACCTACTTTCTTAGCAAATTATACATAGTTACTGCTTCATTAAATAATTGGATATTTAAACCAGTTTCCTTTTCAATTAAATCAAGTTTATTGTTAATTGAATTTCGATGCATATATACAAAAGAAGCTGTTTTTGAAACATTTAAATTGTTTTCAAACATAGCAAATATAATTTGTCTTAAAAAATCATCTTCTTTAATTTTGCGAATTACAATGTTTCGTAATATATTTGTCTCGCGTTCGTTTGTTTTTAATAACAAATCTGATATTTTCATATAATTATTAAAATGATACTTTTTAAAATACTCGTTTATTACATCGATATCTTTAATATTATCAACTCTAAATCCTTCAAAAACATATATTTGTTCATCAATATCTTGTAATAAAGATTTTATTGATTCTTTTAAATCTTCAGATAAATCTCCATTAACAATTAATCTAGAGTTTTCAAAATTATATTTAATATCGAATGTTTTAAACAACTCTTCAAAAGAATCTCTTGCTGAGTCATTTAAATTATCAAATAAAACAAAAGTTAAAAATGTTTCCTTCATACATAACGCCTCTTTTGTATACATTATACTCTATTCTTCTTTTTGATACAATTTCTTTTGTGTTGTAAACATCTCATTGTAGATACCATTAAGCTTAAGTAATTCTTCATGACTGCCACTTTCTTTAATTGATCCATCACGAATCAAATAAATCTTATCCATATCAACAACTGTTGATAATCTATGAGCTATGATTATTATAGTTTTGTTTGTGGCATTCTTTATAATTAATTTATTTATTCTTTCTTCCGCTAATGGATCTAAAGCAGCAGTAGGTTCATCTAAAATATAAATATCAGCATTTGAAGCAAATACTCTTGCAATTGCTAATCTTTGTCTTTCCCCACCACTAAAGCTTACACCATTCTTGTCAAACTCTTTAGTAACTTGAGTATAAATACCTTTATCTAATGCCCTAACATAATCAGATAATCCTACTTTTTCTAGTGAATCCCAGACAACTTTAACGTCATCTTCTGATGTACATCTTCTTAATAATACGTTCTCCGCAATACTTACTGCATAAATTTGGAAGTCTTGGAAGATGATTGAATAATTGTCTCTTAAACTCTTTCCATCATATTCTCCAATATCAATTCCATTATATAGTATTTGGCCTGTTTTAGGTTCATAGAATCTTAATAATAATTTGGTTAATGTTGTTTTTCCTCCACCATTATCACCAACAATAGCTATCTTATCACCTTTTTTAATTGTCATTGATAGATTATCAATAGAATTATAATCATTCTTTGGATAGCTAAATGATATATTCTTGATGTCTAATTCGTGGAATTCTTCAACTTTGATTCCATCTTTTCTCTCAACTTTAGGTTTATAATCCAAAATCCAAACAAAATCTTGATTATACATTGAGCTATCTCTTAATTCAGTATATACATTTATTGCTCTCAAGAAATTCTTAGAAAACTTAAATGTAGCATTTGCCATTGTTGTAAATTGCGATATTGATATCGCCTCGATAAACAATCTATAACCCAAATATAAATAGCTTCCCGCTTGCTCGATCAGGTAACCAGATAATGTCCCAATTGTATGAGGAAGTATAACTTCTTTATTAGCTTTATCGTATATTTTCTCAATATTATCGCATTTTTCCTTGTATTTATTAATTAATAATTTCCTAATCGGAGTGGTTTTTATTTCAGCTGCATATGCTTGCCCATAGAATATTCTATTAACATACCAATAGTATCTTCTGTCTTTGTGAGCATCATGCCATACTCCATGCCATATCTTATTTGAGCGATTTACAACTAACAAGTTGATGATAGCTGATGTCGCAATAATGACAATCAACCAAGGATCTCCAATAACTACATATGTTCCCAATGCAATAGCAGTTGCAATACTTGCTGTAAAATTACTAAATGTTTCAAACACTCTTATTCCACGCATTGCTGCATCATTTAATCCACGAGTAAACTTATCAAAGAAGTCCGGATCATCATATGATTCCATATCAACCATTTTTACTTTATGATATAAATACTCTTGAATTTTCTTTCTATAAATTTGCATGTATTTTATTCTTACATATCTTTCGTAGAAAGCAATTAAAATATAGCATACAAGAATAATAATCATATGAATAATTAGACTCTTAAATAATAAATCTAAATCATTTCCAGTTGTAACTATCTCGATTGCATCTTTAATAATGTCCACTTCAACAAGTGCCTCGAATGTTGAAACAGCTATATATATAAATGTAATAATTATATATATTGGACAGAACCTAAATACAAATCCTAATACCTTAAAATTAATTTTTAAGATATCACCAAACTTAATCCTATTTCTTTTATCTTCTCTAGGTGGTCTTCTACCCATCATAATCATCACCTAAATACTTAGCAGATTGAGACACAAACATTTTGTGGTATACACCATTTTTCTTCATCAATTCTTCATGATTTCCGTTTTCAATAATCTTACCATTATCAAATAAATATATTTTATCCGCATGAACTGTTGAAGTTAACCTATGAGAAATAAAAACAATAGTTTTATTTTTACCCATCTCAAGCATATTGTTATATACTTTAGCCTCAGCCAAAGGATCTAGTGCACTTGATGGTTCATCTAAAATTAGTAATTTATAATCTTGAGCATAACCTCTAGCTATTGCTAATCTTTGTGATTGGCCACCAGAGAAAATCATTCCACGTCTATTAAACTCTCTACTTAAATCAGTGTTAACACCATCAGGTAAGGCGTGTACAGTATCATATAAACCGCTAAACTTCAAAGCTTCATCAATTAACTCATAATCTTCTTTTGTTTCTGGCTTACGTAGTAATACATTTTCGCCTATTGTTAATGCATATGTTTCTACATTTTGGAATACAGCACCAACAATTTTTCTTAATTTACTAACGCTTGTCCTTTTATAATTTCTTCCATTAATAGAAACAGTTCCATCATTAGCATCATATAGTCTCAACAACAACTTAACTATTGTAGTCTTTCCTGCACCATTAACTCCTAATATTGCTACTCTTTCGCCTTTATTGATTTCTAAATTGATGTCAGTTAGATTTAATTTATCTTTTGTATATCCAAAATTAACGTGTTCCATCTTTAGATTTTCAAAGTCGTTGATTTCATCATCATATTCAATGCCCTCAATCAAACCCTTCATATTTAATAAATCAAACGGAACTTTACAATCCGGTAATACACTTTCTACTGCACCAATAGAACTTGCAAGTCCAGCAATTAATCCAGATAATGTGCTTGCAGCAACAGTTAAACTAGCAAATCCAGCATAACTTTCTGGTGTCTTTAAACTATACGCTAACAATCCTATTGACAAAGGATACACTAACATTAATAAAGTACTAGCCATTGCACCCCAAATAGCAGTTCTTGTCTGGTATTTTTGGATTACTTTAACAACATTGTCTAAAGCTTTGTTATTATTATCTATTAGCATATTGTCAACATCACTAATTTTTATATCTGCCATACTATCTTTTAAAGTAAACATTCTATTAATATACCAAGATTCTCTCATATATGGTCTTTGCGCAGATACACGCTTCTTATTTAGTTGACCAATTCTAAGAGCAACTAACAAATAAATGAATCCAACTCCTATAGCTGCAAATATAATTCTATTATCTAGTATAGACATAGTAATAATAACACCTATACTTTGCACAATTCTTTGAAGCACAGCAAAACAATTGTTAGCCAAAGAATAAATATTGCTTATTCCTTCTTCCAATGATCTTGTATAATCATTCAAAAACATTGGATTCTCATGAAAATCATAATCTATTGTTGATAACTTTTCATAGAATTTAATAGATAATTCAACGTTAAATAATCTTGCCACTCTTTCTTTATATAACATTAATAGAAATTGTATCAATTCCATAACGCACAAAATAAGAAACGTAAGCAAGATTTTGATTATTAATTGATTAAAACTAGTATCAGGAGTTTTATTTTCATAAAACTCAACAATTTGTTTAACAATTCTTATAGGTATTATAGCTCCGATTAAACTAAATGCTATTGATATTATTTCTCCAACAAGAAATAGTGGAAACTTTGATATCAAAAGCTTTAATGATTTGATTATTGTCATAATATTCACCTTATGTTGATTATATCATAAAGACTATTGTTATAAAAGAAAAAACTTATATAGTATAACTATATAAGTTTAAACATTATTTAATTTTCTTTTTTAATTCAACTCTTGGAATTATTATTTGTCTTCCACAGCCAACACATTCAAGTTTATAATCTACACCCACCTTCAAAACTTTCCATTGAAAAGAACCGCATGGATGCTTTTTTTTAAAAATAATAACATCTCCTACCTTATAAATATTAGCTGTTTCCATTATCTTATTTTATGCTCTAGAGTAATTTTTAATACATACTCTTGCAATCCTTTCATAACTTTATAATAATCACATGCCTTTGTCTTTGCACTAATCTTTATTGTTGCCACATTATTTTCAAAACTATCTAAACCAATCAAGTTTGGTCCCTCTACTATTTCAATAATTTCGTCCTTTTCCTTAGAAAGTGTATCATCAATAATTGACATAATTTCATCTAATCTTTCTAATTCAGTTAGTTTGATATATACACTGGCTGTTACATAATCGGAAGAATAATTAATTACTTCTTTCATTTTACTATTAGAAACGGTTTTAACAGCTCCATTGTTGTCTTGAATCTTGGTTTTGAGAATTGTAAAATTAATTACTTTCCCCTTAAATCCGTCGACCTCAATAATATCTCCAACAACATAAGTGCCATGGAATATAATGCCAATTCCTTCAATAACATCACAAATAGTTGGAACTAAACTTAGACAAACAACAAACACAACTATAGCAAATAATATAATACCAATCGTTGTATCAAAATCCCAAACAGCTAGGATAATAAACAGTGCAAATACCATTAAAACAAACTTAATGATTTCATATATTATTGTTATCATTTTCGAAGCACGTTCTTCAAATTTCTTTCTCAATTTAAATGATATCAACTTAATTATGAATATAATAATCAAAGTAGTAAATACAACGATTAAACTAATTGCAAGTTTTGCCCAATAATCTTTTAACCAATCAATTATTTTTGAAAAATCAAGCATTACATTCACCTTCTTTTTCAATAATTTCTTTTGCTAATTCGCGATAGTCTTTGCTTCCTTTCGAGTTGAAAGCATACTTTATAACTGTTTGGCCATATATTGGTGCTTCTTCAATATGACTTGATCTATTAATAATTGTTTTGAATGTTTTAGTCGGAAACATCTCTTTTACTTTTTCAGCAATCTTGTATCCAACCAAACTTCTATTATCTAATTTTGTTAATAGTACTCCTTCAATACTTAATGAAGTTCCCTGATTATTTTTAATTTTTTGGATTGAATTAATTTGATTAACAACTTGAGTTAATGCTTCATATGCATAATAATTGCACTCAACAGGTATAATGATACTATCTGCAGCAAACAAAGCATTGTCAACAAGAATACCTAATGAAGGAGGGCAATCAATTAAAATATAATCGTACTCATTCTTGGCATCCTTTAACTTTTTTTGCAATACCAATTCTTTTTCTTGCAAACTAAATAAATAAGCATATATCTCAGCTAATTTGTTAGATGCCGGAATAATATGAAATGGTAAATCTAGCGAACTATAAATTACATCTTTTACATTGATATCCTTTGTTAATAAGTCAAAAGATGTTAAATCGATATATTCTCTATTTAAACCAACGCCTATTGATGCATTTGCTTGTGGGTCTAAATCGATAATTAATACCTTCTTTTCTTTATTTGTTAAGGCATTTGCTAGATTGATTGCGGTAGTTGTTTTACCAACTCCACCCTTCTGATTAGAGATTGCAATTATCTTTCCCATAGATTTTCCTTTCTTATTAATATAGTAATATTTTAAATTAATATAGTAATATTTTAAAGAATTTTTAAAGCATTCTTTTTTTCTTTTTCTAATACTTTGTTTCTCTACAATGGTTTGTGTTTAATTTGAGCATATGCTCTTGGATACTTATCAGGTGTTTTGCTTTTCTTATTAATATTAATAATTGAATGCAACCCGTAATCTTTTAATTCATAAGTATCAATTTTTAAAATCAATGATTTTAATTCATCAAGAGCATTCTTTGATAAATCTATTTCCTCTTGATAATTACTACCTTTTAAAGCAATAAATGATCCACTTACCTTTACAAGTGGAATGCACAATTCAATCAACATTGGTAAGTTGGATACAGCTCTAGCAAAAACATAATCAAAATAATTTCTATATTGTTTAACATTCTCTGCTCTATCATTAATTATAACAACATCTTTTAAGTTCAATCTCGTAACAAGCATATTTAAGAAGTTGCATCTTTTCCTTATTGGTTCAATTATGTATAATTTTAAACTAGGACATAGTATTTTTAATACAATTCCTGGAAACCCCGCACCACTACCAACATCACATATTACCTTCCCAGATAAATCAATGTATTTGAGTACCTTTGCACAATCTAAAAAGTGTTTGTAAAAAACTTCTTCTTTCTCGGTGATTGCTGTTAAATTATACTTTTCATTTTCCTCGATTAAAAATTTATAATATTCATCAAACAATTGGTTTGATTTAATGTTATCAATATTGATATTATTCATTTCGCTTCTTTCCTATTTTGCCTTCAAGATACACTAATAGAATTGAGATGTCAGCTGGATTAACTCCGCTGATTCTTGTAGCTTGAGAAATTGTTGCAGGTCTTACCTTCTTTAATTTATCTTTTGCTTCATTAGCTATATTAGGTATTTCATCATAATCAATGTCAGCTGGGATTTTACGTTCTTCCATTTGAACCAATTTTTGAGCCATCTTTTCTTCCTTCTTAATATATCCATCATATTTGATTCTGATAACAAATTCATCTTCTTGGAAATCATCCAAGCCATATTTTTCTCCACTTAGGTACTCGATATCCTTAACACTAATGTCAGGTCGTTTTAACAAATCATAAGCGCTTGTCTTTTGATTTAACACATCATATCCTTTAGATGTTAAGTATTCGTTTACTTCCTTTGTTGGATTAAACTTAATTTCTTTGAATTTATTTTCTAGTTCATCAAAATAATTATGTAATTCAACAAAAGCATTATAACGCTCATCACTAATTAAACCAACATCATGTCCATACTTAAGCAATCTACTTTCACTGTTATCATGTCTTAATAACAATCTATATTCTGCACGAGAAGTAAGCATTCTATATGGATCTCTAACTCCTTTTGTAATTAAGTCATCAATTAAAACGCCAATATAAGCTTCATTTCTCATTAGAACTAATGGTTCTTTGCCATCTATTTTAAGTCCAGCATTTATTCCAGCCATCAATCCTTGACAAGCAGCCTCTTCATATCCACTTGTTCCATTAACTTGTCCAGCAAAAAATAAGTTTTCTACTTTCTTAGTTTCTAGATTGTTTTTAAGTTCTAATGGATTAATTGCATCATATTCAATTGCATAAGCATATTTCTTAATTACTGCATTTTTAAACCCAGGTAAACTATGGATCATTAAATCTTGTACATCATGAGGCATGCTAGTACTAAAACCTTGAATATACATTTCAGGAATTTCTTTACCTTCGGGTTCAATAAATAATTGATGTCTTTCCTTATCGGCAAATCTAACTAATTTATCTTCAATAGAAGGGCAATATCTAGGTCCAACTCCTGTAACCAAACCAGAATACATACTAGATCTATTTAAATTCTCTCTAATAATTTTGTGCGTTTCAGGTGTTGTATATGTTAACCATACAGTAACTTGTTTTTCAAATGGGATAGGATCTTTTGTTGTTTCGCTAAAACGATGTAAAGTTTTATCTCCATATTGTGGTTCAAGAACACTATAATCTATACTATCAATTGCAATTCTTGCTGGTGTTCCGGTTTTTAATCTTATCAATTCTAAACCTAAACTTCTCAAACTTTGACTTAGTAATGAAGTTGTTGGTTCATCATTTGGTCCTGATGAATATTTAGTATTACCAACAAGTATACAAGAGTCTAGATATGTGCCACTAGCTATAATAATTGTCTTTGTTTTAATTTCTTCATCATTTACAACTAGACTAACTACTTTATTATTTTCATCAACATTTACTTTTGTAACGTATCCTTCTAATACTTCTAGATTTTCTGTATTTTTTACAACATTCATCATATATCTAGGATACTCAATCTTATCTGCTTGCGCTCTCAAAGCTCTTACAGCAGGGCCTTTTGAACTATTTAGCATTTTAAGTTGTAATAGTGTTGCATCAGTTGCTTTTCCCATTTCGCCACCCAATGCGTCAATTTCTCTAACAATAACACCTTTTGCAGGGCCACCAATTGACGGATTACAAGGCATTGTTGCGATTCTATAAACACTTCCAACAACCATTAAAGTTTTATGTCCAGTTCTAGCGAGTGATAATGCCGCTTCAAGACCAGCGTGACCTCCACCCACAACGATTGAGTCATAATTATCATATTTATGTTTCTTATATTCGAAATCAATAACAAAATTGTAAGGATTTTGTCTTTCTACCTTTTTTATATTTTCCATATAAATTCGCCTCTTTTTACTATAATTAACTACATCTTAATCATTTTACCATATTCTCTTATTTCTTTCACTACATTTTTAAACTTTTATTTTATCTAATCATAAGTCTTGAGTTATGTAATAAAAAATGATAAACTCTTTATATATTTGAGGTGTAATTATGAATTTAAAAAATATCGAAATGTACTTGTTAGATATGGATGGAACAATATATCTAGATGAAGATGTCTTTGATGGTGCAATTGAATTTATTAACACTATTAATAAGAAAGGAAAAAAATATATTTTTCTTACTAACAATTCATCTAAGAATAAAGAACAATATCTAGAAAAATTAAATAGACTTGGTTTTTATGCAAAAGAAGATAATATCTTTACTTCTGGAATGGCTATGGGAATGTATTTGAATAATAATTTTCCAAATAAGAGCGTGTATTTAGTCGGTACAAAAGCTTTAGAAAATGAACTTGCAAATTATAATGTCAATTTAGTTGATAATGATCCAGACATTGTCGTTATTGGTTTTGATAGAGAACTTACTTATAAAAAGCTTGAGAAGGCATGCAAGTTTTTAGATGATGGAGCTTTGTTCTTAGCTACTAATTGCGACTTAGTTTGCCCAATTAAGGATAAACGTTATGTACCAGACTGTGGAAGTATGTGTAAGATGATTACTAATGCTACAGGCAAAGAACCAAAATATATTGGAAAACCCGAGCCAGACATGATTAATATTTTATCAAAGAAATATAATATTAAACCTGAAAACATCGCTATGATAGGTGACAGGGTTTATACTGATATTGCAGCTGGTTATAACGCCCATGCATTTACTATTTGCGTATTAAGCGGTGAATCAACTATGCAAACTATAAATGAGTCTCCTATAAAGCCATCTTTAATAGTTAATTCAGTAAAGGATTTAATACCAATGATTTAAAAAGTCTCATACTTAAGTATGAGACTCATTTTTTTATTTTCCATCTAATGCAACATCAATTAAAGCAGCATAATCTTGCGTGATATTACCATTAGCATTTATAACATTTGTTAAATAATTATATTGACTAATCATGCCTTCATCGTTTTCAATACATACTGTAATGTTTTTAACACCTCTTGCATATAGTCCACTAATGATATCTGACCAAGAGAAGGAATCATATTTAGTTACTACTACATAATCTCCTTCAATGTTTACTGTTTCTTTATATGAAACATTGCAATAATCGCTTCTTATATAAATAATTACTTGAGCATCAGTTTCAACTGAATTAAATACTTCTTGATAGTTTTTACCAAAACTAGAATGATTAATTACTTCAGAATAATGTAAACTATTTAATTTATTTGCCATTGTTTTCGCAAAATCATAATTTTTTCTTCCTGTTCTCCAATCACCCCTATTAAATGATGTACCAAAAACATATGTTTTAGCATCTTTATTTAGAGGTTGATAAGTACTTGAACTTATGTCATATGTTTGTTTAAACAATGATTGAGCATAATTTGAATATTCAGTAAAATCACTTAATTCTGATGCAGGTAATGTTCCATCGATCATGTTATACTTAATTTTTTTCTCAAGCAAACGAGCTGTAGAACTAAGAATTGTTGATTCTTTAATAGTTCCATTTTCATACGCATCTAAAATGGCATCATATGCGTCAAATACGTAATCATTATAATTATATGAATATGTATTTTTCGCACCATTAATATATACTGGAGCATAATATAAATCCGCACCTTCGTTTATCGCTTTAATTACATTATTAGCAATTATATTAACATCGTCGTATTCATAAAAACTATAATCATAATATATAATGCCTTTATAATTCAATACATTTCTTAAATATTGAATTACTGTTTTATCTCCATCGAAGTTTTCAATATTATTAACAATGCTAATCATATCAACATTATTATTAACCATTTGAATTAGAACATCTTTCTCATGAGAGAAATCACTTACATCTCCATATCCATAATCAAAGCCAAAGCCAACCATTATTCCTTGCTCCTTAAATGCTTCAATTAATAATGATGAATAATAGTTATTTTGAACAACATCTTTGTCAAAACTATTTGATTTAGTATCAAAGCCATATGTTAAATAAGTATTTACACCTAACTCTTTCAATTCCTTAGCTAAGTTTGTCTGATAATTTACAAAATCTAATTTACTTAATTTTCCTAAACCCTTATTGGTGATCCTTGATGAAAGGAAATTCAAACTATCAATAGTAGTATCTTGAATCATATTAATTCCACCAATTTGTGAATTATATTTTGAAATCTTAGGTAAATATTCCAAACTATTAAGCGGTCCTCTATTATCAAAAGCAGCATATGAGAAGTTAGCAATCTCACGGCCATCCCAAAAATCATTTAAATATATCTTTGAGATTACACCTGTCCTAGTATCGTTGAAATAAATACCATCTGCATCTTCTTTCATATCGTTTAAACTAGTTTGTGCAAGCATATATTGACCAAGTTTTTGGGTAATACTCAATACATTCAAATATTTATTGATTTCATAGTTGTTCTCAACTTCATATTCAATAGTATTACTCTTATTAGCTACAATACTAAGTCCAAAAGTTTTTGTTAGGGAAGGTTGTGACTTAGATTTTACAAATAAACTAATGTTTCCTTCCTTTTTCGCAAATATTTTATTGCCAATAATCTCAGCATATTCTTTATTTACATCGTTTTTTATAGAAACAACTGGATCATCAATATTAAAATTCATTTCAACTCCTTGACCTACTACTATTTCATTTGGCATTGATGCTGTTATCTCAGTTATAATCTCTTTAACTTTTAATAATTTAGTTGCTACAGCCTTTCCAACAGATGCAGTAATTAAGACTTCACCTTTTTTAATACCAGTTACACATCCGCTTTCATCAACTGTTGCAATTGAATCATCGCTACTAGCCCAAATAATCTTGTTTCCAGCTTCAATTGGGTCAATTTTGTAGTCAAGATTTAAAATATCATTGATAAACACAATATCTTTTCCAACAATTTCAATCTTTTTAACTTTTGCATCGATAACATTTACTGTTAATTTTGCTACTTTTTCACCATTAGACTTTAAAACTGCTGTAATATCGCACTTTCCTTCTTTTAATGGCATGATCTCGTTGTCGTTACATAATAATACTGTTCTATCGCTAATAGTCCAATATAGATCTTCAGGTGCTATTTCTTCATTTCCTAGAAATACTTTATAGCTCTCTGTGTATCCTAACTCAATCTCTTGTAATCCCTCAATTCTTAAGTTTTTATCTCTCTCACAAGCAATCAAAGTGATAAATAAAAGGATTACCATTATAATACTACTAAACTTTTTCATAGTCTTCCTCCGACTTTTTATACATTATAGCACATATATGTTAAATCTAAAATAAATTATTCATTTCTTCCATTATATATATAAGAAATGATTTGTTTATCCTCTCCATGTATGTTTAAAACATAATCTTTTTCTTCAAATCTTACAAAATTTGATTTCAATAACACTTTTCCTGAATTAATATTTTCTTGAACGTGACCAGCAAATATAGTTTCCATACCTATTTTCTTTAAATAAGGTATAAAAATTGATATTGCAGTGGCTACATATCCGTTTCCCCAGTACTCTTCACCTATTGCATAAACGATTTGACAGGTTGTTTTTGATAAATCCATCTTAGATAAACCTATATATCCTATTAATTTTCCATTAATTTCAATGGCTAATTTATATATTTTATGATTTTTATAGTCATTGATACAGTTATATATAAATAAATTAGCTTCATAGTCGTCTTTTAATGGATTTCCCAACAAATACTTGAACACTTTTTCGCTTTTAAATATATCAAAAACGGCTTTTTCATCACCAAAATTAAACTCTCTAAGCTTATATTCTTTATCTTCTTTATTATATACGATACTTTCAAAATAATAATGCTCATTTTCAATACATTTTTCAAAGCATTTTTTATAATAATCATATTCTTTTTTTGATAAATGTTTAAATCGAGTTTGAAAGTTTTCTCTTGTGATATATACTTTTTCTCCACTAATAATTTTAAAAAATAAAATCACTGACAACAAAAAATACAATAAACTGAATAAAATTTGAATTTTTGCGAAATTTTCAAAATTTGGCTCGTGTTGTAAAAACAAGAAGAGAGTTAAACTTATCAATGAAATTACTAAAAATAGAATACAAGGGAAAATCAAGCCCAAAAATGAGATTTTAGAAACGTTTCTTTCAAAAAAAGTCCAAATTGTGCTTGG
>OCVV011193345.1_pt1 | contig 17737 bp, 18 predicted proteins | sample 1539721 | NCBI WGS metagenome assembly OCVV01 (sample SAMN02144230, study PRJEB22623) | gut metagenome | biome: sheep rumen | host: Ovis aries | place: New Zealand | reverse complement strand
CATCTACACCTGAATTAGCTAAAAATGGCTATGCTGAAAAGATATTAAAGCTATTAGATGAAGGCAAGAAAATCTACGAAATTATGAATGAAGATGTAGGTGATACTGATGGAACAAACAACTAATAGAAAAGAAAAGAAAAAACTTAATAAGAAAGCAATATTAATTAAGAAATATACATTTAAGGTTTTAATGTATTTCGGTTTATTCTTACCAATGTTTATATTAGCTTGTGTAAAGTTTGATGATTACTTTGCAACAAATAAGGATTCATTTAGCGTTGCATCAGGTGGAATACTACTTGCAATTTTTACATTACTACTTGTAAAAGTTGGTATTAGAAGATTACACAAACTAATAACTGCAACATTTATCGTTGCTATCATTTGGTGTTTAAACTCAATAATTAGTGATTTCTTAATCATAAGCTGTATGTTTTGGATTGGCTTTGCAATATTCTCTATATTTGAGATACCTGCAAGCTACTATGACAAGATGTTAAATACTTGGAATGATGAAGAAATTAGAGTATCAGTAAGAAAACAACCTGAAGAAAAGGAAGAAGAAACAATAGAGGCGGATAATTATGGCGAAATTTAAGGCGAAGAAACCAAAGAGAAACATTACTGTTTTAATCATTATGCTAGTGTTCGTATTAATAGGTTTAACTTGTTTATTAATAGGGTTTGGTAGTGATGCTTTAAAATGGATGCGAACATTTGGCATTACGGTGTTAGTTATTGTATCACCTATAATAGCTTTCATCATTTATAAAGAAGTTCAAGATAGAGTGAAAGGAATGTAGAACAATGTCGGAGAATAAAATAGAACAAGAATATAATAACGGCAAATTAGGAAAGTATGGTATTACTAGAAAAAGTGTATATGCAATAGGTAGTGTGCTTCTATGTATTATCCTGGTAATTGTATTATCAGTCACACAAGCTGCATTTGATCCTGAAAAATTACAAACAGCAGCCTTTTGGATAGAGTTCGTTATTCTATCAGGCTTTTCAATATTTGGAATGGTAGGCGGTCAAAAGACAAGTGAAGATATATATAGAAATAAAAGTGGTGGTGCATTTAGAAAAGCACTAGGTAGATTCTTAAAGCTATTAGGTGAATTAACCGATAGCGTGTATTATGCTTATTTAGATGATTGGCTAGAGAGTTATAGAGAAAGAAAGTTAAAACGTAAAATTGAGGTATTTTTAAAAGGTTTAGGAATAAAACAAATGGAAGTCCTTGATTTAGATTTAACTGAATTAGATAACTTAAAACAACCATTTAAAAAGGATTGGAAAGATACAATTTACGAAGGTAAATACCCAAATGATACAACTTATTTCTTATCTTGTAGTGATGAGCAAATAGAAGCAATTAAATTTGTGTTTGCAGGTGGAATTAAGGTTAGTAATCTATCAAGCACATATTTTACAACAGCAGTTGGAAATAGTGATAAAGATATGTGGGAGAGCGCTGCTAAACAAGAACAAAAGAAAGGTTCATATATTGCAGTAAATTATTCTTATAGAATAGTAATGCTATTAATTTTATGTATAGTATCAACAGCCTTAACAACAGGAATGTTTAATGAAAGCACTGCTGAAACAATATTAACTTTAGTTAAAAGATTATTTTGTATATTGTCAGCGTATGTATGGGGTGTATTTTTAGGTATTCAGTTAGTTAAGATAGATGTTGAGTATTTAGATTTTAAAGTGGAAATATTACGTTTATTCTCTATCGAGTGTAAGAATGAAATATACAAGCATAAAGATATAAACAAGATAGCAAAAGAAGAATATGAAAAACTAAATGTAGAAAGAGAGGAAGAAGTAAATGAGTCTAAAGAATCAGTATGATGATTTTCTTAAAAGAGGTGGCGGCAATAAAACTTTAATTCCACCTACAAAAAATACAATGGGTTATCGAAATTATATGATACCGCCTAATAAGACAGTAGCAAGTGAACCAATAGTTAATACAAATTTTGGAACACCTGTTGTGAATACTCAAACAACACCAAGTTCAACTCCAAGTGCTAATCCTGTAGTAAACCCAAGTTCTAACACAACACCTAATGTTAGTCCAAGTGTTAATCCTACACCTAGTATTAATGCAAATTCAACTAATTTATGGGATTTATACAGTAAACAATTAGCACAGTCTAGTATTAACCAAAAGGCTGAATTAGCCGCTATTAATGAGCGTGCTAACCAATATACAAATGCTTATTTAAAGTCTTTAGGTTTACAAGGAACAAATGCAGGTGCTACACAAATAGCTCAAAATAATGCAAATTTAATGAACGCTTATAGGGAGATAGATGCTAATCAACAAGCAGCTTTAAGAGAATATGAAGAAGAAAATAAAGCTACTAATGAAGATAGAATTTATGAAGTATATGAAACAGCATTATCTAACCCTAATTTAACTAAAGAACAAATAGATGATATTATTACTAATTTTGACCCTAATATATCAACACAAGACTACGTTAAATATATTAACGATTTAGTAATGGCTGATGGAACTGAAAACAATAGTGTCAATTGGGAAGAAACACGTGATAATTTTATCAAAGAACTTACTAAAGTAGTTGAAAACAAATCAGGAACTAATAATGAGCGTATGAGAGATTTTGCTAAAGCTAAAAGCACAATTACTAAATTAAAAAATGCTAAAACTAAAGCTGAAGTAGATGCAATTATCAAAGAATACAATTCAAACACTAAATAGGAAGGTGAGTTATTATGGCGAATACTAATTATGAGTTATACTTAAAACAATTACAAGAACAATATAAAAACACAGGTTTAGAAGATATAGAGTTAGATGCTCAAATTAGTAAAAGAGCAAGCCTTATTGATGCTATTAATAAGCGTAGAGCTATAGAAAGCAATTCAATAATTACAAGTAATGCTGTAAATAGTGGTAATAAAAGTCTATCTCAAATCGCACAAGAAAACAAAATTGCTTGGTCTACCGAATATGAGGCTGAAAGTCTTAATTGGTGGGAACAAGTAGGTGCTTGGGTAAATAGTGCCAAAAATACAGTTGCTGAAGCCTTCTTAAAATTAGGTGAAGGTGTTGTAGATGCAGGTGCTTTAGTTGGTTCATTATTCGCTAAAAATGTTTTAGGCGATGAAAATGCAAGTAAGCATATTGATAGTTTTATCAAACAAGATTTAACTAACGATTTAGTTTTAGGACAAGAGTGGTATAGACAAGCTGATAAATACCTATCAGGAACTTGGATGTTTGGTGATAGAGCTAGTAAGTATTCTTATAATGATAAGGCTACACAAGATTGGGTTAAAAATATAGCTCAAGGTGTAGGTTCATCATTAGGCTTTGCTGCTTTAACTTCAATACCATACGTTGGTTGGGGTTTAGCTGCACAAGGCGTAGGTGGACAAAGTGCTGAAGAAGCTCTAAATGAAGGCGCTACAAGTGAAAAAGCCTTCTTATATGGTCTAGGAAATGCAGCAGTTGAATCTATTACTGAATTAACTGTTGGTAAGATACTTAACCTTATTGGTAAGGGTGGTGGAAAAGTCCTTACTAAATTAACAGGTAAACAAGTAAGCGGTCAAGTTGCTAATGATGTAGTTGGTGGTATCGGTAAGTCATACGGTAAGAGCATTGCTTTAAACCTTATTAAGAATTTTAATGAGGAAGGTATGGAAGAAGTTGTATCCGATATAGTAAATCCTATCCTAAAGATGATTTATAAGGAAAGCGATAAAAATAACTTCTTTGATAAATACCAAGAATTATTTGATGAACAAGGTGGTTGGCAAGGCTTATTTGAATCATATTTGTATGGTGGTTTAAGTGCAGGTATGATGGAAGGCGTGCAAGTTGGCGGTAAAGTTGTTAAATACCAAAGTGTTAAAGCTGTTCAGTTTGAAAATTCTATGAATGAAGTTGTAGAATTAAACGCTCAATTAAAAGAAGAAATTGAGAAAAATGATGTCACTAAATATCCTAATTTAGAAGATAATCCAAAGATTAAAAAAATACTACAACAAAAGCAATTCATTCAAGAGAAAATTGCTAACGATTTTAAAGAATGGTTAGATACAGTTAAAAATAACTATGATGAATTAGTGCAAGCAGGCGTTAAAGATGAAGATATGCCACGTGCATTAAGAAGGAAAGTAGGTTTAGCAGTTGGTGGCGAAATGGCTATGAACGAGAACGCTAACTCTATTATGCAAGATGTAGGTAGAGAAACTGTTAAAAATCTAGGCTATGAATATGAAAAAGCGCCTAAAAATGCTACTGATTTCAAGAATAAAACTGTTTATGTAAACGGTAGGCAAACATTTAATGAATACTTTAAAACAATTCTTCACGAAAGCGAGCATATTGCAAGTGCTGAAAAAGGTTCTTTAAAAGAAAGTAAGTTGACATCATCTATTATTGAATCAATGACTAAAGAAACTTACAATGAAGAATTTAAAAAACAAGTAAGGCTACAAGCAAAGAACTTCGTTAATACTGCTGAAGGCAAAAAATGGCTTAAAAACAACGGTTTAACTTTAACAGCCTATGAGAAATTATCTCACGAACAAAAAAACAAAATAAACGAAAAAATGGGTGCTGAAAATAAAGCGTGGTTCAATGAAGAAGTTGCAGCTGAACATTTAATGGATTCATTCACATCATTTAAAGATTTTAACAAGATTATTAAGAAAGCAAACTCACGTGGTTTAAGAAAAATGTTAAATGCTATTCAAAAGGCTTTTAGCAATAATAAGAATAAACCTGAAGGCTATGATAAAATTGTTAAGGCTTTACAAGATGGTATAAAGGATAGTAGAACAAATAAAACTGTTGAAAATAGGTATCGTGAATCTAAACAAGTATTGCAAAAACAAAACAAAAGTGATATTATTGAAGATACCAAAGGAAAAGAGGATATAGACAATGACTTTAGAAGATTACAAGAAACAAGTAGAGAACTGCTTAAAAGATTTGAAAACTCCACAAGAACAAATCAAGAACTTGATGAAGGAGTGCGAGAAAGATATACAAGAGGCATACGAGAAAAATTGGCAGCCAATAGAAATAGCGATGCCAATGTCAGCAAATATGCTTTAAAATCAGTATCAAAAGGCACAACATTTAATATCTATAGTAATGTAGATACAAACTTATTTCACGATGCTTTTGAAACAATAAAGCCTTATTTAGTGCAAAATGAGCTTGTAGATTTACACGATAATTACGATGGATGCAAGTGTTATTTGAGTGAAGATGGTTTACAAGGTTTCGCTATTGAACCTGATGGAAATCTAATTAGTGCATTTAATGCTGATGTAAATAAACGTGGTTATATTGAGGCTATTAAAGATTTCGTTATTGAGCAAGGCGGAACTCATTTAGATTGCTATGGCTATCTTGCCAAGTATTATGAAAAAGCGTTAGACTTTAAGGTTGCTTCTTTGATGGATTATAATATGGAATACGATCATCATAATATAGCACAACGTTTTAACGAACCAAAAATAGCTTTTATGGTAAATAACCAATCAGTTGAAACAAAAACATTTGATAAAGATTCATACGATGCTGCTAAACAATGGCAATTAGATAATATTAATAATGATACAAGTTTTAGAGAAACTGAAGATAGCGATGGTGATTCTATTTCACCACAAATGGCAAAATGGAACGAAGGCAATAAGTTTGTAGATGATGAAGGTAGAATATTAAAACTTTATCACGGCAGCGAAATTGCAGGCTTTATGGAATTTAGAGATGATAATCCTATATTCTTAACACCTAGTTATGATAATGCTTATGCTTATGGTGGAAATTATAACCTAGTCAATACTAACACTTATAAAAACGCTAATGAATTAATTGATGATTTCTATAACGAACATAGTGAAAATGATTTTTATGAAGATTTAGTTAAGATTAGCGATGATGCTGAAGCACAAGAATATGTAAAAGCAAAAATCGAAGCATTTAAAAATTATGAAGCTAAAAATGGAGAAGATGGTTTTGTTAAAAATCGTATTGCTTGGTTAGAAAATGCTTTGAAGGAAGGCTATTTAGCCACAAATGAAGATTTCGATAACAATACAGTTTATGGCAATGAAGAAGAATTGTTAAGAGAGTTTCAAATTGATAACCAATATAACAAGAACCTAGACAATATGGATGAAGAATTAGATATTGATGAAGGCAAAGGAAATAGGATCTATTCGTTATATGCTAAATCAACTAATCCTTTAATAATTGATTGTCACGGAAATAACTTTTTAAATATTCGTTATAAAGGTGAAAAATTATCTACTGATGAAATAGCCAAGAAAGTAAAAGAAGAAGGAAAATACGATGGTATAATCTTCAAAAATATAATGGATAATGGTCAGCTTGATTTCACTAATGATTTAGGTTTAAGTGATGTATATGTAGTATTCAAAGCAAATCAAGTAAAGGCTACAACTAACGAAAAGCCTACAGCTAGTCCTGATATTCGTTTCAGGGAAGTTGACAGTGAAGGAAACGAATTAAGCGAACAGCAACAAAAATTCTTTGCCGATTCAAAAATTAGAGATGATAAAGGTAATTTATTAGTTGTATATCACGGAACACAAAGTCAGTTTAATGTATATGATAAAAAGAAACTAGGCAAAACGACAATGGCTGATGATGCCAAATTAGGTTTTCATTTAACTGATAATAAAGATTTAGCTGATATTTTTTCAAAACTTTATAGTGATGAATTAATCTATAAAATTACTGATGAAGTAATGGAAGAATTAGGTGTAGATGATGTAAATGAAATCGAGCGTAGATTAGCTTTGTTTGCTGAAAAGAACGGAAACGTTAAGAAACAATACTTAAACGTTAAGAAACCACTTGATATTACAATAGGTGGTATTACAAGCGATTATGATATTGGCTATGCAATTAATTACGCCCTTGAAGGTAAAAAAGAACTTAATACTGAATATGATGCAATTGAATCTTATGAAGATATTGCTAATATTTTATTAAGCGACTTTGATGGTGAAATGACTACCTTAAAAGACCAATTAGCAAAAACTAAAGGTGCTTTAGATAGATTAAAAGAATTAGGTTATGATGGTTTAATTTTACCTATAACAAGAACTGATAGTGCTACATTAGTTAATGAGTATGAGCGTGGAAATAAAAAGATTAATTTAAGTGGAAAAGAATACATTGTATTTGAATCTAACCAAATTAAAAATGTCGATAACCTTAACCCTACTGAAAGCGATGATATTAGATTTAGGGAGGTAGAAACAGTTAATGAGTTTGATTTAGATAACGAAGAAAACTCACGTGAGTATGAAAGATACTCATTAAATGCTGAAATACCTGTTAAGATTAATAGCATACTTGACAATGCAGTAAATGAAGATGAAGAAACAACTACTGCAAAATTAAGAACAGCATTTAAGGAATTAATTCAAAATAACATTAATAAAGAGCTTGATGACATTAGAAAGTTAGTTGCTAGTGAGAATCCTGATAAGAAGAAAGCAGCTGATTTAAAATATAACTTTATAAATGATGTAAGAACAATAATCGCTAATATCGACAATGTTGCTGATTATAACGAGAAGTTTGCTAGCTCATTAAATAAAGCTCAAACACAAGCAATTAACGAATATAATCGTTATGCTAAAAAGTTAGATAAGATTATAGGCAAAACAAAAGCTACACAAGTTGCAAATACTAATGTCAGTGAGGCTACTGCTGAAGCGCAAGAAGAATATGTATTTAATCGTGAAGTTGTTAAAAAGGCTTTAAAGGATGCAGGCGTAGATGTAAATGCTATTTATAATCAAGCAAGTAGATTTAGTCAAAGCCAAGACATATTAGCCTTATACAAGCAAATTAAAGAAACACCTAACCCTACAAGACAATCTACTATAGAGAAACGTTATAATGATTTAGTTAAACCTTATGATGATTTAGTAAATGCTTACGCTGAATACCTACAAAGAACTAACCTAGATGCTGAAAAGCAAGGACAGGCTTTAGAGTTCTTCAAAGATGATTTATTCGCAGGATCTTATAAGCGTAGATTTAATGAACCAAAGATAGATAAGGCTAGAGAATTATATAATAACAATTTCGGTAGAACAGGTAGAGAAGTTGCAAATGATATAATTTCACAATTACAGCCACAAACCGAACCACAAGTAGTTGTTCAAGAGCGTGTTAGAATAATTAATAATGCTAGAAAGGTTGCAACACCTGAAATGGCAGGTATTAAGGCACAAGCTGATTTAAGATTAAATGGTAAGGTTTATACTTTAAATTCAGTAAATAATCAAATTAAGTTTATCGAAAAGACTTTACAAGAAAGTGGAATAACTAGAAGTAAAAACTTTAAGATAGATTTCGAAGAAACTACTAGAGAAATTAAAGCTGTTGAAATTGCAATGATTTTAAATGAGTATAATAATACTCAATATGTAAGAAATGAAGATGCAATTAACTACTCTAATTTAACCGCTGAACAAAAGGCTGAAAAGATAACTGATATTATTGCTGAAGGCTTAACATTTGATTCAAACCCTGCTGATAATATTACTAATGATAGATTAAGCGATTTTGTTGCAGTTGGTGATAGGTTCGCAACAACTATTAAAGAGTTTATAAGAAGTGAAATTGAAACTCTAATTGCTAATGAAGGTAAAGTATCAAAGATAAAGAAGATACTTGAAGGTCAAACAAGAGTATTTAGAGAAAGAATAGCTGCACTTCAAACAAGAGTTAGTGCATTAAGTCAAAAGGTAGTTAGCTTAAAGGCTGAATTAGAAAATGCTAGAGGTAATGAGAGAAAGGTTGCTAGATTACAAAGACAATTAGATTCTTTAAAGGAACAACTTTCAACTCAAAGAAAAGAAACTAGAAAGTATAAAAAAGAATTAACACAGGCTTTAAAACAAGTTGCTACACTTGAAAATAAAAATGCTAGACTTGAAGAAAACATTAATTACTATAAGCAAAAGAATATTGAATTATATACTGATGCACACGGTATCAAAAAGATTAAGGTAGAAGATATAAAGACTTTACTAGAATTAGGAAAGAATATTAATCCTGATTTCAAGTTGTCAAGTTATGTCTTAAATCAAATCTCTAACGCTTTATCAAATAATAAAATTGATGTTGCAGTAGATTATTATATGAACGCCTTAATGAATAGTGATTACGTGGATGGTGATACTTTAATACCATTTAGTGAATTAGTAGTAATGCAAGAAGCTATATTTGGTGATGAATATATTGAGAACGGCGAGAACCGTGATGTATTCGCACAAGATATGGAAGAAATTAGAAAAGGTTTAACTTCTATATTTGAAGGTGCTTCAATATCAACTAAAGGTAAATTCCTAGAAAGAATTAGTAAACTATGGGTTTACAATGAACAAATTAAAGAAAAGTTAAGAGCTATGCGAGGCGGATTCAAGCAATATAAACGAGCTGTATTAGTCACTAGAACTGCTCAAAACTTCTATAATAAGATTAAGAGTGATATTGATGGTGCTACAAAGAGTGGTATAAGAACAGGTGGTGTAAATCCTGATTTAGTTAAAGCTATGCGAGATTTCTATAAGATTACAAACAAGTTAAAGGCTGAAAAGGTATTAAATGGTGAATTATTACAACCATTAATGGAATTAAGAAACGCTTGGAACTTGGCTTATATGAAAAATCAAAAAAGTGATACACCTGTTAATACATATTTTTCAAGTGAAGAAAGCAATCCATTCAAGGTTTTAAATGATTACATTGATACATTAATTAATACTGATGAAACTGATAGAAATGTTGGATATTATTCAATATATCAAAAAGTATTAAATGGTATTAAGAGAATGTTTGAAATTGAAATCAAGTTAAGACATATCAAAATGGGTAAATATGATATTTCACTTGCGGATCTAGCTAGAATTGCACAAGATGAAAATTGGAAGAAACCTGATGAAAAATTAGAGAGTTTCAGTTTTACTCAAAGTTTCTTAACTCCGTTAGCTGTTATTGAGAAAATGGCTCAATATGATGAAAATAGAGTTATCTATCAAGTATATCAAGAGTTATTTGAAAGCGAAAAACGAAAAGAAAGTGCCGAACTTGATTTACGTAGCACATTTAATGACTTTGAGAAAAATAAGGATTCTAAAGCATTTAAAAAGATCCTAAAGAAAACATACGAGTTAAACGGAATAAAGGCAAAGAAAGGGCAATTCTTGAGCTTATACGAGATGTTTAAGCGTGAACAGGCTAGACAACATATAGAAAATCGTTTTGGTGGTATTGAAATAGATGGTGTTGTTAATCAATTTAGAGATGAAAACGGAAATGTTGATACTGCAAAGCTAGAAGGTTTAATCAAGGCTATTGAGAAAGAGTTTAATTTACAAGATGCAAATTCAATTGATAGTCAATTCTTAAATGCAGTTGAGAACTTCTTTAAAAAGGCTAGAAGATATAAAAAGGATGTTGATATGCAACGTTGGGGTTTCTCAAATGTTAGTGATGATTTCTACTTCCCTATCGCTATAGCTGAAAGTGATAGACAACAAAACATTTCAAGTGATAATTTCTTTAATACTCAAATGCCTGGAACTGCAGCTTATACATTTAATGAAACAACTACAGGAACTATGGGTGCTATTAAGTTAAATGACATTATAGATGTTGTAATGAATCATCTATCTCAAATGTCTAATTATGCAGGTTATGGTGTAGTTGCTGATAACGTTAAAAAGTTATGGAACTATAAGCTAGAAGGCGGAAAGACATTCGCACAAGCATTAAAGAGTAGATATGATAATGTAAGTGGTGTAAAACTACAAAGATTTATCGCTACATTAATGAATGATGTTCAAGGCATTGGCGGTAAGCAAGCAAGCAATGTTGATAATATATTCTATAAGATAATCAATAAGATACGTGGAAATGTTGCAACAGTAGCGCTTGGTGCTAACCCTAAAGTAATGTTTAGTCAGGTTGCTTCAATCCCTGCTGCTATGAGATATATTAAAGGTAGATATTTAGCACAAGCCTTAAAGAGTGGTTTCGGTGTTGGTATCGGTAATGGTAAATTACCACCTAAACCTGATATGTTCACTTATAGACAACAAACAAAACAAGTAGCACAAGCTGAAACACAAGGTGCATTAGCTTATGTAGGTGAGGCTTTAGAAGGTGTAAAATCTACATTATCACGTGGAATAAATGCTTTCGATACTTATGCTATTAATGTTATATGGAAGGCTAGTTTACTACAAACAAGAAATGCTGATGGTTCTTGGAATATAGAAGAAGCTACAAAGTTAGCTGAAAAGACTGTATTTAATACACAGCCTAACTATATCGCATTAGGTAGAAGTGAATTTTTACGTAGTAGAAACGATTTAGTAAGATTATTCACAATGTTCCAAAGTCAAGCACAACAAAATCTATCTATGGCTTATTCAGCAATAGAAAAGATAGCCTATAAAAAGAAACACGGTATTCCTATCACTAGAGGTGATTGGGATGATTTAGCAAAGTCTTTAGTTGCATTATTAATTCAAGGAATTGTATATACAGGTATGGGCGAGTTATTCAAACATATCGTAAATAACGATTGGAAGGATATTAATGCTTCAAAAGAAGGCGTAAACTTTGGTGTTGATTATTTCAACGATAACATTATGGGTATGATACCTATATTAAACAATATCGAATTGGATCTAAAGCAAAAGTGGAAAGTCAACTTCAGTAATTTAAGAGCAGGCTTTTTAGATAATGTCACAAATATTTTTCAAAATATGGATGGTAAAATCACAGGTAAAGAAATCAATACTGATTTAAGTTATATTACAGGCTTACCTGGAACTAACATTTACAAGTGGACTAAAGCATTAGCTCAATACATACCAGGTGCAAGTGATTATGTAGTAGCGTTTGATACTTCAGTATATCAAGGCAAAGAAATTACAAAGTCAACTGTAAAAAATGCTAGCACAAGTAATTTATCAAAGACTTACTACCGAATTTTTACAAACCGATATGTAAATTTATCTAAAGACACAATGAACACTTTATATTCTTTATACTCTAAAGGCTATACTGATGTAATTGTTAAGGCTGCTCCTGAAACTTACAGTGTAAATGGTGAAACTCGAAAAATCAATTATAACGAGTTTTCAAAGTATTATGGTAATGTTGGTGGTGTTTTAGATGAAATCACAAAATCTAGCCAATTTGGTGGCTTAAATGAAGAAATGCAAGCCAAAGTTATAACAAAAGTTATAAATACTTATTATAACGCTAGTAAAAAGGCTCAAAGTGGTGAAACAATGAACCTTTTAGAGAAACTTGCATACTTAAACAAGTCAATAGATCCTAAAACTTTAGCTGCTATTATCGGTGCTAGTGAAATTGAAGGCGATGAAAAGACTTCAAAGAAAACCAAAATAACTAAATATATCAACTCATTAAGAATGAATAAAAGCAATAAATACTTCGTTTATACAGCTCTAGGATATAAGGTTGATAGTATGTTGTATAAAACATATTTGAAATCAACTTTAAGACTAACAAATAGAGAAATAAAACAATTAGGTATTTAATATGATTATAATTTTACTATTCATTCTAAATGCTTTAGGCGAGCTTATAGGCGAAGAAAAAGGGGATTGATTAATCCCCTTCTTTTTTTAACACTTCTAGTATTTGTTTTCCGTATTCAGTATTCATCATCTTGTCTTTAATCGCCTTGCAATATTTAGATACTGCTGCAGGTGATAAGAACAATTCATTTTGTATTTTTTGATTATCTTGCGCCTTGATGAATTTTCTAATAAAGATATTAGATTCAGTATCACCAAGTTGCATATTGAACATATCGACTTTTTCTAATAGACTTTCTTCTAGCTTATTAAGTTCATCTACATAGTTAGAACATAGGTTCATTAGGAATTGTGTTTCTTTTATTCCATCATTGTCCTTAATTTCTCTCATATACTTTAATTTTATTTCATAGGTTCTTAATCTACTTCTCTCAATGTAAATTAAACGTTCTATATCAAGCATTGATTCATAACTTGCTCCGCTAAATGTCATTTATTATTTCCATCTCCTTAACCTTGTAGCCATTAACAAAAGTGACTTTACCTTTTGCATTTTTAATTTTTAATATAATTATATTTGCTAAAACTGAAATATTTTTTCCTATAATTTCATCATTAACAAAATTTTTATTTTCCCATACAACTAGATAATTATTTCCTTCATCTTCAATTTGCCCTATTTTTACGTTTTTTTCGTATTCCTGTATTCCAATTAGCTTGCCACTTAAAAAGACAATATTCATTAGATTTGGCTTTTCTCAACTTTTACATAATTAGGATATTGTTCAGCTAATTGTGATAGAAATTCAAGTGTAGTTCTACGAATGTTGTTTAGAGCTGCTATTACCATACCTGATTCAAGCATCCTAATTTGTTTTTCTTTTTCTACAGGTGCTTTAGGACTGTATATTTTCATTCTAGGAATAAATAATATTGTATCGCCCTTTACAAGTTTGTTATGATTGCTGAAAAAACCGTATTCTTCAATTAGACCTGCCATTTGCATATTTACAAAGTTAGCAACTGTTGATACTGCAGCGCATACAATATCTTTACCTTCGACTTCATATTCAGCGTGTCCTGTTATTTCAATTTTTGTTTCTTTTAAATTTTCGCTTACTTTAATTGTTATCATTAGCGTTCCTTTCTACTTTAACATAAATCACACCATCCGAATTATGAGAAAATTCTATCGTTCTACTAGGTGTTTGATATAATTTAGTCATTATTCCGATTGCACTAATAGGATCAATATGTCCTCTTTGTTTAACGCAATTATGTGTATCGAAATAATTTATTAAACCATCTACATAATCATCTAGTGTTTTCTCTTTATTAAGTTCTTTTAATTCTTCTTCGCTTACTTCTACCAAAATCTTTCTATCCATACTATTCACCTTTTCCTTTTTATTTTATTTTAACTTATTTAAAAGGTGTTGTATATCATTTCTTACCATTGATTTACTATTTACACCATCAACTTGTAGCATATTGTTCCATTTGTTTAAATATTCTTTTAGGTTTTGTATAGTAGCATCTTTTTCTTTGATACTATCTTCAATTACCTTTAAGCATTGTTCCTTATCGAAATCTTGCATATATGTTGCAGGACAAGTTTCCTGTCTTATTCTTTTAATTGCTTCATTAACTTCCATTTTTTACATCCACTCCTGTAATTTTTTTCTAAATACTGAATAGGTTTCAATTTCTAATTCTTTGTTTTTGGCTGTATCAACAACCACTATAGGATAAAATTTCCATTTGTCATAGTAATATTTATTTCCTTGTAAGTAATCAAAAATGAAATCAGTATGTCCTAAAACCTTTGTTTCACCATTTGTTCTTTTTTCAATTCTATAACGCTTGTTTTCTCTTACGTTTCTTTGATGCAGTTCTTCAAGTCTTTCATTTTCAATCGCAGCTTCAACGATTTTATCCTTTAGTTCATCGCTAGGATCTAATTTGTATTGTTTAACTAACTCACTCATTAAACTCATTAAGCATAACCTCTTTTTTTATTCATTCTTTTCCTACATTGTTTCATACTATGAATATATTTACAGCGTATTGTATAAGCGTATATTTCTTGTTCTACACCAACAAAAGCATTTTTTGCTATATTGTATTTCTTTCTAGTTATCTTATTCATCTATAATCCTTTTCTATCATCAATTACTGTATAGCCATATAAATCAGTTATGTTGTAATGTCTATTCAATTCTATTCCCTTTGGTATGCTACCGATAATAACTTCTTCAGTAGTTCCATCTTCGTAATAAAATACCATAACATAACCTGTTTTTGTTTCTATAATTTTAAATTCTAATGGTTTACTCATTCTTGTTTCTCCTTTTCTTCTTTTGGTTCAAACTTTTCATCACGCTTATAAGCAAAATAATCTTTAATTTGTTGTTTAACCATTGTTTCCATTCGTTCTTTTGCTTTTTCAGGTGATAAGAAATACTGTTGATTATCTAAATGAATAATACCAATTTGTTTATTGTAATCGGTATAGAACAATGCTTTATTTCCATAAAAATTAACCATTAAGAAATCATAAGTGCTTTGCTCCACTTTTCCTACAGCATCACCGTATTTTCCTTTTAAATTGCAATATTCTTCAAAATCTTCTTCACCGTTTAAAACCCTTTTTAAATATTCAGGTGTCTTGTTATATTTCTTTAATAAATCATTTAAGTAATAATCATCTTCATAGCGAACGCTATAATAGAAATTAGGCTGTTCGCTAACTGTATATACCTTTGATTTTGGTAAATCTTCTTCAGCTACTTCATCAAGTGTTTGTTTGTTTAACATTTCATCAATTTTAGCTTTTAATTCTTCATTTACCTTTCTAACTAATGCTAATTCATTTTTTGTGCTTTCTAATTCATTTAATACATATTCATCTAATGTTTTCATATTTTACCTTCCTTTTTTATAGTAGTTCCTTTCCAAACTCATAGAATATTCCTTTATCTAATTTGCATTTATCTTCGCTAGGATCTAAAACTGTATAATAGCCATTATTGTCTAAATACTTAAAGCCTAGTTTCTTATAAAGCTGAATAGCGTTCTTGTTAGTTTTATGAACGAATCCATACATTATTTTATATGTTTTCTTTTGAGTTATCATAAATTGTAGCTTTCTAATGCTTGCAGTTGCTATACCCTGATTTCTATATCTTTCATTTATATATACACAAGATAAGCAGCAAGAATTATTCCAATTAGAGTATGCTATATAGCCTACTTCTTTGTCTTTATAAATAATCTCATAGATAAACTCACCAACCCAAGTATCTTTAGGTTCGTTTTCCATTCCTGCTTGTTGCTTAATAATATTTAAGAAATGTCCTACATTTACTTGATTTTCAATTTCTTGAAATCTTAATTCACTTGTTTTCATCTTTCTCTTTTTCCCTTCCCTAATTTCTTTTTAATAACCATTTGATATAGTTTTTTATTTGCTTTTCTTTCTAAATTAAAACTCTTTGATGTTATCGGTTCACATTCCTTATTAAACTTCCTTAAAAAATTGATGAAATATAGTGTAGTAGGTGTTTTCATTGTTATTTTTCTTTTATTCATATAATCATTTCCTTTAATACTTTCTTTCGGATTTCAATAGTTTTTTCACCATTTAGAATTTTACATAACCATTCAGGTCTAATTGAAATTAAAACATATTCATTTCCTTTTCCCCAATGGTCATACACCTTCATCATATTTTGAGGTGCTTTGTAAAAAAATTTATAACCACAACCACCATTTAAACAAAGTTCATCATTCTTGTTAGTCTTACAATGATATGCTGTAATTTTTTTTGGCTCATCAAATATATGTAAGTTCTTAATGTGGATTGCATAACCCTCGTTATCTTCACCTAAATAGTCAAATAACTCATCACTTGTTAAACAAGATTTTTCTAATATCTCATTTTCACTTAATGTTTTAGTTTCATACCAATAAGCACCCAATGGGTCATCATCAACTATTCTTAAATCCTCAACCTCAAAATCACTTTCAGCTACGATTTTGCCATTTAAGTGCCATTCTTTTATTCCATCACTTATAACACAACTAGGGTATACTCGTTGTTTATCACTCGAAATAGTAATATAAGGCTTTGCCTTTGTGCAATATAGTAATAGTTTCATTTTAACACCTCTTTTAATAAATCAAATTCTTCTTCGGTAAGTTGCTTTGTTTCGATTAAATATTTGTTATATAAACATAATTCAAAATGACACTCGTTTTTTAAGTATGAAATATCAACATCTTTTTTCTTAATAATCTCAAGCGCTCTCTTATATTCAGCAAATTCTTCTTTTAATTGCTTATTCTTTTCAATTAGTGGTAAAGGCTTAATTTCTTCTCTTACATTGTCATCAACAAATTCAGGCGTTAGCTTATACCATCCATCACTTAAAATTGTTTTAACCGCGAAACAGTCCTCACTCTCAATGTATCTTAATACACAATCCTTTTGCTTCATCATTGTCTTAATCTTTTCAATATAAGCACTTTCCTTTTCGTTCTCTTGTGCTTTGATTAAGGCTTGTTTGATAGTATTCTTCCATTTGTGAACATCACAACTAACCCAACATTTATCAGCCATTTCAGCTAATTGTTCTAAATCTTCCAATGCTTCACTAGGGTTTGCATTGTCTATGGATTCTAGTCTTTGTAAGGCTTGTTTGATAGTGCTATACATTTCGGTTTGACAAACTAATAATTTATCTTCCCCATATCTAAAATCTCTTATTTCTTCTAATGCTTCTAATTCTTTATTCATATTACTTACCTTCCTCATAAATATCTTCTAACTGCCCTAACCTTAAATAAGGTTTACAGCTATCTAAATCTAATGTAGTATTCTTGTAATTTCTATCAGTTAGTCTACCTTTAGATAATATTTCATCGTATTTATTTAGTCTTTGTAATGCTTGTTTGATAGGTAAAATCAAGTTATCAACATAATCGTTAATAGAGTCATTTATACCATTACCAATTAGCATATCTTTTAGTGTTTCTAATACTTTATCAGGCTTTGCTTCCTTAATTGCTTTTAGTTCAAGTAAAGCATTATTTACAATATCAAGTTC
>OCVV011356800.1_pt1 | contig 17743 bp, 17 predicted proteins | sample 1539721 | NCBI WGS metagenome assembly OCVV01 (sample SAMN02144230, study PRJEB22623) | gut metagenome | biome: sheep rumen | host: Ovis aries | place: New Zealand | reverse complement strand
AACAGGACAAATCCGAAGTAATACAATATGCCAACATATTCAGAGGACACATAATAGACGTTACACCAAAAACAATAACCATAGAAATAACAGGAAACAGTGACAAAATCAATGCACTAATAGAACTGTTAAGACCTTATGGAATTAAGGAAACAGCAAAAACAGGAATAACCGCACTCTCCAGAGGATATAAAACATTATAAAAACTTAACCTCCCAAAACAATTTTTTTTAAAAACATTTTTACAAAAGAAAAAACTAAAACTATCAGAAAATAAAAGAAATAAAAAAAGAATTAAGGAACAATTCAATTTTCCTGTACTATCTGATAGTTATAAAATAAGTAATGGAAAAGTTTAACTCAGTAATACATACCTTAATATTATAAGTTAATTTTTTAAACATCCGATAGGTATGACTTTTATTCCTTCATCCCGTGTATAAGCAAATTTACCTCCTGTTATTATAGCTAAAAATGAAGGTTCAGGTATCTTTGTTTGTTTTTGCTTAATTTTGTTTTTAATTAATTTATCTATTTTTAATAAATTTTTAGCTCCTTTTTCTTCTTCTTTAGATCCAAGTTTAAATTCTATTAATGCATAACGTCCATCATCTAATTGTATTACACAATCAACTTCTAAATTCAATTTATCTCTGTAATAATAAATTTGACCTTTTAATGTTTGTGAATATATTTTTAAATCTCGAATACATAAATTTTCAAATATGAAACCAAATGTAGTTAAATCATAAATCAGCCTTTTTGGTGATAAGTTCAAAGACGCTGTTGCAATTGAAGGATCAATAAATAGTCTTTTAGGTCCTGTTCTTATAACTGTTTTAGATCTTATATTTGGTGACCAACCTCTTATATCATCAATCACAAATAATCTTTTTAAAATGTTGAGGTATTGATAATATGTTGTTGAATCCAAATTATCATACGTGGCATTTATATCCTTTATTATATTTACATTCTTAGTTAATGTAGAAATATTACGTGAATATGACTGTAATAATAATTTTACTTTATTAGGATCTCTGCTAACATTATCAATATTAGAAACATCAATTTGACAAATTATATCAACATAGGATTTTGAAATTTCTAATTGATCTTCTGGATTTTCTAAGGTTAATGTTTCTGGCCATCCACCACGACAGGAAACATGTATAATATCCTCTAAAGTCAAATCAGATTCAATTCCATCAATATCCAACATTTTATTATCAAATAAATCATTTAAAGAGATTTTTCCATTCGAATCCTTACTTTCATATAAACTCATAGGATACATTAAAAGTCTATGTATACGTCCAGCACCACTATGCATTATTTCTTCTTCATTTACTACAGTTGATCCTGTTAGAATATAATGTCCTTTACCATCCAACTTATCAACACTTGTTCTAACTGCATCCCATAATACTGGAGCTAATTGCCATTCATCAAGTAATCTAGGTTTTTTCCCTTCTAATAATTTTGATGGTTGAATATCTGCTAATTGTAAATATGATGCTCTGTTATCTGGATCTTGTAATCTCAAAATACTTTTTGCAAACTGTTCGGCAGTGGTTGTTTTTCCACACCATTTTGGTCCAACTATTGACACTGCACCCATAATATTTAAATATCGTTCCAAATCTTTATCAATCAAACGTTTTATATATTTTACCATATTAATCAACCAAAGATTTTACTTTTTGAATAAATACACTTTACATTTTTGAATAAAAAATGAACCAAATTATAAAAATAAAACAACTATCCCTCATTTACATAGTTTAGTAAACTTATGATAGATTGTTATATGGCTCTGTAGAAAACATTACTATGAGTGAAAATGAGTAATAGTAGATAATTGATGTGTGTGCTTTGGTAATTATCCAAATAGGTGAATATGTAAACCGATTATCAGATGAATTTAAAGCCGAACATGATGAAATGCCTAGAGTGACATGATTGATATGCGAATTATACATGCACATAATTATGATTCTGTGATTGATGAAATTGTAGGGATAATTATACAAGATGAAATACCTTATTAAAGAACTATCTTAAAAATATTATAGATGAAGATTCCCTATACTGAATTCAACAGACTTTTTTTCTTGTTTTCTTATTTTATTACCATTAATTAAGATTAATTTATTATATCGATTTTAAAAATAATTACCCGTTCTTATAAAAAACAATTTTTATATAACTTCCTACAAAAATATAAATATAATATCTAGATATAAAAATTTTATAAAATATAGGAGTACTCGATAAAATGAAAGTATTTTATGACGAAGATGTAACAACAAATGTATTAGAAGGAAAAACTATTGCAGTTATCGGTTACGGTAGCCAAGGTAGAGGTCAATCATTAAACATGCATGACAGTGGATTAAACGTTGTAATGGGATTACGTGAAGGCGGAAGCTCATGGAAAAAAGCAGAAGCTGATGGTCTTACAGTAAAAACCATTGAAGAAGCAACAAAAGAAGCAGACATCATCCACATATTAATTCCTGATGAAATACAAAAAGATGTTTTCGAAAACCAAATTAAAGACAACCTCGAAGCAGGTAACACATTATCCTTCTCCCACGGATACAACATACACTTTAAAAGAATCAGAGTACCAGCAGATGTAAACGTTACAATGATTGCACCTAAAGGTCCTGGATCCAAAGTAAGAGAAACCTACGAAGAAGGATTCGGTATTCCAGGTTTAATAGCAGTAGAACAAGATGCAACCGGTGAAGCATTTGACATCGCTATTGAAATGGCAAAAGCAGTTGGTTTAACAAGAGCAGGTGTAATTGAAACCACATACAGAGAAGAAACCGAAACAGACTTATTCGGAGAACAAGTAGTACTTTGTGGTGGATTAACAGCACTTATTAAAGCAGGATTTGAAACCTTAGTAGAAGCAGGTTACCAACCTGAAATGGCTTACTTTGAAACATGTCACGAAATGAAACTCATCATCGACTTAATCTATGAAAAAGGTTTCAAAAACATGTGGCAGGATGTAAGTAATACTGCAGAATTCGGTGGATTAACAAGAAGAGACAGAATCATTACCGAAGAAGCAAAAGCAAACATGAAAGATATTTTAAGAGAAATCCAAGACGGTACTTTTGCAACAGAATTTGCAGTTGAAGGAGCAAGCGCATATCCTAAACTCTTCGCACAAAGAAGATTAGAAGGAGAACTTTTAATCGAAAAAGTAGGTAAAAACTTAAGAACCGCTTGTGGATTAGAAAAAGAAGAATAGGTACATTTACCTATTTTTACCTTTTTTAAACCTTAACTTCCCTAAAAATAAAAAAAAAACTATTTCTTAAACTCTAAAAAAATCATCAATATCTTTATTACAAAAAAATAGACTGTTTTTAAATTAAAAAAAAAGGATATTGCAGGTGAATTTAAATTAAATTGTTTTCAAACTCACTTTTGTAACTGTCCATATTATCTTTAAACTGAGTATATTCCTTTTTGAATTCCTCTTCGTTGATTTCTTTTCCCTGATATTTCAACAGTGATATTGCCATTTGTCCAACATCAAGCAGTATTTTCTTTAAAAATACAAGGTATTCAACAATCTTATCTATATCCTTTTGTACACTTTCAATATCTATATGATGGTGATGTTCATGGTCATGACCGTGGTCATGTACGTGTTCTTCCTCTTCATCATCGTGTTGGAGTATAGTGTCAAGTGACTGGTTCATCTTATCAAATATTGATTCAACCATTTTCTTAATGTCACTGATTTGATCATCGTTTACGAATTGGTATTCTCCCATTTTCTCTAAAACTTTAAAGATAACGTTCAATAATGCTAATTCAGTGAAGCTGATGAAATTTCTAGTTTTCTTTGCCAGCATTATTACAGTTTCTTCGTCCAGTTTATAATTCTTAAAATCCTTTATCAATGAATCTATTAAATTGGTAAATCTTGTGATTAATGGTGTTAACGTATCGTATTGCATTTTTAATCCTTCTCCTTATTCAATAACTATCTTTATAATATTAGTTATATATATTTAGCATTCCAAAAAGCCATATTTTTTTAACTTTTTGCAAAGTAACTTTAATGACCTTCTTTACAAAACAGATATTCTAAAATGAAAATATATAATCAATATATATAAATTTAAAGTAATTATGAATGAGAAATAAAATATGTTAAAAATAGGAACCGAAGCACCAAATTTTAGTCTACAGGATTATAATGGAAAAATAAGAAAATTATCTGATTTCAGAAGACAAAAAGTAATTCTATACTTCTTCCATAAAACCACCACTGCCTGATGTAAAAATCAGGCATGTACTTTTGGAGATTTATATCCACAATTTGATGAAAATGGAGCAATTGTTATAGGGATAAGTAAAGATAGTGTTGAAACCCAGAAAACTTTCCAAAAAGAGTATAACTTAGCATTCATCCTATTATCCGATAGCCAAATGGAAGTAATAAAGTTATATGACGTTCTAAAGGAAAAGAAAATGTTTGGAAGACATGCAATAGGACTTGTAGGTACAACTTATTTAATAGATGAAGAAGGAATTATTATAAAAGCCTTTGATAATGTCAAACCTTCACAAAATCCCAAACAAATGCTTGATGAATTAGATTAACTCAATACCCTACTTTTTTTAGAATCTTCCAACCAAACATTCATTTTGATATTTTAGATAAGATGAAAAGACTATTATTTATTGTTTTACACAAAGAATGATATTAATATAGAATATAGGTAAATATAGTTTAATAATATTAAGAGTAATAATAATTATTATACTATAAGGAGTATGATATCTATGGAACTGAAAGCTTTACACTTTAGTATAAGTGATGATTTCGAAGAAGTTAAGAAATATGTCATAGAACATAAGGAAGAATTCAAATTAAAAAGTCTTCCAAATTCAATGATAATCAAGGGCATCGGTGAAAAATACATTAAAATCGAAAACAATTTCTATTCCTGGAAGGAAATACAAAGCTCACTGGAAGCTTACATACAAGGATACATTATCAACGATATCATACTCGCATTACTTTCATGGTTGTTTGACATCCCCTATGACAGCACATCATACACTCCCAGAAAATTTAACCTGGATGAAAACTTCCAGTCAATAAAAAAGGAGATTATAGACCATAAGCAGTACTATAAAAGTGGATTGATATCAGGAATCGGTGAAAACAACATCAAAATAACAACCTACAAAAACAAGGACTACTACATAGAATGGGATGAAATAGAAGAGGCCGTTGAAAACATCAGATACACTTCATTCGATGAGTTGGAGCAAAAAAGATTCTCAAGCAGCATAATCAGACAACTGTTCAATGACAACAGCAAAATTTACAGTGAGGAAGAACTTGAAATTTTACAGCAGGAAAACGGAAAAATTAAGCTAAAATACTATAAGCTAAACAAGTATGGAAAACTCTGTTACAAGCTAATCAAAAAGGAAAACCCGGATAAAAAGCTTTTAAAGGAATTGTTGAAACTGGCACTTATATGGAATAATGGACAGCTTCCATTTAACATTACAGAAGATGGAGTAAATCACGTTATACTAAATAAATCCAGCCTTGTAAGGGCTGACTTTAGAAAAAATGACCAGTATACCGACATTTTACGAAAGGAAGTTGGAGAAGACTACAAAGTCTACTCCATCCAGTACTCTGATGAGTATGTTTACCACACCCACACATACAGGAATCTGATAAAGTTTGAAAAGGATTCTGCCAAATGGACAGTAACATACAACAACAAGAACCTTCTGCAAAATGCTTTCAGAAAAGAGGTAACAAGTCACTGGAAATGTGATGTTACAACAGCCAAATCTACGGAAGTATGTGTGATAAAGGATTATGATAATGAAGACAACACATTTAATCCTGATTTGTTCACAAAACTCTATCAAAGCTTCTACAGAAAATAATGAATAGAAAAAGGAAAAATAAATTTATTATAAAAAAGATGATTTTATGAAATATTATATGGGTATGGATCATGGAACCACCGCCATAAGTTTCCAGATAATTGATGAAAACAAGGATGACGTTGCTTACTTTAAGCTCAGACGTGATGATGTATCAGACAACAGGGTGAACTTTGAAGATACTTTAAGCCAACACGTTGATATAAAAAAGATTAATTTGATGGCCGTGACTTATGCAATGGGTGATTCAATAAGCAAAATAACACCCCTAGAAAATGTTAAGGACAGAGGTATTCTATCAATTAACGGAGCAGGTAAGGTAACCGGTGGCGGAAGTAAAATATATGATGAAATACTTTCGATGAAAATTCCGTCAGTTCTTATTCCTGGTTTACACAAGGGGTGCGAATTTCTTGACAAAAGGTTCAGGGCCAGCTATTCCCACTGTGCAAGCAGTGAAAAGGTAAGTCTCTCTTATTATGCCCATACCATGACCGGCTGGAAAAACATGATTATAGCAGATATAAGTTCCAATACTGTGTGTATACTGGTGGAGGATGGAATTATAAAGGGAGCTCTTGATGCATGTATCGGTGCCATGGGATTTATTCATGGTCCACTGGATTTAGGGATGATTCGTGATATTGATGAAGGAAGAAAAAGTGCAAACGAATGTTTTTCACATGCGGGAGTCTCTAAGATAGCTAAAGTAGATGCAAAAATAAATAACGTCAAGGATGAAATCATTAAAAAAGCAGTGGCCAACGATGAAGATGGTCTTTTGGCAATAGATTCCCTTGTTATGAGTGTTGTTATGGAAATTTATGGCTTATCTGGAATAAGTGAAAATAAAATTGATGGTATTGTACTCACTGGTAGCGCAGGTGTAATGACACATCCTGTTGACATAAGCGGCAGAATTAAAAAAAGGGTTGAAAGAATTGCTCCTGTAAAAGTGTTAACTGATAAAAGCGGTGCAATAGGCAGCAGTTACATTGCATATGATATTTATAAAAATAAAAAAGATAAAATAATGGGTATTGAAGTGTTAAAATGATTATTCCAACCATTTACTTAAATCAACATCTGTAGTCATGTCAGTTGACAGTGCAGTTAATGTTGATTTGTTTTTTATTCTTAGAGTATGTACGTCTGTTTCGTCATCCTCTTCCATTATAAGTCCTCCCACTATCCAGTAGTATGGATGACCGTATGGATCGATTCTTTTTTCAACATCGGTATCATACATTTTGTTTGCTAATTTTACCTGTACAATCTCATCTGAAACAGGATCTGCAGGAATGTTTAGATTTAAAATGTTAACTCCCTCTGGCATTCCATGGTCGATGATTTTCTTGACTAGTTTTCTAACTATTTTTTTTGCAAAGGTATAATCAACACTTTCCACACCGTCTTTAAATTTTATGTCCTCGTGTTTTACCTGTATTGATACTGCTATTGCTGGTATTCCAAAGTATGCAGCCTCAAATGTTGCTCCTAATGTCCCGGAAGTGGTGATTGATCTTGCTAGATTTTCGCCAACGTTTATACCTGATATAACAAGGTCTGGTTCTGAGTCCATCAGATTTTTAGAACCAACTATCACACAATCAGTTGGTGTACCAGTTACTGCATATGCCTGCGTATCATCATCAATCATTGTTGGCATTGCCCTTAACGGTTTCATTAATGTAATGGCATGACCGACTCCGCTTTGTTGTCGTGCAGGTGCAACAACCAATGTTTCTCCCAAATCTTTGACTGCATCATTCAATGCTTTAATTCCCTTGGAAGTTACACCATCATCATTTGTTATTAGAATTTTCATATTATTATTTATTGAAATATCTTTTACTTATTTTTTATAGATAAATTATAATACTTTAAAAAATATAATATAAATCAATAATATTTACAATAGTTATAAAAATACAATTTACGATAAATGCAAACATTACAGTTTTAAACATGATACAGAGGGAGAATATTGGAAAAAGAACGTTTAATTAAGTTTATAGCCACTATCATGGAAGAAAGTGGTTTTAAAACTACAACAAATTATCCTGTTGATAATCAGGTTATTGACATATATGCTACTCTTGAAACCTCAGTAGGTGAAGTGGGAGTAGTTGTTGCATGCAAAAATTACGAAGAACCTTGGACTGTTGGATTGGATGTCCTGAAGGATATGGAACATGCGGCCAAAGCAGTGAACGCCTCTAAAATTCTGATTTTTACAACCAGCAGATTTACACATGGAGCAGCCGTTTATGCTCAGAAAAGGAATATTAAACTGGTCGATAAAAAAGGATTAATGAAAATAGCACAGAATTATTCCAAAAAACAGAGAGTTGTTTCCGAACCTTCAGTAGATGAGGATGAATTTGATTACGATGACTATTACTATGAAAGTTCTTCAAGACCTCAAAGTTTAAATCCTAACAGGGGAAACAATTCACATGCCATTTTCTCTGGCAGATTTAGCAGGAGTAACAGAAGCAGCAATAGCAGTTTAAACCAGTATCAAAGCACTTCATATCAGCCAAGAAGTTACATTAACACTGCATCCAACAGATCCATCAGCATTAGGGATAAATTGCCTGCAGTGGACGTTGACAAGTCACTCACATTTTTCAAGGAGCATATGATAGTATACATGGTACTTCTGATAATAATTGCCGCTATCATTTCATTGATATTTAACAGAATTACCACCGGTAGATATACAGGTCTTGGAAAAATAGCTGCTAGTGCAATAGTTTGTTATGGTGGATTATTGTTAGTTGAAAGAAATTTATCAGAATTGTTATTTAAGGGAAGTATTATCTTCTTTATTTCAATAATAATTTCAATTGTTACTTTAACTATTTAAATCTTTTTTCTCCCTATATAACTATTTTTTTTACATTTTTGTTGTTTTAAGTCTTTTTTAAATCCTGACTTTTATTATAACTTATAAGTTATAAGTTATATGTTATAACTTTTTCATCCATAAAAAAAGAATGCATAATAAGTAATTGACGCTAGAAATAGAATAATATAAGTTAAAATTTAAAATGGGCCGGAGGAGATTTGAACTCCTGATCCCCTCCTTGTAAGGGAGGTATCATACCCCTAGACCACCAGCCCTAATCAAAATAGTATAGTAGTCTTCATAACAGACTATACTATAATATATCAATCATAGTATATAAAGGTTTCCCTATAAAAAAATATTAAAAAAATCATATGACAACCTAAATATAAAAAAACATTCAAATCTATTTTAAAAACAAATATGACAATCAAATAATCCCCCATAATGATTAATAATAAAAAATATTAATAAATGAATAAAATTCCAATTTTACAAAATACATTTAAAAAAAATATTAAATTATAATTATTTTTAAAAAATCTTAATATAGAATAAAAAAGAGAAATAATATTATATAAAATAATAGGAATTAACAAAATGGCATTCGATGAATCAGGAAAAATTTGGTTTAACGGTGAACTAGTAGACTGGAAAGATGCACAGATACACGTATTGTCACACGTAGTACACTACGGTTCCAGTGTATTTGAAGGTTTAAGATGCTACGATACCGAAAAAGGACCAGCAGTATTCAGACTTAAAGATCATATGAAAAGATTACATAACTCAGCAAAAGTATATAGAATAGACATTCCATACACTATTGATGAATTATGTGATGCAGTAAAAGAAACAATCAAAGAAAACGACCTTAAATCATGTTATGTAAGACCAATAGCATTCAGAGGTTACAAAGAACTTGGTGTATACCCATTAAACTGTCCTGTAGAAACAGTTATTGCAGTTTGGGAATGGGGACAATACCTTGGTGAAGATGCTTTAGAACAAGGAATTGACATATGTACTTCAACCTGGAGAAAAATGGCACCAGATACCATGCCTAACATGGCTAAAGCTGGTTCAAATTACATGAACTCACAACTTGCAAAAATGGAATCAGTAGCTAACGGTTACAGTGAAAGTATCGTACTAAACTACAACGGTGACATCGGGGAAGGTTCCGGAGAAAACCTCTTTATGATTGAAGATGGTGTAATCTACACTCCAGATATCGGTTCATCCGTATTAAACGGAATAACAAGAAACACCGTAATCCAAATAGCCAAAGATTTAGGATACGAAGTAAGAGAAGAACGTATTCCTAGAGAAAGAGTTTACACTGCAGACGAATTATTCTTCACAGGTACAGCTGCAGAATTGTCACCAATAAGATCAGTCGATCAGATTACAATTGGTGAAGGAAAACGTGGCCCTATTACCAAAGAGCTACAAAACAAATTATTCGACATAATTAACAACAAAGTAGAAGATAAATACGGTTGGTTAGACTTTATCTAACCATTCTATACTCTTTTTTATTATTATTATTTTAAAATAACATCATATAATCAGAGGTGATTATTTGTTAGACATTTTAAGTGCCATTATTTTGGGCGCTGTTCAGGGATTAAGTGAATTCCTGCCAATTAGTAGTTCAGGACACCTTGCACTTATTCCACATTTACTTGGAGTAGAAACCGGCCTGGCATTTGATACTGTTCTACATATCGGAACTCTACTGGCCATAATTACTTTCTTCTATCAGGACATCATAAACCTGATAAAAGGTTTCATACTTAGTTTAATAGACCTTACAGATGGCTTTGATGTTTTCAAAAGAGAGTTGAAGCTGGTTCCGGAAAAACGTTTTGCCTGGCTTATAATAGTAGGTAGTATACCAACAGCTATTATAGGATTATTAATCAAAGATGCTGTAGAAACGATATTCAGAGGAACATTATTCATAGGAATATTCCTGATTGTTACAGGTATAATTCTTTATTACTCTGAAAGACACTCCTCAGGAAAAATAACTGAAAATGACATGTCCTTTACTCAGTCACTGCTTATTGGTATTGCCCAAGGATTTGCCGTGTTACCTGGTATTTCAAGATCTGGTGCAACCATTGCATCAGGATTATGTTTGGGTCTTGAAAGAGAATATGCAGCTCGTTACAGCTTTTTACTATCTACACCTGCAGTTATAGGTGCCGGACTCATTCAGATAAAGGACATTACAACCATTGACATTTCATTTACAGTGATAGTGGCAGGATTCCTTTCTTCAGTAATATTTGGATATCTTGCAATAAAATTACTCATGAAAATGATTAAGGGTTGGAGTTTAGACATCTTTGCATATTACTGTTGGATTGTGGGAATCTTAACATTGATACTGTCAATTGTTATCGGTTAAAAAAAAAGTAATCAGAGGTATCTTCCTCTTTTTTCTATTTCATCTATTTTTTGAACTATTTTATCGTTGTCATAGCCATCTATGAACCATCCAAATATCTTATCAGATTCTTCGGGAATTATTGTTTTCAGGGATTTTTTAAATACGAGAATGTCTGTTCCCTTATCTTCAAGCAGATTACTGTATTTTCCCAGTCCAAAATCGATTAAAATAGGAGTTTCATTTTTTACCAGGATATTTGCCGGAGTAAGGTCACCATGTATTATTTCACCGTCATGCATATTTTTAATCATTGCACCCGTTTTTTTAATCAGATCTTCCAAATCATTGATGTCTGATTTTTCTATTCTTTCCTGTAGTTGTATGGCATCAACCTTTTCCATGACTATGTTATAGTTTTTTAAATCAACGGAGTATATGTGGGGTGTGTTGACACCATATTTTTTTGCTTCATGTATTAGTTTGGCCTCTTCCTTTGTTCTCTCCAATCTTAACTTGTTATCCAATTGTTTTGTACGGTAGTTTTTGGATACTCTGTTTTTTATTATGGCTTCTTTATTATCCCATAATGTTTCAATTATGTCTGCTTCTGCACCCTTTTGTTTGATGTTTTCGGGCAGGTTTATGTTGTGTTCTATTTTTTCGTTAATCCATGTTACATCCACATGGTCTGTTCTGTATTTTGGATTGATGTAACTGTTTTCTATTCCTGTGAGATTTTCGTTGTATGATAAGAGTCCCAGTCTTGCTATCATTGAACCGTTATCTCCGCAGTATTTCATTGGTGGCATGTAGAATTCAACGTAATGTTCGTCACACATCTGTTTTAACATCTGTCTTAGCTTTTTGTTTGCTGCTACTCCTCCACATAAGAGTACTTCATCCTTGCCTGTGTAGCTTAGTGCCCTTTCTGTTACCTCACAGAGCATTGCAAAGCATGTTTCCTGAAAGCTGTTACAGATTACATCCAAATCTGTACCTTTTTTGTACTTGTTTATTGCACTTGTAAGTATTCCTGAAAAGGACAGGTCCATACCCTTTACTATGTATGGAAGTTCTACTGTTTCTTCCGTGTTTTGTGCATGTTTTTCCACTATTGGTCCGCCCGGATGTCCAAGTCCAACATCCCTTGAGAACTGGTCAAGACAGTTACCTATGGCTATGTCAAGTGTTTCACCTATTATTCTGTAACGGCCTGTTTCATAGCTTATTATCTGTGTATTTCCACCGCTTGTATATAATGTGACAGGATCCTTTGCCCCGGTTGTGAGTTTTCCTATTTCCACATGACCTATGCAGTGGTTTACTCCTATGAGTGGAACGTTGATATTTTGGGAGAGACTTCTTGCGGCAGTAGCTACTGTTCTTAGGGCAGGTCCCAGGCCCGGCCCTTTTGAAAATGATACTAGGTCAATGTCATTTAATGTTAATTGTGCTTCTGTCAGTGCATCTTTTATTAGTGGAACTATGTGTTCTGCATGAAAGTTTGCTGCTTCCCTTGGATGAATTCCACCCACTTCAGGATATAGTTGATCACCGCACGTAGCAAGTATGTTTCCATCTGAATCGACTATTCCGATTCCTGTTTTTTCTGCTGTTCCTTCTATTCCTAAACAAATCATTAAATAACCCCATTATCAAAAACGCTTTAAAATAAGGCCCTTAAATCAAGCATTTTTTATTTTTTATTCATAATTATTAATATATTTGAATTAGATAATTAATATTATATTTGTTAAAAAAAAATAAGAGGAAAAAACATGGTAGACAATGTAAAAATTTTCGGATCAGACAAAGTACTTAAAGAACTAGAAAAATCAGAAAACATGGTATTCGCATGTGTACTTGGAAACACAGAAGTATCAAAAATAGAAGGTATCAGTGGAGCAGGAGGATCACCTGAAATGACACCATACACCCCTGCACTGGACGTTGAACTGATGTTAAGAAACGAAGCATTAAGTCTTCCTGAAATAGCAATAACCGAATCCGACGAAGTACCTGCACCAACACCTGGACTATTAACAAAAACAACATACGAACTCCTGGACATGCCTTTTGTAGCAGTAAGTGCAGGACTTGAAGTAGAACCAAAAACATCATACATAAGCCTAAACGGTCAACCAGGTGGAGACCTAAGAGAAGGAAAAGGTGTACCAAACCCTAAAGAAATATACTGCAACGCAGTTGAAACAGGTAAATTACTAACACAACTTTCAGACCACCTAATGATAGGGGAATCAACACCTGCAGGAACAACAACAGCACAAGGTGTACTTACAGCATTAGGTTATGATGTTGAAGGTAAAGTAAGTGGATGTATGATGCACAACCCTCACGAACTAAAAACATGTGTCGTAAACAGGGCACTTGAAAAAAATAATGTTAAACCTGGAGATTTAAAAGACGATCCTTTCAAAGCTGTTGAAATTGCAGGAGATCCATCACTCATAGCAATTGCAGGATTAGCAATAGGAAGTTCAGTTCCAGTAACTCTTGCAGGTGGAACACAAATGACAGCAGCACTTGCTTTAATAAAAGCAATAAAACCTGACTTTGACTTCTCAAACATTGCAATAGCAACAACTGTATATGTTGCAAACGATGAAACATCCGACATTTTAGACATTGTAAACCAAATAGGAGACATAGCAGTATATGCAGCAGACCCTAAAATGGAAAACTCAAGCAATCCAGGACTTGCAAGTTTCGCTAAAGGATCTGTAAAAGAAGGAGTAGGTGCAGGTGGTAGTGTATTATACGCTTACCTAAAAGGAATCACACCTGAAGAATACCTTGAAAAACTCGAACAACTCACAGCTGCAGTATTCGGATAGATTTAATTTATCACATAACCTTCACATTTAACTTTTTTTTTACATAATTTTTTTGTACTAGTTTTTATAATATATACTAATTGATAGAAATGAGAGTAACATTTATTACTGGTAACGAACATAAAGTTAAAGAGGCAAGAGGTATTTTCGAAAAATTTGGTATTGAAGTTGACCATGAAAATCCTGGTTACCCAGAGATTCAAGGCTCAATTGAAGAGGTTGCAGCCTACGGGGCAAAATATGTTGCCGAATTACTTCAAAAACCTGTGATAGTAGACGATACTGGCCTATTTATACGTTCCCTTAATGATTTTCCTGGAACTTATTCATCTTACGTACAGGATACCATAACCAATAAGGGGATAATCAAATTATTAGAAGATGAACAGGACAGATACGCCGAATTCAGGTCATGTATTGGGTATTGTAAACCCAAATGTGAACCCAAGACTTTTTTAGGCACTGTTGCTGGTGAAATTTTATCAGAAGAGAAAGGTTCTAACGGATTTGCTTACGATCCACTATTTTATGTCGAAAAATATGACAAGACATTTGGAGAACTGACTACTGATGAAAAGAACGAATGTTCACACAGAAGAATATCCATGGAAAAATTTGCCAAATGGTATTCCGAGAGTGAATCATAATTTGTTATATTATATGTTGAGAATAATTTTTTTATGAATATAATATAAAATACTAAAAAAATATAATAGGAGATTATTTTATGGCAGAAAAACCAGAATGGTTAGAAATGACCGAAGAAGAAATCGTAGAATTAATCGTAAAATTACACAGAGAAGGACAAAGTACAAGTCAAATTGGTATTATCTTAAGAGACCAATACGGAATTCCTAGTACAAAAACAGTTCTCGGTGCAAAAATCACTGAAATCTTAAAAGACAACGGAACTGAATTCGAATATCCTGAAGATTTATTAAACTTAATTAAAAGAGCAGTAAACATCAGAGAACACTTAGAAGAAAATCCAAAAGATTTACATTCCAAAAGAGGTTTAATGATTATTGAATCTAAAATCAGAAGATTAGTAAAATACTACACCAGAAACAACGTTCTTCCTGAAGGATGGAGATATGATCCAAAAACAGCAGCTCTCCTTGTTAAATAGGGCTGATGAAGCTTGTGATCTTTTAAGGTCACATATTGATAACCAGCATGTTGTGAGAATTATCTCTCACAATGATGCTGATGGACTTACCTCTGCCGGTATATTTGCCAATGCTATATCCAAGGCAGGGGGTAAATTCCATATTACTATACTACCAAGACTAAGAGACAGTAATGTTAAAGAACTTACTAAATCTCGTTATAAACTATTTATTTTCTCAGATATGGGTAGTGGAAATCTTGAAAGCATTTCTAAACTAAGCGGTGACGTTATAATCGCGGATCATCATCAGTTTCCTGAAGATGTGGATCCTGAAATGCAGGTTGACTATAAAAAGATTGTTCACGTGAATCCTCATATATTTAATGTTGATGGAACCAAGGAAGTTAGTGGTTCAGGACTGTCATATTTATCAGTACATGACTACGGTTATTATGAACTGGCAGGACTTGCATTAACTGGTGCATGCGGAGACATGCAGCTTAAAAATGGTCCGCAAGGAATTAACAAGCTAATTTTAGACGAAGCTGTGGAACACAATACCATGGAAGTTAAAAACGAATTGAAATTAGCATATTCAAACACACAACCATTACATAAATCCATAGCATACACATATACACCTGTTATTAAGGGTTTAAGCGGTTTTGTTGATGAAACAAGTGAATTTCTGGACAAACACAATATTCCTAAGGACAAGTTACTGCATCAATTAACAGATGACGAATATGATACACTTAAACATGAATTAACATCTATCAATGAAGACATATTCGGTGAAATATATACTATTCCCAACATCAGAAGAGAATTGACTAACGTGGAAGAGTATGCTAACCTGTTGAATGCGTGTGGAAAAAACAAGGAATACACAGCGGCCATCAGTATTGAAATGGGAAAATACAAACAGATGGAATTTGCTCAATCTCTATTGTCCAAGTACAGTAGTAATATGCAAAATGGAATAGAATGGATTAAAAGGGAAGGCAGTATTCAGGAAGAAAACATACAATATATTTACACAGAGGACAAGGAACAAAAACAGATTGCTGCAGCTGTAAGCAGTATTGGTATTGAACTGGGCATATTGCCTGACAAACCTATATTGAGTCTGATGAAGATGGATAATTTAATTAAGGTATCTTCAAGAACCACGGACAATATGGTTGAAAAGGGAGTTAACTTGGGTGTGATTATGAACCAGGCATCAAACAACTTTAACGGTTCAGGTGGCGGTCATAATATTGCTGCAGGAGCAACCATACCATATGATCAGAAGGATAATTTTATTCATCTGGTAAATGAAATGGTAGAATATCAGATAAACAATTAATTTGAAGTGATAATTATGCAACTTACAAAATATGAAGAGGATATGTACAACGGTGAATATGGTGAAGGAAAGGCAGAATGTATGGAAATCCTTGTAAGTTTAGGTAAAATATATGATGCCGAAAAGATGGTTCCCATTACATCAGCACAGGTATCTGGAGTTTCATATAAGACAATTGGTGATGCCGGACTAGATTTTGTAGTTGATTTGGGAAAAAAGGCAGATGTTGAACTTGAAACCATGTTAAATCCTGCAGGAGTTGACATAGACAACTGGGAAGAACTTGGTTTCAGTGAAGAATTCACCAAAAAACAGATAGACATCATCAAGGGATATGAAAGTATAGGTGTTATGAGCACATGCACATGCACTCCATACCTTATTGGTAACACTCCACTTTTACATGAACACGTTTCATGGAGTGAATCATCAGCTGTATGTTATGTAAACAGTGTTATAGGAGCAAGAAGTAACAGGGAAGGAGGGCCTAGTGCATTACTGGCAGCAATTGTTGGCCGTACTCCTTACTATGGAAACCACATACTGGAAAACAGAAAAGCAGACATTGTTTTTGATGTTGACTATGATTTCTCTACAGAAACAGAAATAGGTGCCCTCGGTTATTATGTTGGCCAAATTGTTAACGATAAAAATCCATACTTCAAGTTAAACAACAACCCTGGACGTAACAACCTGAAAACTTTGGGTGCTGCACTGGCTTCAAGTGGAGCTGTAAGCATATATCATATAGAAAACGTGACACCTGAGGCAGAATTTGCCAGAAATCATGAAAACTTTGATGAACTTGAAGTAGTTGATGTGGATGAGAAAATCATCAAGGAATCATTGGAAGGATTAAGCACAACAGACAAAGTTCCTGACCTTGTATGTCTTGGTTGTCCTCACGCTTCAATTACAGAAATTGCCAAGGTTGCCAACCTAGTTAATGGTAGAAAAATCAAGAAAGATCTGTGGATTTGCACATCCAAGGCAATTAAGGCAATCAGTAAACAGTGTGGATACCTGGATGTTATAGAGGCTGCAGGTGGAAAAATAGTATCCGATACATGTATGGTTGTTGCACCGGTAGAAGAGTTGGATTATGAAGTTATTGGTGTTAACTCAGCAAAAGCAGCAAATTATGTTCCTAACATGTGTAAATTAGACGTTGTATATGATACTGTTGAAAATCTGATTGATATGATCTGTTAGATTT
>OCVV011094162.1_pt1 | contig 17750 bp, 22 predicted proteins | sample 1539721 | NCBI WGS metagenome assembly OCVV01 (sample SAMN02144230, study PRJEB22623) | gut metagenome | biome: sheep rumen | host: Ovis aries | place: New Zealand | reverse complement strand
TTGTCTTGTGATAAGAAGCTATCTGCCTTGCCAAGCCAATCCTGTGCTATTGAACCGCCATGAATCTTCTTCTCATTGTCCTTATCCCTATCATCGTTCCACTCATAGAGAATAGACCTTGCACTTGCAATATCCTTTACATTAAATTTGGTGTTGCTGATGATGTTTTTCTTGCGTTCGTCAGATGAAGCAGTTACTTCACCTCCTGCTGTAAAGTCATTGGCAACACTAACATTTCCTGCTGCTGATAAGGTAAAACCTATAGTGCGAGATGTTCCATATCTTAGGTATATGTTATTGCCATATAAATTAGTGCTATATCCTGCACCTGCTATACCATACCCTAAAAGGAAAGCATTGCTACTGTTAAGTGTAATTGCAAGGTATGATGTGCCACTTGAATTTTTGGCATATATACCTTTAGCGTTAGATATATATACTTCCCCAGTAACAGACAAGGTGGACCCTAATGTAACAGCTCCTGTAGTATTGAATGTTCCTGATACATCAAGTGTGTATGATGGTGTTGTATTTATACCAACTAAACCATCAGATGTAAAGCGCATTATGGTTTTAGTCCATGTGTCGCTTGAATTATGCCATGCAATGCTGTCGCTTGCTATGTATATACCTTCTGCACCATAATTCATAAACAGGTTACCACTCACTTTTAACCTGTTAGTTACAAATACAGTATAATCGGAATCCATTTTCATGGCTGTATTGGTCGCCGATGCCGTACCACCAACCAAGAAATGTATTCCATCAGTACCGCTATAGATATATGTGCCACCGCCAGATGTTGTAGTACCAGAACCTATAGCAAGATTATTGCTCGTGTTGAAACCCAATATGCCTACTGTCGTGTCACTTGTATTCTTGCTATATATGTACTTATTGTTATCCATATATATATGACCATCAGTAGAAATATTGCCAACACCTGTCATATTTCCGCTAATATTGGCACTTCCATTAAAACTCTGTCCCCAAATTGTACGGGATGTTTCCAATGTGGTAGAAGTATCAGCATTTCCAATCAATGCACCCCTAAAGTTGGTTGCACTCACATCACCATTTACTGACAATTTATAAGAAGGAGATGTAGTTCCTATTCCGACATTTCCACTTGAATTAAGATATATGCCTGTTGTTCGTGATGTTCCGTATCTAATATAAACATTATTACCATCAAGAAATGTATTATAACCAGCTTCGGCTGTGCCATAACCAAGTAAAAAACTATTTGATGAGTTTAATGTGATTGAAAACCTGCTTGTTCCTCCTGAATCCTTGAAGTATATAGCTTTTGCATTAGACATATATATGCTGTCTAATGTAGTGATAGTGCTATTAACAGTTAGAGAACCTGTTATTGTGCCACCACTCAAAGGCAGATAGTTATCCAATGATGATGTCAAAGCATAGTTGGAAAGGTTTGCTTGCACAGTGTACCAATTTCCCCATGATATTCCGCTGTCAGAAGTACTTACCCTTTCGTATATTGCAACTTGATTGTATGCCTGAAATCTCTGTCTTACATAGGTTAATGATGTACCATTAGGTGCAGATACCCATATCCTGAATGCAAGATTACCTACTGGCTTGTTTGTTACATAATTTGCTGCCGTATTTCCACTGCAATAGTAACTGCCTGCTGATGTCAGATTATCCAAGTCAACTGTATTGGAAGAAGAAGGGTTTAGGTTAGTTCCGCCATACAAAGCATAGTACCTACCATCAGCATCGTCAAGAACACCATAGCCACTGAGGGTAGTGGGATTAGTTCCAGCAGTAACTCTTCCGTAAGTATCAACGGTCACACTTCTGTAAGTGCCAGCAGTAGCAATGCCTGACTTCTGATTAAGGACACCATCAGAAATAGCAAGTGTAGTTCCAACCTTGATACCACCAACAGCAGACGCAGTGGCAATAGGTATCCTTGCAGCAGCCAATGTCCCGCTTGTAATCTTAGAAGCTGCAAGGTTAGGTATGTGGCTTGATGCAATGACTTTGGCTGATACCGTTGTACCAAGTGCTTCCCACATGGCTTCTTCGTCAAATGTGCCACCACCACCTGATGAGTTAGCACCAAGAGCAGAAACGAATGAATCTGAATAGATGCCATGCGAGAAGTGGAAGCCTGTACTTGTCAACTCAATGTAGTGACTTGTGTCACCAAAGTATATCCTTCTTGTAGATGCAGATGTGCCAGCAAGTGTGATAGCACCTGTTGCACCAATATTGCCTTGAACATCAAAAGTATATGCTGGTGTTGCAGTTCCAATTCCCCATGAATTAGCTGATTGGTCATAGTACAATGGTTTTTTCCCACTGATGTCATTTATTACAGCACCTATACAAATATCATGGTAACTTCCTTCATAAGCCCACATCAGAAAAGCATCTGTAACCCAACCAAATCTCATATCTCTCCTTGTTTCTGCTGTGGGTTGAGTGTCCCATATTGTTAGCTGACCGCTATTGATTGTAAGACTACCATCAACATCTTGTGGTACACCACTTGACCAATAAGTCTGTCCCCATGCTGTATATGTTGTAGTGCCAGTGCCTAACTTAGCAGCAGTGCCTACACTTAGTGTTGATTGTGCCACCCATGAAGGAGCACCACTGCCACTTGATTTAAGCACATAACCATCAGTTCCTACTGCGGTAGGAGCATAGAAGCTGCCAATACTTGTACCGCCACTTGCACCATTGGTAGTGCCATTCAAGGTTAGCTTGTAGGTGGTGTCAGTCCAAGGAACATTGACATACATCTTCTCACTTGATAGCTTGACTGCATAGTTCCTTGTAGTAGATGTGCCGCTATTGGATTCTGAGTAGCCTATCTGAACACCACCCCTTGTACCACTTGCAGCAAGAGGAAGTGTATAGCTATAGGTATTGGCAATGGTAATCTGATTAGTTCCCCTTGTAAGGCTGATGTTAGAACCAGCTACAAAGTCCAATGAAGCATCAGCACTGTTAGGTGTAAAGGTAGTTACAGCAGTACCGCCTGCCTTTAGTGTCAAGGCATATATAGATTGATGTGTAGTGAGGAATCCTTGCTGATTCACCCAAGTCTGTGTAGCATAGCCATTAAGTGCAGAAGATTTCAAATAGCCATAGGTAGATGAGGTATCTGGAATATGTGCTATGGCTATCTTGGTGTTATCAGTGATTACAGTACCTTGTTGGTTAGTCAACGAATCCCACACATCTTCCAAGCCAGCACCTGAACCACCACCCTCAGAATTGCTACCTAATGCACTTACGAATGATTCAGTATAGAAACCTCTATGTGTGCCATTTGGCTTGTCCTTAGTCTTTACATCACCATTTGCATCTACCTCAAACCAAGAATAAAGAGCTTCAATCTTTTCTTTTAATACTGTAGTGAATCCTTCATAACCTGAAGCATAAGCAAAGGTAAGTGTACCAGTTTTGGTAACTGGGGAGCCGCTGACAGAGAATCCTGTAGGAGCAGATAGTCCCACACTGGTAACTGGAGTAATGGTAGATGAGCCAAGAGTGATCACACCGTTGGCTATCTTGGCATCCCCAATACCATAGCCTGCCAGTGTGGTTGGTGTGCCTGTCAGCTTGCCCCATGCAAGAGAACTGCTGGCTGTAAGAGGGGTGATAGTATTAGAGCCAAGAGTGATGGTACCGTTTGCGATCTTAGCATCTGTGATTCCATAGCCACTGAGTGTAGTAGGCTTGTCTGATGTTATCTTGTCCCATGAAAGATTAGGTATTCTCGCAGCAGCGAAAGTACCACTTGTTATCTTAGAAGCATCAAGGTTGGGGATGTGCGCTACTGCTATCTTGGTGTCTGCAGATGGAGTTGTGCCAGTCTGATTGGTCAGTGAATCCCATACAGCTCCAAGATCAACACCACTGCCACCTCCACCTTCTGAATTCTTACCAAGGGCAGAGAGGTATTCCTCAGTCCAGGTGCCGACAAGGAGCTTGAGATTGTTGATCGTTGAAGTGACATCATTGGGTAGTATAGCATTCCCATCAGAATCGTATGCAGTGAACAGACGGTTGAAGAAGTCAACTGTCACGAAGTTTTCTCCCTTGATCAGAGACAACACTCCAGATTCGTATGTGAAACCAGTATAGGCATTGCCAGTCCCTTCACCTTCTGTGACTGTCAGTGAGAAACCTCCACCTCCATTGATACCAGAAGCGGATGTGCTGCCACTAGCGCCTCCCCACATTCTCATGCCTTTTTCTCTTGTGATTATCATATCTGCAAAAATGTTATCTGTGAAACATCATCCCTCCAGTTTCTGCTGATAGCAATAGGGTAGAGGGGAGTCCCATTTATCGTAGTCTTGTTCCTGGGAGTGATGTCTGCAATGGCATTGGACTGCAGCTCTGCATAGATCCTTCGTTTGGATGTAGCCCAATAATTGGCCACCCTGTTAGCAAGATGCTGCTCAGGATGCTCGCTGCTGTTGCCGTAATAGGCAGTATCCATCAATGTGCCATTAGGGTTGATCAGAACACCATAGCCATGCTTCATGTTGTTCTCTGAGGCATAGGCACAGTCTGTACTCCATTCCTGACCAGTCCTTGCTGAGTTATTGACCACATAATACATCTCAGTCTTCGTCTCATCCCTTGTCACACCATCCGTATTCTCGAAATCCTTGGACTTGCTGAAGTCAATGCGGAAGCCAGTTATATAGAATTCACGCCTCACTCCAGAAGGTCTGAGGATGTAGTCCAGATCGTCAGAACCCAAGAAATCAATGAATATCCTCCCTTCAAGCGGAGCATCTGAGGCACAGCTGATATGCTTGATGGTCGGAAGTGTCACCCCTCCAATCGGTCTCAGTATGTCATCCTCATTGCCTACAGTCACCTTGAACGAACAGGTAGTTGTCTGCCATGAATTACCGTTGAACCACTTGGCAGAGCCTCTGTCTGAACCAATGCCAAAGCGGATATACATTGACTTCTTGCCACAGCCTGACCATCCCATGCTGTCCATGATTGGGGAACCCTCTACATAGTCATTCACCCTGGATGGACCCTGATATATGTTTCCACGGATCTGGAAGCCTCCGTTGTCAATTCCTGTAGTGTAGAAGTCCGTGCACCAGTTGTGCTCGAATTGTGTCTCAAGGGAAGCATATACATTGTCGTTGCTGTAGTCTCTCTTGATGCGGATGCAGTTGCCCTTGACCTGCTCGGTACTCACATAGGAAAATGAAGCATTGCCAGTGAGTGACCACCCTATAAGCAATGGAGACTTGATGCCAAGAGATGTATTGGGGAAACCTGCCAGGTCACCGTACCAGTCCACAGTCTTACTGCTGTATGTCTCCCTTGTAGGTTCCAGACCAATGAGGTATTTCTCCACACTCATGGGCATGAATCCTGTCACCTCGTCATCAGCCTTGTTGCAGTCAGCCTTGACAGTAGCCTTGTTGTATCCACGGATCATGCTGTCTTCATTGGAATTGCTGGCATAGATAGCCCCAGAGAGAGTGACTGTTGAGAACATGGTGCCCACAACACCTGCATCATCCCCATCTGCCAATGTGGAGAGCTGGGCATAGGTAAGCCTCAGTACATTCACCTCTGCAGCGTCATCCGCACAAGTCAGGTAGAGAGTCTTTGCCTTCATCCTGGCAGTCCACCCCCAGAACCTGCACATGTCTTCCAGGCACTGCAGCATATTGTACTTAGGGCTCAGGTCACCTGAGGCATCTATGTTGACGAAGTTGTACCAGTCGATCTTCTTCAGAAGCCAGCCCTGGGCATTGGCTCCTCCCTGTATCTCTATGGCCGTAGGCTGGCAGAGAGTTGGAATGGAATCAATGGCAGTCTTCAGCAGATATGCGAAGTTCTTGATGGCTTTCTGTGAGGTATTGATGAAAGTATCCTCGCAGATCGAGAGGGGACACATCAGAGGATATTCCCTTTCCTGGGGATTCCCGAACAGTGTGCCTCCGAAGTTCTGTGCCTGCATGAAACCGCACCACACCACAGTCCCGCTGGCATTGGTGAGGGTCACTGGCCTGTCTGCATTGTTCTCTGGTATCAGTTCCTTCCAGTCCCATGCGACAGTGGCATTGCTGGCATTCACTGCATAACCGTCATCCACAATGCGGAGGTAGCCTGTCTGAGTGCGTATGGGGGTGAACATATCCTCACTGGCATCTTCTTCTGTGGTGAATGGCTCAGCTCCTCCCTTGAGCTTGAGGGGATAGCCAGTTGGCACCGTGCCATCCTTGTAGATATTCACGGTGTATGTTGTTGCTGCCCTGAGGCTCTTGAAAACTATTTTCCAATGGATATTGTATGCCATACTATACTGCTGTGAGTGGTCCACTACCTAACATGCTGATATTACCTGTTGCGAGGTTACCAACTGCACCCTGAATGTCTGCATGCACGCAGAGCACAGTGCCAGTATATACCTGAGTGGATCCAACCATGTAACTGATGACATACTTGGACTTGACCAATGGGATGCCACCCTTGTTGGTTGTCAACAGGTGTGATAGCTCGACAGTCCATGATGACCTGCCAGGTATGTACTCCTTGTCTGTGGCAGATGTCTCGCTGGCCACCTCGAAATTGTCAGCATCCATGTTCACCACACAGCTCTTGGCTGCACCTATGAGTGCAGTACCGCTGGAATTGTATATCTTTACATTTCTACCGTGTATTATAGCCATATCTCATTTCTTATGATTTCCATGTTAATACCTCGCCCTGTCCCGATCTCTTCAGGTAGCGGTTCATGGCCACCCATATCTGCTCACCTGACACATAGGAAGGCTGGTATGACTTGTTGCCAGAGTTTTGCTGCCGTAGTTGTGCTGCAAGTGTGTTCTGCTGTGCCCTGTTCAGTATGAGCTCTCCTGAATTGACATTGGCAGTCAGGTTGTCACCGCTGAAGCTGTTGCCTGGCACTATACCACCCTCTGCATAGCTTCCTGCAGTAGCACTCTTGATGGCAGATATGGTGCTGAACATTGCAGCAGTACCTGCAGCAGCTGCAGCTATCCACCCGAATACTCCCAGCTTGGTGTCCTTTGAGAGTGCCTGGGCGAATGACAGGGCAACAGTGGCAATGGCCTGGGCTATGATGCCAAGAACCTTGACTGCAGGATCCTCGATGGAAGCAAGGGCAGAACCCAAGCCACTGATGGAGCCAAGGGCAGAGTCCCATGACTCTTTTGCCACCTCGCCAGCATCGGCAAGTTCCTTCAACGGTTCAATTTTTATCTTGCTTACATCAGGAATTTGGATGCCCAGCTTTCCAGAAAGAGTGCCAGGGGTATCTCTTGTAATAGGCTCCAGTCCCTTTCCTTGCATGAAATTCAGATGACTGGTTGCTTCATCAATAGCGACTATCAACCTGCCACGAACAGACTGGTCTGCTGTCTTGTTGAACTCATCTTGCAGTTCCTTGACTTTCGCAATCTGTGCATCGATACTGTCGGCAAGTGGTATGTAGGTCTCTTTACCACCCTTACCACTACCACCACCAGAACCAGTGGAGCCTTGCAGGGCATATCTGTTGCCCTTGAACTCCTCACGGGCTGCAGCTGTACCTTCGTTGACTGCCTGTGCATAGAGGGCAAGGCCTTGCTGAATCTCTGTCTCCCCTTCAGTGATAGCCTTGGCAATCAGGTATTGTTTCTGCTCTTCTTGTGTCAGTCGAGATATATCTGTTACATTGGCAGAGTAGGTAAGCTCTCTTCCGTTCTCATCAAATGTTGAATATTGTTTATTGAATGTGGCCTTTTTGGTCAATTCATCCAGCTTTCTCGACATGTTGTCGAATACCTGCTGCCCGTAGTTCTCCAATGCACCAGCATATCCTCTCAGTGTTCCTTCGCTAATGCCTACACCTGTTGTGTTGAGTGCATTGACCCTGTTTCGCAGGGTATTTACTATGGTATTGTGTCCTGCACCCATGCCAGCATCCACCGCCTGCTTCTGCAATGCAGCCAGTCTTGCCGTGGCTTCTTTTAGCTGGTCGTCAACATTCTGGCCCTGCTGCTTGGCCACTCTCAGCTGTGCAATCTGCTGCTGCACGATGGCAACTGCAGCCTGGTTGTTGCTCTTGATGGATCCAAGCCTGTCCAGTGAATCATACAGGTCCCTTGCCCCTTGCACTGCAGTTGACAGATTGGTGAAGAAGTTGCTCCAGTTACCACTGTTGATGGTATTCAGGAATGTGCTGTATGCACCTTTGGCTCCTTCGACAGCCTGCCCCCATTTATCCATGTTGGTCTCGCTCTGCATGAAGGCATCCTTTGCCACCTTCAATGCGCCAGACACAGCACCAATGGCTGCACCTACACCAGTGAACTTGCTAATGTTTACACCCAGCCCTTTGGTAAAGTCATTCCATGTCTTTTGAGCCTTTCTTATGTTACGCTCATAATCGTTGGTATCGGCCTTTATTCTAACTAAAGCTACATCTTTTGCCATAACTTATAATTCATTCCAAGCGTTTACAAATTCCTGTTCAAATGCCTCGCTGATGGCCTTGGACATATCCTGGAGATGGTACATGGCAGAGGTTGAGAATATACCCCTTCCTGCTATGCTTCCCCTGTTTCCTCCAAGCCTTGCATTAGGCCCTATGCTGATATGTCGTTGGCCAGTTCCAGAATTGTTGAATCTCAACACAAAGCCTCTGTCCTTGCCGAAGTATGTCTCAAGAGCTTCAGTTCTCTGAGACCTTGGCCTCCTGTTGCCTCCCCACTGGCCATCCTTGAGGGTGCGCTGCCTAATCAGCATATACTTGGCACCAGCCTTACGGGGAGCAAGGATATTGATGTTACCGCCCAACACCTGCTTGTAGATGGTGCTCCTCACTGCCCTGTATGCCTTGCGTGGATCTGAGCCAAGGTTGTTCCTTATATCCTTGGAGATGTCAGCCCTGGCTTTCTTGATTTCCTGCCTGATGATGGTGCGAATCCTGTCTCGCATCTCATTGTTGGTAGTGAGCATTTTGCCAAGGTCATCCACATGTTTGCGGATAGCCTCGGTATTTATCTCCAGCTCCATTGGGCTCACACCTGATGTCATTTCTGCTGCCATATACACTACCTTTGCAATACCAGTATGGGTAAACCAAAAGCCAGGACAATCCTCTCGGACTATCCTGGTTCATCAACAACTTAATACTTATCAAACTATGAAACGAAAATTACGGAACCATAGAATCATTGTTTTCCTTTTATCTGCTCTTTCAAATCAGAGAGGTCTGTGTCAAAATGCCTCTCGGTCTTGTCTATCAGTATCTTTGCAAGTACCTGCCATAGCCTGTATCCTCTGTCACCTGGTCGTCTGCAGGATGCCTTGTTCTCGGCTATGGAGAGCAGCTGCACCAGGCAGATGACACCAGTGGCGATGTATGGGAGAGGGACATAGATGTCTATGAACACCCACCTCTGCACGGCATACATGAGCAATATGATGGCAAAGGACTCTATCATTGTGGGTATCATTCCCCACGCTTTCCAGGACACATACTTGGCTGGTCTCTTCTTGCGGTCTGGGTATCTCTTGTGCACCCTCTTGTCCAGCTCATAGGCAGTCCATGAATCATATATGATGAATGCCACCGCAATGATGATAAGCGGGAATGTGGGTGCAAATACACCCACAAACCAACCAAACAATCCTCCAGCAAAGCCTACCAGGAACTCAAGTACCTTCTGCATGGCGTTATGAGTTTAGGTCCTTGAATGCTTCCTTGATGGCAGGCCATGCCAACCATGAAAGAAGAACGACAGCTGCTGCTATCACCCATGCCTGATTGTAGCAGGCATATCCCAGTCCTCCGATGCAGCCAAGAGCTGCAACAATCAATTTGAACAAACTTATGAACTTACCCATAGTAATTGTATTACATTAATATCCCCAATGGATGGGGCAGGTTTACCATTTTATCCTCACGATCCAGGAACCCAGCAGAACCAGTAGTGCAATGATGGTGATCTCACCGATGTGCATCCTTGTCTTCTGCCACCATGATAATTGTGCAGGCACCTCCACCTCATAGGGATATGGCTGTGGGATGGTATCACTCTGTATCTGGATCAATGTGTCACGCACCTGCTTCTCGATGTACCTGGTGTGCCATTTCTCGATGAGAACGGTGTCACCCTTCTCCTTCTGGTATATGGAATCATGAATGTATATGCTGTCCTTCTGATGCTGTGTAATGTAAACAGAGTCATGCTTGATGGTTTCTATGGGAACATACTTGATTGATCTGCATGAACCGAATGCAATTAGTATGATTCCGCAAATGAATATCAGCAGCATCCACACCAGTACCCCTATACACCCTTTCTTATCCATAAAAAAATCCTCCTTAATTATTCGGGAGGATTTTCATTTTAGGTTTACTTGAAGTATAACTCCTTGTAGGCATTAATCTTTCCTGCAAGGTATTCCTTCTCTTCAATGGCCGACCTTGCCATTTGCTTGACCTGGGTTAAGGTTGATTCACCTGTAGGGAATCTATCAGTACCATTTTTCCAGATGCTTTCCTCTGCCTGGACAAGCAACTGCACCACCTTGTCATAATGTTCAAGGGCTTTTTCAAGTCTTTTAAGATCTGTCTTCTTCATAACTATCCTCCTATTCTGTTTTTTAGGGACTTGAGCCATTTTATTTTTGCATTACTCTCATCTTTAAGTTCACAATCTAATTTTGTAGGGTAATCTGGGAACTCACCAATATAATCAACATCTTCTATTATACTACCGAGCATCTTCTCATCCTCTTTACTCCACTCTTGCTTTGGTTGTACTCTGTCTTTGAGGGATTTAAGCCACAAAATAGTTGAAGTATTCTTACCATATTGGTACTCACAAGCGTTTTCTGCACTTTGGAGATAATTTTCATCCTCTTCACTCCAAGCAGCAGATTTTTCGCCTTTCTTAATAACTACCTTATCATTATTTATTTCAGCGTGGAAACCTTTAGGGATATAGTAAGTCTCTTCTTGCAATTCACTATCCTTAGCACCAAAGGGAATTTCTATCCAACCCTCTTGTTTGGTTGTTGCACTCTTATCAGCATTCTTCTGCTCACTTTGCTCATCTAAATCAGACAGTTCCATCCAAGCTAAAACATCACTATCTTTAATATTACTTGACCACCTGAATTGAAACCAAAGACTACCTACATAATAGCCTTCTGCTACACCATGAGTGGTTTTCATAAGAACAGAATGATTTAATGGTGGCTTGTTATCAGGAGTGTTCTTTTGCCATTTAACAGAACTACTACCTTGCTTTTCAAGTTCATTTTTAGCATCACTTATACCTTTTAGATAAGCATCATCAACATCATTCTTGGTATAAGATTCTCCTTGCTTCTCAAGCCAAGCAAGAATAGCGGTTACAGCTATGCCCCAACAATGGCTTTTATTTTCATGCCAATCTTCAAAGAAGTCAATAAGACATTTCCTTATCCTCTCATCATTACTGTCAGCGAGTTCTGGAATAAGGGTTTCAAGTGCAATCCTATTAGAAAATAGGGAGTTGCCATGCAACTCTTTCAATATCTTCATTGCAGTTTCTTTTGTCATTGTTTGCCCTCCTTATTATCAAAGTAATTGCATACCCAATCTAAATATTTGAAAATTATTATTGCACCAATTATTGCAACAATAATCACCAGAGTTGAAAAAACAAACCCTTTTGCAAATCCAACTAACAACCAAAACACCAATATGATTGGCCCGATAACTAATACATAAAATTTTACATCATCTTTCATAGTTCTTCTAACTCCTCTCTAAGTTCTTTTATTCGTTTAATAATATCTGAAAGTGACGAGTCAATAAAAACATTTATACACCAACTGCCATACATCTCCTTTGATATATCAATAAGCATATCCGCCAGCATATCTGCGGAATCTTTGTCTTGCCTATCTGACAACATATCAGCCTTTGAACTAATGGCTTTGTGGGCTGTTTCCAAATAACGGATTTTATCCATTATCCGTTCTGCTTTCTTAAATTGTTCTTCTGTCATTGTTGTTCCTCCTTCGTTGCTTTCTCATATTGTCTGATTGTCATAACATTATATTCACTCAAATTGTGATACTCAAGTGTCTGCCTGCTGAAGCCATATCCCTTGATATTGCCTTCATCATCACATTCTACATACTTGTAACCGTTTACCTTAGCCCATTTAAGACTTCTTTCATCTCTTTTCATATTATTCCTCCTTTTCTTCTTGTGCGAAAATACATACTCTGTAGTCACCAGAGCCAATGATTGGCATTTTCAGATGCTTGCAAAAGAAGCATCCTATCCCGAACAATGGCAACTCTTTATCCAATAGATAACACCACCCATATTTCTTTTTGCTCATGGTTTCAATGATTTAATGGTTCAACTTATATTCTTGTTTCCTTTTCTGATAGGCCTCATAGCTCCCATACATAGCCTCGACCTTCCTCATGTAATCTTCCCTGGTGGTAAGCCCAAGGCACTCATTGGGGTAGGACTGCTTCAGGAAGTTGTAGTTGGCCAAGGCGTATTCCCAGCCCCTGTAGATGTACTCTATATGGTCTGGTGACAGCCAGTGAAACTCGTCAAAGACCACATACTCCTTATCAGCCTTTCTTCCTGTTGTGCTCATAGGTCCTCCTCAATAATGACTTCACCTTGTTCCTTACCATCATGCGAAGATTATCTACCTCGTATGAGAATGTTTGTTGGTAATAATCATCGGTATTCTTCCACATGAATCTTATCTGTTCATAGCAAGATTTGGCAAGTTTCTCCATATCGTCAAACATTTCTATCCTGTATTCTGGCTGATACTTCTTCACAATCTCATTGATTTCAATGCAACACATTTCAAGAATATCGGCAAGCATGATAATCATATTCGCATTGACAGACATTCTGTCTTGGTCATCTTCCGACATTTCGCTTTTGAATGTCTCCAGTCTTTTGACCACTACGGAATTTTTCTTCAGGTATTCTGTTTCAACCAATTTCTGTATCTCAGATATTTTCCCCCTTGCCTGCGCCATTCCAACATAGTCTCCTTTCTTGAGACATTGCTCTATTTGTTTACGCAAATTGATTACAGTTGGATGCTTCTCTATCGTTGCATTGAGCTTTTCCCTCAATGCTTGAGGCAGTTGTTCAAGCGTCAGTTGTTCTTCCATTTCTCAAGATCCTTTCACATTGTCTGTTCCACTCTGCCTTCAGTCTCCTGAGCTCCCTTTCCCACTTGGCTGCTACATGGTGGCAGCGGATGGAATTGTTGTACTCAATCAGTTCTTCCAGCCTTTCCTTCTCATCGTAGTAGTGTTCCCTGGTCATCATATCGTCACCTTCAGTTCAGTCCTTACTACACCTTCACTTATCCAAACCTTGCTGACACTCAATATCTGGGTGTCCTTCTCGAACTCACAGATGAGATCTTCAATGTCCTTCTCCAGCTTTTCCTTGCGGATGCGAATTTCATTTGTTTCCATAATTTTCTATTAATTTGGTTATACACTCCAGTTTCTGCAGGTTGTTTGGCTGCCCGTCAAGTATGGCCTTCACCTCTCTGATGGCATCCTTGAAGCCATCGTTGAAGCCATCCACATAGTTGTCAAGGTTGCCCCTGTCTCTCCGAACTTCATCAAAGTATCGGTTTCTTGCTGTTTCTTTCACATTCTTCATCTTCTTTGCGTTTTGTTCATTTAATTGATTTACTTTCACGAAATAGTAGTCAGGATCCGTAGTGGAGAAGTCCATGCATGGTGACGCATACCCGCCTCTGTCCCAACAGTACCACTTGAGGGCACATACGGTGCAGCAGTTCTTCACTCCCTTCTCATGCACCAGCTCATATTCCTGGCCGCTGATTGTAATTACTGTTTTCATAAGCTCCATTCATATTTGTCAAACAATATTAGTCCTGTACACAGCGTCTGCACAGGGTCCACCTTGCATGAATCGCTGCCTGGGTTTCTCTTGACGGGTTTCTTGTTCTCCATCCTTGTCTCCTCGCTGAGGACACAGTTGCCGAACACCCATGGCCACATGGGGTTCATGGAGAAGTGTATCAGAGGTGTCTCGCTCTTGATGGCATAGGACAGCTCGTCAACTGCAGCATTGTAGCTGGCATAGGTCTGTGATACTGGCACCACATACTTCTCAGGTTCACTCACTCCCTTCTCGACAAGGAATGCCTTGAGGGTGTTGATGGGGTCGCCACTCCTGTATGAGTCATATCCGAACATCAGGAACTGCACACCCTCATCTATGAGCTGCTGCAGCCTTGACACGAACAGGGAAGGCTGGAACACCTCTCCTGGGGATATGTGGAGGTTGCCCTTGCTTACCCAGGTATCATAGAGGTCACGGATGCTTGAATTGTGGTACACATCTTCCTTGATCCAGGCATCGAAGTCAGCGAAGAACTCAGTGCCACCTCTCTTGTCGGACCTTGCTGCAAGGTAGCCTGCAGTATGGAGGTCATCACCCTGTGAGAAGTCCAGTCCAACGAACACCACCCAGCCATCCTGTGCCTTGCAGTCCTCAATCCTCCTCTCAATCTGAAGGCTCCTTATCTTCTCAGGCTTGATCCACTCTGACACGCTTGCAGACTGATACACATTGAACAGCTTGGCAACCACCTCTCCGAGGTCACCGTCAAGCCTTGCCTTGGCCACTGCATCATTGTAGAACTGGTGCTGCACTATCTTGCCCAGCATCGGGTTCACCTTCTCCCTAACATCTGGTGAGGTAAGCAGCAGCTCCTCATCAGCCTTCTCCCAGTCATCAGGCTCAAGGCAGATGCAGAGGATGCGGTCATAGGATGGATCTGGCTGTTCCTCTCCAGTCTCATACCTTAGTTCCTTCTCCAGCAGTCTGTGCAGTGTGTTCAGCTTGTCAATGAACGGCCCTGACTGGATTCTGCCTGCAGTGGTGGTGGTGAATGTAAGAGGCTCCCTTCTCGGACCCATGGAGGACTGGATGACATCCACCAGCATCTTCATGTCAGACTTGCCGTTGGTGTATGGTGCAGAACCATACTCATCTGCACAGCACAGCTGGGCAAACATACCATCCTTCGTCTTGCCACCAGCTGACAGTGGTCTGATACTTGAATCCCTCACGCTCTTGAACTGTGGCCTCCAGTCGCAGACAGTCTCAGTCATCCTCCATCTGTGCCCGTCATCCAACTGCTGCAGCATCAGCTTCGTTCTTCTGTAGAGCAGCTTTGCCTGGTCATTGGAATTGGCACAGCAGTATGCCTCAGAGTTGTTGTCTTCCAGCAGGAAGAACACTATCTGAATGAAGGCACTCAGCCCTGTTTTGTCTGTTTTTCTCGGTGCATAGAATGTGAAATCTGTGCAGAGCCGTCTCAAATCATATATCTTCTTCATATGGCAATACTTTGAATCCGTCTTTTATTAAATTCCTTTCCATTATTCTGCTTCTCTTGGTGTCATCATCGTACCAGATGACATATCTTGTATCACCCATCTCGGAGCAGTCTTCTGGAATGATGTATCCTTTCTTCTTGGCATTGAATCTGTGGGATGTCTGACTCCTTGTGAATCGGCAGATCACTACAGTTGTCAGTCTTGTCTTTCTGTCAAGCCCATAGGCCATCCTCAGCTTCTCCTTTCTGATGACCTCCCTTCTGTCCCTGCTCTCCTTCTCGATCATCTTCCTGTACTTCCTTGGGTTCTCCCTCTTCATGGTGTGGAATGGATGTTCCCTTATGCCTTGCTGAATCTCCCTCTGATATTTCATGTTGGCTTCCCTGCACTGTATAGAGGGCTGCTTTCCCCTCATGCTCTCATAGTAGCCGTTCCTCTCGCATATCCTCTTTACCTGCTGGGCATGTTTCTTGATTATTCTCTTCATGCCTTTCTCGCTCTTGGTGAGTCCATACTGACGGGCAAGCCTGTGAAGCAGGGAGTGGTTCATGCCACTCTTCTTCATCAGGATCCTGTTCTCATATTCTGGGAAGTACTTGCAAAACCAGTCTATCTGCTCCTGTGTGATTTTCCACTTGTAGTTGTTCTCCTTGACAAGCTGACCAGGGAATGGTTCTACTCTCATGCTTCACCTCCTTCGTCAACTACCTTCTCCGATGGCAGCAGCGTCTGCCTGTCCTCTGTTGTCAGCTGGGTGTCCACCCATGCCTGGAAGCCAAATACCGATGCAATGACGAACACCTGGAAAGGCTCCCACCTGTACACCATTGCACCTCCAGTTCCTGGACACGCTATGCCACCCTTGACATGCCTCCACATGCCTTGGCTGTCTTTCTTCCATTCTCCTTCCCTCAGCCTGATGACCTGCTTCACCTTCTTGGTGTTGAACTCATAGGTACGCAGCAGCCTCAGGAACTTGATGGCACAGAGTATCTCATAGGCATTGTGCTTGTCTGAATGTCCTATTAGGTTTCTGTAGTACTCGCACAGTCTCTCATCTATCATAAAGACATCCTTGAGCTGCTTCTCATAGTGCTCATGCAGGATGCTCACCGCCTGTTGTTTCTGCTCTCTTGTCATAATCCTTGAATGTCATTAAGCAGGTTGCTCAGCTTGTCATGTTCCTCGCCACCCTTCTTGGTGTTCTCCTTGATCTTGGATGGGGTAGCACGGTAGTTGATTCCCAGTGCCTCATACTGCTGCAGGAGTGTACGCTGCAGCTTGTCATAGTGGGCAAGCAATGGGTGTGCATCATACTTGGTCTGGTCCATCGATCCTGCTGATGTGATCAGGAGTGACCTCTCGCTGCAGAGTTCATCGTGTATCTTGTCAAGCATGACGCAGTTCATTGCCGTTGCCCTCAGCTGGGGAAGCAGCCACTTGTCAAACTCACCATTGCGGTCTGTGACCATCTTCTTAATCTCTAACTCATACGCATGAGCTGTCTTTGTCTTTGCCATAATTATTATTGTTCAATATAAAATTTCAGCTTTATTTTTCCATCTTCTGATTCCGAAAAATCATCTATCAGCCACTTAGAATAATTTTCGAGCCTTTCAGCAATACGGCCCATAATGATACAGTCATATATTTTGCTAAGTTTGCCATCCATATTTCTTGTAGCATAACTTCCCTCTACAATAACTGTTACCTTTGTCTGTACATCCAATATATCTCCACTAAAGTCAACAGATATAATGATTTCGATATAATCCTCAATATTATACTCTACATTTACACCGATTGTGGAAAAATTATATTTGTCACAATATGCAAAAACAGCATAATCTTCTTTGCCATAAATGGCTTTTAAAACCTTCCTTGCATTTTCATTGATTTCCCTTTTCATAATTCTTTGTTATCTGTTGTGAAACTTGATTCTCAGTTGCAGGGTGCACTCATAGGGTATCCTGCAGTCATTGTATGTCTGGGTGTTGATGCCCAGCTTACGATTAGGCAGCTGCATCCAGGAGTGCCACCTGTTGTCGCATGGTCTGCGTAGTGGATGGTTGGCATCCCTCTCGCTTGCCCTCACTTTGGATCCACGCTGAGTTATAGCCTCCATAGTGCCAGTGCACACATGAGTCTCCTTGGAGTTCTTGGGCCTGGCCACATACTTGGGTACCAGTCCAAGCAGAGGACACTCTGCACAGCAGTCGGGTTGCTCTGCAGGCAGCTGGATGAGTATGATGTTACGCTTAGGCATTCTATTTTTGTTTTAAGTGGTAATTTAGTTTATCAGTAGTAGCCATTTATCATTTTAACCTATGGTATGATGT
>OCVV012868268.1_pt1 | contig 17755 bp, 14 predicted proteins | sample 1539721 | NCBI WGS metagenome assembly OCVV01 (sample SAMN02144230, study PRJEB22623) | gut metagenome | biome: sheep rumen | host: Ovis aries | place: New Zealand | reverse complement strand
AATGGCACAAGGCTTAAATTCCATTAGGCATTTTCCTTTTTCAGCACGATCGTGCCTCCAGAACAGTTTTTATCGTCTTCACCCGTGATTTTAAAAACAAGCTTTCCCGTATCCGGAGAATAAGTTTCTTCGATCGTCACCGGATGTTCTGGGAAAATCGGGTTCGAAAATTTGATGCGTTGCATTTTTTCGATTGTCGTCGGAAGCTTCATAAAGCCGCGGAAGAACCGAAGGATCAAATCGATTTGTACAACCGCCGGAAGCAGCTTGAATTCCGGGAAGTGACCATCGTAATAATCACTTGTCGCAGGAATAACTGTTTTGACTGTCAGTTTGTTGCCTTCCAGGTGATACTTGAGAATTTTAAAATTCGGAGATTCGGGGATTTCGAACAAAGCCTGTACCTCACGCGTTTTGATTTTTCCCATTGCATCTTGCGGAAGTTCTTCCAGATAGCGCCATTTTTTGGGCTGCACTGTATTTTCAAGAAATCCGGAAAGATGCTGCTTAAAAAATGCATTCATGTCTTTCTTTTCTACGCCTTGGAACTTGGCAACGCCTTCATCGTTCAGCACGATTGCAGCAGCGAGGAACTGGCGTTTTCCCGTCATCGGGACCACACGGACATCCCGCACGATTCCGGTCTGGCGTAAACGGTTTTCCACTTCCGGAAGCGAAATGCGTTTTTCTTCAATCTTCACAATGGAATCTGCACGACCGAGCAATTCGAACGTTCCGTCCGGTTCGATTTTTCCCAGATCCCCGGTCACAAATCCACCGACATCCGTGTAAGAAGAATCAATTTTCAAACAGCCGTTTTCCGCAAACGAGATTTTATTCGGCGGCACAGGCGTCCACAGCTTCTTTTCCCGGATGCGACGTGTCGCAATGGCCCCCGCTTCCGTACAGCCGTAAATTTCCTGAACGCCATTCCCCGAAAGTTCTTCAACGCGATTCGCAACATCATCCGGCAAAAGTCCACCGGCAGAAAGCCAGAACGGCGGTTTCTTAAACGGCAAAGGTTCCTTGCGGTTAGCGGCCAAGCGCTTCAAGAAGGCGGGGCTCGCCACGATTACAGCCGGTTCCTTTACAATCTGTTCCAGTTCTTCCGGAAATTCAAACCGCACGCGGCGAATCGGAAGCCCTGCAGAAATCGGCACAAAAATCGAGAACGCCATCCCGTAAATATGGTGATGGTTCACCGTCATGTAGAAGTTGCGGTTCGCAAATCCGGCAGCAAAACGTTCGGCAAGCGCGTTTGCTTCATTTTCGTATTGAGAGCCTTCCTTCGGGATTTCCTTGGGAATGCCGGTCGTACCGGAAGTATACATTGCGGCCTTCGCTTGGTGAATATCAAAGGTTTTCCACGTATTCTTTGCCGGATACGTTTCTATGATCTTCGGGATCTGCAACGCGCCTTCAGCACCGGTATCGTTCAAAAAGCCGACGTCCGGCTTGCGAATTTCACGAATGAATTCCGGCTGGCGGTTTGCCGTAAAAAGGATTTTCTTTCCACTTTGGAAAAGGGCAAAGATCGCGACGAGGAAATGGTATACGTCGTCCGCGTTCAAAATCCAGGCTGTATAAGATTCTTCTTCGACCGCCTGGCGAACTTTCGAGACGTCCGCCTTAAAATCGGCCCAAGTCTTCACGTCGGAAGAAAGCCCCGCACCGCTGAAGCAGACAACGGAATCGTCCGGGCGAGAGTCCGCTTCAATTTGAGAAAATGGAATGTAAGATTGTAATTGACTTTGTTTCATTTTGCGAATCCCAATTTCAGCTACAAAAAGAATTCCCATCAAAATGTATGAAATCAGACCGTTGTACAGCGACCAGATTTTTTCGTCTGCCCACAGCACCGTCCACAGCGCAACGGATCCGTTCAAAATAAAAAAGATGCACCAGGCGAGAGTCACCCGGTCGCAGTAGCGCTCGACAGAAGACCGGTCGGCAGTCTGCAAAATTCGCTTGTCGGCAAAAGTCGCCAGGCGAAAAACAAAGCTCGGCTTTCGAAAGAGAGTCGCGCCAAAAAAGAAAAGCATGCCGACATTCACAAGAACCGGATAGAACTTGAGGACAACGGCATTGTCGAGAGCAAAAGCGGCAACACCACAAGCCAAAAGAAAGGCTACAAAGCAACCTTCCTTCAGTCGCGATACCGCTCCCGACTGTTTCTTTCGCGAAGCTGATATTAAATGAAACGCCGCGAGGAGAAGCAATAAAATGCTTAACTTGCGCGGCGAAAGCCCCCAAAATCGGAGACCGCAGAATACCAGAATCGGATAGAGAACCGACAGAACGGCGAAGAGAATCTTCCCCGCTACAGTCTTCATTTCTTTTCGTCAGTACCCTGGGCGAGATCGTAAATACCGTCTACCACGTCCTGCAACGTACGCATGTTCTTGAAAACATCCGGGTCGATGTTGCGCGGAATGAAGGATTTGAGCTTCACGATCAGGTCCACAGCATCAATGCTGTCGAGGTTCAAATCTTCATAAAGACGAGCTTCTGGAACAACCTTTTCGGGTTTCAGTTCGAAGTCTTCAATCAGGGCATCGTGGATTTTGTCATAAATCTGTTGCTTATCCATGAATTAGTCCTTTTTGTTTGCGGAGATGTATGCGGCAAGTGCGTCAATCGATGCAAAATGCTTACGCGTTTCTTCGTTCACCGTAGAGAAGGAAACCCCAAAGTTATCCTTGATAGCAATGCCGAGTTCAAGGGCATCAATGCTATCGAGGCCAAGACCACGACCTTCCTTGTTCTGGCCGAAGAGCGGCGCATCATCTTCGATGTCTTCCGGAGTGATGTCTTCAAGTTCAAGCGCCTTGATCAGCACTTCTTTAATTTGTGTATTAAGTGTAGACATAAATATGTACTCATTCCAAAAAAAATGTGCCCCAAATATAAATAAAAAATCACAAAACTGTTTCAACAAACTTACGACAAGTTTCCTCTGGAGAATTTGTCTTAAAAATGGCACTGCCGACAACAAAAATATTGGCGCCAGCCTTCTTCGCCTCCAGAATATTGTCGAGTTTGACACCGCCATCGATTTCAATATCCAGTTCCGGTTTCATTTCACGCAAAGCGCGGATTTTGTCCAAGCAATACGGAATCAAGCTTTGGCCGCCAAAACCAGGATTCACCGACATGACAAGAACCATGTCCACAGAATCCAGCACCCATTTAATGTTTTCGATAGGAGTCGCCGGGTTAATGCTGACCGCAGGTTTTGCCCCAAGTTCACGAATGCGGTTCAAAATCCGATCCAAATGAATCGTCGATTCCGCCTGAATCGTCACGTAACGCGCACCGATTTTTACAAATTCGTCCACAAAAAGTTCAGGATTGTCAATCATTAAATGACAATCCAACGGCAAATTCGTCGTCTTTCCAATAAGCCCCGAAATACCGGGACCGAAGCTGATGTTCGGAACAAAATGTCCGTCCATAATGTCTAGATGGACAAGCCCGGCTCCGCCTTTTTCAATGGCGTTGAGTTCGGACTGGAGATTCAGAAAATTGGCGTTCAAGACGCTTGGAGCAATGATTTGTGCTTGTTTCATATTTCCAAATATAGGTATTGAGCGAAAATTATTTTTTTGTTATTATTTCTTAACAACGAACAAGGAGGTTGATTTATGTCAACACCAAAGAAAAACACAACAAAATCGACGAAGGAAGCCAAAGCGACAAAAAGCGACAAAAGCGTCAAGGCCGCTCCGAAGGCTGCCGTAAAAGCGCCGGCAAAAAAGACCGCTACGAAAAAAGTAGCTGAAAAGGCCGCCCCCAAGGCTGCTCCGAAAGCCGCTCCGGTCAAAAAGACCGTCGCAAAGACTACCGTAAAGAAGGTTTCTCCGAAGGCTACGAAAAAGGAACTCAAGGAAGTCGTGTTTAACGTCTATTCCCCGGATTCCAAGTCTGTCGAAGTCGCAGGCGAATTCAACAACTGGACCCCAGCTAAAATGAAGAAAGGCGAACAGGGCGTGTGGAGCATCAAGCAGAAGCTCGCTGCCGGTACCTATCAGTACAAGTTCGTCTTCGACGGCAGCTGGGAAATCGACCAGGCCAACCCGGACCGCGTTCCTGACGGTCAGGGCGGCGAAAACAGCGTCAAAAATGTCTAGTCCGATTTTTACGGAAGAAACAATTCGAGAGGGTGTCGCAAAATACGGCACCCCTTTTTGGCTTTATGATCGAGCAACTATCGAAAAGCGCGTTCAGGAACTCAAATGCTTCGATACCGTTCGTTTTGCTCAAAAAGCTTGCCCAAACCTTTCCATCATTTCGATAGTCCGAAAAGCCGGCGCTCTTGTAGATGCCGTTAGCGCGGGAGAAATTGTTCGTGCTCTCCGAGCTGGCTATAAGGGCGGCGAAAACGACAAGCAGGTTCCGCAGATTGTCTATTCTGCCGACATCTTCGATCACGACGCGATTGAGCTCGTGAAAAAGTACAATATCCATGTGAACGTCGGCTCTGCGGATATGATCCAGCAGCTCGCTGACGCAGGCGTCCGTTCGAACCTGACCCTTCGCGTGAACCCGGGCTTTGGCCACGGACACTCGAAGAAAACAAATACGGGTGGACCGCTTTCGAAGCACGGCGTTTGGCATTCCCAGCTGAAGGACTGTGTAAAGCTCGCCCAGGCAAACGGCATGTGGATTACCGGACTGCACATGCACATCGGCAGCGGTACGGATTTTGAACATCTGGCAACGGTCTGCGACGCCATGCGCGACGCTTCCCGTCGTCTCGGTTCCCACATCCGCATGATTTCCGCTGGCGGAGGCCTTCCGATTCCGTACAAGGAAGAAGACAAGGGCAACCGCATCGATATCCAAGCTTACTACCAGCTTTGGGACAAGACCCGCAAGGACATCGCCCAGTCTGTCGGACATGACGTGGCTCTCGAAGTCGAACCGGGCCGCTACATCGCCGCAGAAAGTGCCGTTCTCGTTTCGGAAATTCGCGCCGTCAAAAAGCAAGAAGACAAACTTTTCTACCTCGTCGACGCAGGCTTCAACGATCTCGTCCGCCCCTCCTTCTACGGTTCCTACCATGGAATTTCGATCGTTTCCAAAGACGGTCGTGAACTGGGTCCGGATCAGGATGTCATCGTCGCAGGCCCGCTTTGCGAATCCGGTGACGTCTTTACGCAGGAAGAAGGTGGCTACGTAGTCACCCGCAAGCTCCCGACAGCCCAAGTCGGCGACTTCCTCGTTTTGCACGACGCAGGTGCTTATGGCAGTGCCATGTCGAGCAATTACAACAGCCGTCGCTTTGCTCCGGAAATTCTCCAGAACAACGGCAAGCTGGAAGTCATCCGCGAACGCCAGACGTTTGAACAGCTAATGGAAAACGAAAAAATCGTTAGCCTTTAATTTCGGATACAGCTGTTAAGCTTATCACATCGCCCCGTTCCAATGCCTTTATTTGGAACGGGGCTTTTTTATATTTCCAAGCGAACCATTCTAATTTCATCAGGAAGGAAAATATGACTCTTCTTCAAAGATCCATTGCCGAAGCAATCGGTACATTCTGGCTCGTATTCGGTGGCTGCGGTGCAGCTGTTCTCGCTTGCGGCGTTCCAAACACCGGCATCGGTTATGTCGGAGTTTCCCTCGCCTTTGGTTTAACCGTTCTCACGATGGCTTATGCGATCGGCCACATTTCCGGTTGCCACTTGAACCCCGCAGTGACTCTCGGCCAGGTCGCCGGAGGCCGCTTCCCGGCAAAGGAAGCTCCGGCTTACATCATCGCCCAGGTAATCGGCGGTATTGTTGCCGCTGCAGTTCTCTACGCCATCGCTTGTCCGGATCTTTCTGCCGGTATCGGCGCTTTTGCAACGAATGGTTGGTCTGACGCTGCGAACGCAAACGGTTTGAACGCTTTTGGCGGTAAGGTATTCGGCATGGGCCCGGCTTTCCTCATCGAAACGGTCCTCACGGCAGTTTTCCTCTTTGTGATCATGGGCGCCACGGACGGGCGCGCTCCGGCAGGTTTCGCTCCGATCGCCATCGGTCTCTGCCTTACCTTGATTCACCTGATCAGCATTCCTGTCACGAACACTTCCGTCAACCCGGCTCGTTCTACGGCTGTCGCGGTGTTCGTCGGCGGAGCCGCTCTGAAGCAGCTTTGGCTCTTCTGGGTCGCCCCGATTCTCGGCGGCGTCATCGGCGGTGCGGCTTACAAGTTCCTCGCCGAAAAGAAGTGCTGCTGCGGCAAGTGCAAGGAAGAAGCTTAATTTTTTCCGTTTTAACTTGAGGTTTTCACTTGAAGAGCCCTGCGTGAACGCAGGGCTCTTTTGTAAGCGTTCGTTTATAAACATTCTCAGAGCCTATCCATCAAGGCTTATTTACACTCAACGACTTATCTATATTTTCGCCATGCTCAACACGTCTCTTTGCTACATCGAACAAAACGGTTCTTACCTCCTTCTGCACCGCGTCAAAAAGAAGAACGACATCAATCACGACAAATGGATCGGAATCGGCGGGAAATTCGAAGAAGGCGAAAGCCCGGAAGACTGCATTCGACGTGAAGCCCGTGAAGAAACGGGTCTTGAACTGACCGATCTCAAGTACTGCGGCATTGTCACATTCATCAGCGACGGCATGAACGAAGTCGAATTTATGCACCTTTTCAAAGCGACACAGTTCACCGGCGAAATCAAGGAATGCGATGAAGGCACCCTCGAATGGATTCGCAAGGAAAAGTTCGCAGAGCTTCCCCATTGGGACGGCGACCGCATCTTTTTAACGCTCCTCGACCGCGAAGTTCCCTTCTTCTCTTTAAAGCTCACCTACAAAGGCGACGAACTGCAAGAAGCCCTCTTGAACGAAAAGCCTGTGGACCATCGCGACTTTGCCTATGGAACACTCGCCCCGTTCCCGCCGATGCGCCGCAAGGACCGCGAAATGTCCACCGAAGCGGCTAGCGACATTTTAAAAACAGGCGAATACGGCATTCTTTCGACGCAAAATTCCATCGGCTATCCATACGGCATTCCGCTGAACTACGCCTACGACGGAAAGAACATCTGGTTCCACGGGGCAAAAGGTGCCGGCGAAAAAGTCCAGGACTTTGCAAAAGATTCCAAGGTATGCTTCACGGTTGTCCGCGATACGGAACTGCACCCCGAAAAATTCAGCACCGCATTCGAAAGCTGCATCGTCTTCGGGCGCGTTCACCCAGCGGAAGATCCCAAAATCGGCTTACGCCTTTTGGTCGAAAAATACAGCCCGGAATACAAGGCTGCGGGCGAAGCCTATATCGAGCGCGCGGTTTCGCACACAGGCGTTTACCGCATCGATATCGAACATATTAGCGGAAAAAAACACCTTTAACCGCCCATCGAAAGCGTTTTAATCCCGCTCAAAGACTTCTCGTCCCGATGGATTTATTTCACGGGGGATTTTGTCTTATATTTGAATATTATGGGTATGAAACTTTTTATTTCAATTTTAGCATTGCTGGCCGTCGGGGTTTTTGCAGAAAATTCCGTTTGGAGTCAACCGATTTATTCCACAGAGGATACCGCCCTTTCAACCGATTCTGCGAAAGTGCAATCGATTTCGGGCAAGGAAGAACCTTACATCCTCGTGAACAAGCGCAGTCGATTGCAAAAGGTTTCCGTTTCGGAATACTTTGCGGTCGATAGCATCCCTATTTACGACAAAAAAATTGAGCAGGCAGAATCCAGCCACGAAACCCTGTCTGGCCTTGGAACGGTTTTCCTTTTAAGCGGAGCGCTTGCCCTAGGCGGTAGCCTCGTCATGCTGACAAACGACAACTCAGACGTTCAAGTGACAGGCGTCATATGCTTAATCCTTTCCCCATACCTGATTACACCGGGCATCATTCTCAAAGCGATCGGATCGAAAAAGGGACGGAATGCGGATCGGTTCCGCAGAGAGCGTGACGACTATATTGCCAAAAAGCATCAATACCAAATTTCCGTTGCCCCGACTTTCAATTTGCAAAATCAGTCGACAGGCGCACGCCTTTCTTTGAGCTTCTAGCGCTTTGGCTTTTTAACGTTTTGCGTTTTCACGCACCACGCGGTCATACGTGTTCATGATGGTCGTGGACGGAAGGATCCCGATGATCTTTCCCGCGGCATTTTTGACATAGACTTCGCTCAGCGAATGCTTGAGCATAAACTTCATCGCCGTATGCAAATCCGCACTGGCAGGGAGCAGCGGCGAAAACGTGACGCAATCCGCCACAAGCAAAACCGTTTTTCCGCCTTCAATCGAAACGATATTCCGGAGCACCAGGTTCCAGTCTAAAATCCCGAGATATTCATTTTTTTCAAAGACCGGATAGGAATGCACCAAAGCGGAATCCGGATATTCTACGTTAAAAGTATTGATGTCCCGCTCCGCTTCATGGATGGTCCTTGAAGCATCGAGTTCGAGAACCCGAGATTTTTGCATCACCGATTCCACAGGAATTGTCCGCAACAGATCCGGGTCCATTTCCAAACGATGCGCCGGCGAAGAGAACTTGTTGAGGACCTGGCTTCTGTAGATGCTCCATTTGCGGCTGAATGCCACATGCACTACGGCAGCAATCATGATCCCCGGCAAAAGCTGATAGCTTCCCGTCATTTCACAAACCATCACCACGCCAGCAAGAGGGGCCTTGGCCGCCCCCGCAAAGAAAGCGCCCATGCCGACAAGCGCCATGGCACCAGGAGCCACCAAAGTTCCCGGAGCCACCGTTTCAATGGCAACGGCAAAGCCCGCTCCAATGACACCTCCCAAAAAGAGCGATGGTCCAAAAACTCCGCCAGCACCACCGCTACCGACCGTAAACGACGTCGCTAAAATCTTCGCAATGACAAGCCCGAACAAAAAAAGCACCGAAGGCGCACTCGCCGGATCCGCAAGACGAGTCATGCTTTCCACGTAATCCCACGTACCGCCCATCGCCTGCGGAATCACAAAACCCACGGCTCCGCAAAGAAGCCCACCGATAGCAGGTTTTATCCAATTCGGAATTTTCCAACCGGTAAAAAAGTCTTCGACGAGGTAATAAAATTTCACATAGAGGAACGAAAGCGGAACACATAAAAATCCGAGGACCGCACAAAAGAAAAGCTCCGTCGTATTCGCAAAATAAAATTCCGGAACATTGAACGCAGGCGCAGTACCAAAGGCGCCCGTGTAAACGGTAAAGCCGACGACCGAAGCGATAATCGAAGTTCCAAAAGAGCTGGTTTCAAAATCTTCGCGATAAAGGATTTCTACCGATGTCAGCGCACCCGCCAGAGGCGCCTTGAAAATCGAGCCAAGGCCCGCCGCCATGCCCGCGAGGCCAAACTGGCGACGCACCGACCGAGTCATCTTAAAAAAGCGGCATATCGTCGAAGCGATTCCCGATCCTATCTGCGAAACCGGGCCTTCAAAGCCTGCGCTACCGCCACTGCCGAGCGTAATCGAGCTTGCCAAAAGTTTCACAGGCGCCACGCGCTTGCGAAGGGCTCCGCCGTGATGGTGAAAATTGTAAATGGAGCGGTCAGTTCCCTGCCCCGCCGCCTCCGGAGTCTTTGCGATCACAAACAGCAAAAGCCCCACGACAAGACCGCCGAGTGCCGGCGCAAGGAAAATCAAAGGGCCCGAAAAAGTCTTCTGCGTAAATTCCGAAATCGATTCCAAGCAAAGACGGAACACAATCGCAACGGATCCCGTCACCAAACCGATAAATGCCGCTAAAAGCATTTTCGGCATGTAAGAATTGATGATGAAAATACGAGAAAGCTTTCTCATGAAGCGCTACTTGCGTTTACGCCAAACAAAGAGAACGCCGGCCACAGAAAGCACGAAAATCGCAACAATAATCCAGAACGAATACGGATTGTCTTCGCCAAGCCCAAACGGGAACTTCACGTTCATGCCGAAGATACTCGCCACAAAAGTCGGGATCGTAATCGCAATCGTGATAATGTTCAAGGTTCTCATCAACACGTTCATGTTGTTGTTGACAACGCTTGCACGTGCATCCATCAAGGACGCAAGAATGTTTGCGTAGATTTCGGCCTGTTGCAAACTCTGGCGATTTTCAATCACCACGTCATCCAGAAGTTCTCTTTCGTTTTCATCGAACTGCATGCCACGTCCCATTTGCAATTTTTTCAAAAGGGCTTCATTCGAATTTAACGCGCTCACGTAGTAAATCAAGCCTTTGTTCAGGGTGAACATATAAAGCAGGTACTTGTTGTCGAGCGTATTCTGGAGTTTGTCTTCGAGTTCTTCGCTAATCCGGTTCATGATCTTCAAATGTTCATTGAAGTGATAGACGGAATAGTTCAAAAGCTTCACCACAAACGTGTTCAAGCTGTCGATTTTCGAGAATCGACGACTGTCCATCAGCGGAATTTCGGAATCGGAAAGGAGCAAGACCCAATCCGAAAAGAGGAAGATTCCAAAGGATTCCACCCGGAATTCAAAATTATCTTCGGCGGTATAGTTACGAGGCTTTTTGAACACGATTGTGGTAAAATCGTCATCGTATTCCACACGCGAAAGTTCGTCATTATCGAATGCAGAGGCAATCGTGTGTTCCGCAATTTCGTACTTCTTTACAAGGGCGCCCCGCTGTTCCTGGCTAGGACTCCCCATCAACACGATGTCCGCAGAATCTTCGTCCGGGGCTTTCGTGATGCGGCCGTTTTCAATTTTGTAGTACTTAAGCATACAAGCCTCTCTTGTATGGTGGACGCCAACAAGCCCAAAAATAAAAAAGACCTAGGGCAATGCCTAGGTCTTTCGTTCGATTTGTTCGAAAAAATTACACGACGTGACGAACGTGACGGTTGAACCAGGAGACGAACGGAGAGCAGATGAACATGGACGAATACGTACCAATGAGCACGCCGAAAGTCATCACCAAGCCGAAGTCACGAATCGAAGAGCCACCCATCACAGCGAGGATCACGCACACAAAGAGAGTCGTGAGAGATGTGATGATGGTACGGCTGACGCACTGGGAAATCGATTCGTCAATCGTATTATCGAAGTCCGCAGTACCCTTGATGCGAACATTTTCACGAATACGGTCGAAGTTCACGATGGTATCGTTCACCGAGTAACCGATCATCGTCAGGAGGGCTGCCACGAGAGCGCCATCCACCGAGAGGCCCAAGAGAGAAATGAAACCGATCGTAATCACCGTATCGTGGACAAGGCCAATCACAGCGCCAAGACCGAAACCAAGGCCGAGCTTGCCAAAGCGGAACCACACATAGAGAAGAATCGCAACCCAGGCAAAGAACACGGAAAGGAGTGCGTTAAAGCGGAGTTCGTCACCGATCGTTGCACCGACTTCATCCTGAGAAAGGATGGTCACGCGTTCATCGGAATCGATTGCCTTAATCACAGCAGCGCCCTGTTCGCTCTTCACGGAAACTTCGTAAGCATTAGCCAGAGAAGTTCCGCCAACGGCACGGACCGTACCGTCTGTCACATTGAACTTGGCGAGAACATCATTCAAGTCCTTGATGTGATCCTGCGTATCGTTGTACTGAACGCGGAACACAGTACCACCGGTGAAGTCGATGCTGAAGTTAAAGCCCTTCGTGACAGCGAGAACCACAGAAGCGACAATCAAGATGATGGAAACAAGACGGAACTTGCCTGCATTCTTCATCACAGGTAACTTGGCTTCGTTCAAAGCACGGACGCCGGAACCGATCGAAATCGTGTTGGAATCCTGATTTGCAAGCTTGATATCAAAGATAGCGTGCGTAACGGTAAGAGCCGTAAACATGGAAGCAGCGATACCGATCATCAAAGTAAGACCGAAACCCTTCACCGATCCAGTACCGATCTTGTAAAGGATGAGAGCCGTCAAGAACGTCGTCAAGTTGGAGTCGAAAATCGCGCTGAAGGCACGTTCATAACCCTTCGAGATGGCGGCACGAGCCTTATTGCCAGAACGGAGTTCTTCACGGACACGTTCGAAAATAATCACGTTGGCGTCGATCGACATACCGATCGTCAAGACCATACCAGCAATACCCGGAAGAGTCAGCGTAGCGTGGAAAGCCGAAAGAACTGCAGCCGTGATCAGAGCGTTGCAGATAAGACCGGCACTTGCGACGAGACCACCGAAGCGGTAGTACATAATCATGAAAACGACGGTAATCAAGATACCGATCAAGGCAGAACCGAAACCAGACTTGATGTTGTCTTCACCAAGAGTTGCACCGATCGTGCGACTTTCAATGATGTTCATCGGAGCCTTGAGTGCGCCAGAACGGAGAACGACAGCGAGACGGTTGGCTTCAGCCATGTCGTCGAGGCCCGTGATCTGAGCTTCACCATTCGGAATACGATCGCGAATCACCGGAGCGCTGATTACCTGATCGTCGAGAACGATGGCCATCTGCTTGCCGATGTTTGCAGCCGTCACAGCACCGAAGCGCTTCGGACCAATGCCAGCGAACTTGAGGCTCACCGCCACTTCGCCAGAATTCGTTCCGTCGCTCACGCGGTACGGACGAGCGTCAGAAACATATTCGCCGCTCATTTCAGCACGGCGCTTCAAGAGATAAAGACGTTTTGCCTTCACGACGCCATTCGGAGTTTCAAAGCCCGAACCCCAAGCGAAAACGACATCATGCGGAACGAGGCTCTGGACAGTGCGATCGTTCAAGATGCGCTTGACCGCTTCGATCTGATCCTGAGCGACAAAGCCTCCGTTGCCGAAAGACATGTAGAGAGCAGAAAGGGCCGTACCCTGGGTTGTGGTCGGAGCCGTTTCTTCTGCCTTTGCAGAATCTGTCTTGGGAACCGAGTCAGACTTTACCGCGTTACCGGCGAAGAGTTCTGCGTCGGAAAGCGTGTCAGCCTTGGCTGCAGCAGCCTTTGCCGTATCGACGACTGCGCTGTCTGCCTTGGTAGAATCTTCGATTGCGCCACGGCCCAGGAGATAGTTGTCGATCATCGAAATGACCTGACCAAACTTTTCCTGTTCGGCGAGAATCTTGAATTCGAGTTTAGCCGTAGAACCGACGAGGGACTTTGCCGTGGAGTCATCCACGCCCGCCAGTTCGACATTGATTCGATCGTTGCCAGACGGGGAAATCTGCGGTTCGGAAAGACCGAACTGGTCAACACGGTTACGGACGATTTCAAGCGACTGAGCCTGGATGTCCTTGATGTCTTCGTCCTTAAGACCCTTGCCATCGATCTGGAGCGTGATGCTCGTACCGCCAGCGAGGTCGAGGCCGAAGTTCATCGCCTTGCCGGCCACCTTCGGGTTTTGCTTGATGTATTCCTTCTTCGCATCACCCGATTTAGAGTGAACTCGAATGGACGGGATAATCGACCATGCGGCAAGAAGGATGACTACGAGAATAATAAACTCGCGCATTCCAAATAATTTTTTCTTCATCTGATCATTTTCCTTAAAGGCGTAAGAAACCTAAAGTTGCGCTCAAATTTAGTAAGTGACAGTTCGTTTGGTGAGAACGACGCCGCCTTTTGCCACGAAATAGCCCGCAACTCCGTCGATCGGGGTACGTCCTCGTTCGTAAACAATCTCCGTCCGGGCCGAAATTCCGGGAAGCGGTACGGCACCCGGGTATCCCAGGCGAAGTTCCACCAGAGAATTTCCCTTGCGGCGGCAAAGGAGAATGCCCTGCCCCTCCGGACGTATCGTGAGTTTTCCATCACTCATCGCCGGTTCCCGCTTGCGGAACGCAAGGATCGCCTTCACCATGCGGAAAGTTTCCGAATCTTCCGCATCGGGCATATCCTGCCACGGAAAGCACCGACGGTTATCGGGGTCCTTGCCCCCTTCCATTCCGATTTCGTCTCCATAATATATAGAGAGAGCTCCCGGCAAGCACAAAAGAAGTGCCCACGCGAGCAGTGAACGTTCCGGAGTCTTTCCCGAGAGCGTGCGCATCCGGGCCGTATCGTGACTGCCGAACAGGTTCATCTGCACCCCGAACAGTTTCCGTGCGAACAGGCCCTGAAAATCCCGACAGAATGCGAACAGATCCTTTTCCGCTCCTGCAGAAGTCGTATCCCCGGTCGAAACCGCATCCTTAGAACGCATTCCTTCCGGGAACAAGAATTCCAAGGCGAGCTTTCGCACAGGGTAATTCATCACACCGTCAAACTGGTCGCCCTGCAGCCAGCGGGAAGGGTCTTCCCAAATTTCGCCCACGATGTAAGCTTCCGGATTGATCCTTTTAACGCGACGGCGAAATTCCTGCCAGAAGCTATCGTCGTTGATTTCATTTGGAACGTCCAGGCGCCAGCCGTCAATGCCGCGTTTTGTCCAGTATTCGGCCACATGCAGCAGGTATTCGCGGACTTCAAGATTGTCCGTATTGAACTTGGGCAGCGGAGCCATTCCCCACCAGCAATCATAATTCGGCTTCCCGGAATAAGCTTTAACCGGGAACGAATGGATATGGAACCAGTTCCTGTAGGGAGACGCTTCCCCTTCTTCCATCACGCTCAAGAAAGGAAAGAATCCGCGGGAACAATGATTGAACACGCCATCCAAAATGATGCGCATTCCCCGTTCGTGCGCTTCGGACACCAGTTCGTCAAAATCTTCCAAGGTTCCAAGCACAGGGTCGATCTGCAAATAATCGACCGTATGATACCGGTGGTTCGCCGCGCTTTTAAAAATCGGGCAAAGATACAGGGCGTTTGCCCCGAGCCTTTGAATATAATCAAGCTTTTCGATAATGCCACGCAGGTTGCCCCCGCAAAATCCACTCGTCGCCGGTTTTGCGCCCCAATTTTCAAAGCTTCCCGGGCATTCATACTTTGCACTCCGTGCAAAACGATCCGGAAAAATCTGGTAAAAAACCGCGGACTTGACCCATTCCGGGCACTCGTTCAAAGGAAAAATTTCTGCCATAATGCTCAATTCTAGATTTTTTACTTTCCAAACATCCGTTTGGTAGTGAAAAACAAGTTGTCCATAAAAAAAAAGACCCCGAACGGAGTCTTTTTAAGATGACAGGAAAGCGTTACCGGAGAGAGCGACGGGCGCGTTCATCCGAAAGCTTCGCGATTTTCGCCGACAGGGCTGTATTCGCCTCCAGTTCTTCGAGCGAGCAAGGAAGCTTGTAAGCCCAGTTGTGAGGGCCGACCGTTCCCGGCGTATTCACGCGTTCTTCGCCCGGATCCTTCGGTGTCCATGCAGAGCTTAACGCCAGATAATCTTGAATCGACGGAATTACAAAAAGACTATTCGCATTAAAGATGTTGCGGATAACCACTTCGACTTGATCCGGAGACAATGTCTGCGGAGCGTCACTTTGCATATGCAAATGATTTTTCCAGAAGAAATTTCTGTCAAAGCCATCTTCTTGCCAAAGTCCTAAGATCGTCGAAGAATCGTGTACGCTTGTCGTCGCGACCGAAAGGCGCGGATATTCCGAAACTTCGTAATACGGCTGTCCCGGAGCGTCCCAATTACGGGCCCAGCGTTCCACACGGAGCGAATTGATATTGAGCTCGGAAAGCACTCTCGGCACGCAATGCGGCACAGCGCCCAAGTCTTCGGCACAGACAACCATGTCGGTACCCTTGGCAAGAACCGTTAAAAGTTTTTTGCCATTTTCATACCAAAGGCCATCTTGGGCCGCTTCATTTTCATGCAAAATATCGCTGATTTTCTTCTGCTCATTCGGCGGAAGAGTTCCCAAGACCTGCGTGTTGTACCAGTACCAATACGGATAATATTCTCCGTCCGGCGTACCCGGCACAAAAATACGGTTCCAGAGAACTTTAAGAAGTCCGTTCTTCACCCACTGCTCTTCGGCAGTGTCTAAGACTGCGCTTTCGCAGTTGAATTCCGGCTTTAAAATATAGCGGTCTTTTGTACCCGGAAGAAGTTCAAAATACTTGGAAACGCAGGCTTCCGTTGCGTCGCCAAGGAATGCCCGAAGCTGATCCTTCGACATGTTCGGGTTCTTTAAATATTCCACCGTTTCCTTCATGAATCCAGCAGACGTCAACGTCGAAAGCGAAATTGGAATGGCCGGAGAGAAGTGTCCAAGAATGCCTGTCCGCTGGTTCTGCGGAATCGCCCAAATGCGGAAGAAGCCGAGAACGTGATCGATACGATATGCGTGGTAGAACTTGCTCGCCTGAGCCAAACGTTCGCGCCACCATTTAAAATCTTCCTGTTCCAGAACATCCCAGCGATATGTGGGGAATCCCCAGTTCTGCCCGCTGTAGCTGTACATGTCAGGAGGCGCACCCGCGCGATCGTCCAGCGAAAAGTACTTGCGGTTGCACCAGACATCGGCGCTATCTTCATTGATCAGAATCGGGATGTCGCCTTTGATGCGGACGCCCATTTCTGTTAATTTATTCGAAGCCACCTTGAACTGGGCTTCGGCTTCAAATTGCATCCAGCACTGGAAAAGCGTATCTTTGCGGGATCTACGGGCAAGCGCCGCAATGCGCAAATCGGTCGGGTCCTGATCTTCGCTCCAGCTGCGCCAGCTCGCTTCGCCGTTTTTCTCCTTGAGCATGGCGTACACGGCATAAGGCTTTACCCACGGATTCACTTCGATCCATTTGGAAAGCGCCAAGTTACGGTTCAATTGCGTATAATTCGCATCGAAAATTTTGCGAAGGATTTCTCGTTTTTCACGTGCGATGTCTGAATAATGGACCTTCGAATCGCCCGCATACTTCTTTTGCAAAGCTTCAATGTCAGAAGCAAAAGCGTCCGCGCCGCGAATGCTCTGCAAACGGATAAAAGCGGGATTCAACGCGAAAGCGCTACGAGCGCTGTACGGAGAAGATTCATAACCCGTATCGTTCACCGGAAGAATTTGGATTACGTTCAACCCGCATTTTTTGACCCAAGCTCCAAACGGGATTAGGTCCAAAAATTCACCGATTCCAACACTATCTTTAGAATGGAGGGAAAAAACAGGAACGGCTACGCCGCTTTGAAAACAAGAAATATCACCAAATCGCATAATTCAAAGATATATTCATATTTCTGCAAAAAATGCGGATTTATGCGAAAAAAGCACAAAAAAGGCTCCTCGCCCACGAGGAACCCTTTCAAATTACGGCTGCGAATCGGGCAGCGGATTTTTTCGTGGACGGCCACGCTTACGCTTAACCGGCACCTCCAGAGCGGACGCTCCGCCTCCCAAAGGAGAATCCGCTTTGAAAAGCGAACCCGGGTCGTTCGAAGCTTTGGCAAGGAGCGCAGCGGCAGCGCGTTTCTTCGCGAGTTCCTTCTGTCTTTTCGCCTCTTCTTCGGCATGCTTTTTAGCCAAGTCCGATTCGGAAATCAATTGGGTTTTGGTCGCCCCAAATTTACCGCCAAACGAACCCACAAGGACACGTCCCGAACTTTGACGCGGCGGAAGCGGAGCCGCACTCGGCTTTGCCGCAGGAATCGTGGGCGCCGGGGCCGCTGCGGCCTTCTTCATTTGACTCGGCACAAACAACGTCTTTTTGGGCATCGCAGCACGCGGTGTCGGCTGACTTGCACGGCTTCCGTCGTAATCCGAAATTTTTGGCATCGGACGGGAAAAATGCGAAAAGGAATCGCGGTTTTTGTACTGCTCCGCAATCTTGCGAATCTTTTCCTGTTCCTTCGCGAGTTTCTTCGCTTCGCGTTCTTTTTTCGAAGGGCGAAAACGGTCGCGCTTTTCCGGATCTACTGGGTGAAGAGCCAAAATTTCTTCATCCGAAAGACCGCGTAATTCAGGGGGAACTTCTATAATCGGAAGTTCTTCGATCG
>OCVV011230470.1_pt1 | contig 17759 bp, 14 predicted proteins | sample 1539721 | NCBI WGS metagenome assembly OCVV01 (sample SAMN02144230, study PRJEB22623) | gut metagenome | biome: sheep rumen | host: Ovis aries | place: New Zealand | reverse complement strand
ATCCCGGAGGAGATACTTGTAAAAAACCGGGAAAACTGCATAAGGATCCCGATGAAGGAAGAGATAAGGTCGCTTAATCTTTCAAATTCCGTTGCTGTTGTCTTATACGAAGCATTAAGGCAATGCGGATTTAAGGGACTTGAAGAAGCGGGTGCTCTTCACAGATTGAGCTGGGATCAATAAAAGAAAAATAAAATGCCACGACGATCCGAAAGGAAAGCCGTGGCATATTTTGTGTCATTTAGATCTTATCACAGATATTTCTTAAGTACTTCCGCCTTATCTGTCTTTTCCCAGGGAAGATCAAGGTCGGTCCTTCCGAAGTGACCGTAAGCGGCGGTCTGTTTGTATATGGGACGACGAAGATCGAGCATCTTTATTATACCTGCGGGACGAAGATCGAAGTTTTCTCTTACTATCTCTACGAGCTTTTCGTCACTTATCTTACCTGTTTCAAAGGTATCTACCATGATAGAAGTGGGCTGTGCAACACCTATAGCATAGGATAACTGTATCTCGCATTTATCTGCAAGGCCGGCTGCAACGATGTTCTTGGCAACATATCTTGCAGCGTAAGCAGCGCTTCTGTCAACCTTGGTGCAATCCTTTCCGGAGAAAGCTCCGCCGCCGTGACGGGCATATCCGCCATAGGTATCAACTATGATCTTTCTTCCCGTAAGACCGGCATCACCGTGAGGTCCTCCGATGACGAAACGACCGGTGGGATTGATAAAGAATTTTGTATTCTCATCAACGAGCTCGGCAGGAAGGATGGGATCGAAAACATATTTCTTTATATCTTCGTGGATCTGCTCCTGAGTAACAGTCTCATCATGCTGGGTTGATAATACGACAGCTTCAAGACGGATGGGTTTTCCGTTCTCGTCATATTCAACCGAGACCTGAGTCTTTCCGTCGGGACGAAGGTATTTAAGAGTGCCGTCCTTTCTGATCTTTGTAAGCTGACGAGCAAGCTTGTGGGCAAGACTGATCGGATAAGGCATGAGCTCTTCGGTCTCGTTTGTCGCATAACCGAACATCATACCCTGATCACCGGCGCCTATAGCTTCGAGCTCGGCATCAGTCATCTTGTTTTCTCTGGCTTCGAGCGCCTTGTCAACGCCCATAGCGATATCGGCCGACTGCTTGTCGAGTGCGACCATTACGGCACAGGTGTCTGCACCAAAGCCCATATCTCCGCCGACATAGCCGATCTCCTTTACGGTATCGCGGACTATTGCGGGAATATCGAGGTCGGCTTTTGTGGTAAGCTCGCCGGTAACCAGAACAAAACCTGTACAGCAGCATGTCTCACATGCAACGCGGCTCATGGGATCCTGCGCCATGCAGGCATCAAGTATCGCATCGGAAACCGCATCGCAGACTTTGTCGGGATGTCCTTCGGTAACCGACTCTGAAGTAAATAATCTTTTGTCCATTTCTCCTCCTGAAAAATATTGAAAATAAAAAACCGCTTACATTGAACTATAAGCGGACTGAAATAACAAAAATCCTCTTATTGTTCGATTCGCTCGCTCAGGTTGGCACCTTCCTTATAAGGGGTTGCCGTGGTTTCATCGATCCTCTGTATCTCCGCCACTCTGAATAAGAGATTCTGTGTTCAATTATAAGCATTGCTACAGGAAATATAATAAACGTTCATGCCCCGTTAGTCAAGGGGTTATATTGACTTTTTGGGTGGATTTTAGTATCATTTTTAGTATACTATGCATATAAGTAATGTTGTGTTTTGTGTGATATCGGGAAGGACCTAAGTTGAAGCGACTGCATATTAGCAAACTGACTCCGGGAATGTTCGCCGGAGAAGATGTATTTAATTATTCAAATCAGCTCATCATTCCAAGAGGACAGAAGCTCACGGACAAGATGATAACCCGTCTGGAGTTTTATTCTATCCCCTACATCAAGATCAAGGAATATGAGGACGAACCGTATGATGCGGAGATCACGGAGGACGACTGTCATTCCGACGTTGATCCGCTTGAAATGCTCGAGAACCTCATTTCCGAAGAAGAAGGGGGAGAAAAACAGCCCGAAGAGAAGAAAGAGGAAGTCAAAAAGCCCGCAGCCGGGATGTTTTCCAATAAGACCCAGGCGTCCGAGGAATATCAGAAATTCGTTGAGAATTTTGATAAGTCCGTTAATGAATTTAAAGGAAGTCTTAACGATATAGTTCAGAACGGTACCGAGATCAACACTGATACCCTCTTACATCAGGCGACTGATCTTATAAGCGGTGCAAGTACTCACGCTGATTTCTTTAACATGCTCCACAATATGCGTCAGTATGATGACCTGACCTATGCACACAGCATGAATGTTGCCCTTATAAGCAATATCCTTGCCGACTGGCTCAAGATGTCAAAAGAAGATGTGGAGCTCGCGACTTTGTGCGGACTGCTTCATGACATAGGTAAATTAAAGATTCCCGAGCAGATAATAAAAAAGCCCGGCAAACTTACCGAGGACGAATACAAAGTAGTAAAGACACATACTATCGCCGGATATAATGTTTTAAAAGATCAGGATATAAGCGAACATATAAAAAACGCAGCCCTGATGCATCATGAGAAATGCGACGGAAGCGGATATCCTTTCGGACTTAAAGGAGATAAGATAGATCCATTCGCAAAGATCGTGGCGATAGCCGATGTCTATGATGCCATGACTGCAGCCAGGGTGTACAGGGGGCCGCTTTGTCCATTCCAGGTAATAGAGATATTTGAAAAAGAAGGCCTTCAGAAATATGAGACCGAATACATCATGACTTTCCTTGAGAACGTCGTGATGACATATATGAATGAGAGGGTTAAATTATCCGACGGAACCATCGGCACCATTGTTTTTATCAATCACGCACATCTTTCCAAGCCGATGATCCAGGTCAATGACAGATTTTTAGACCTGACCACGGAGCCAAATCTGAGTATAGTAAAGATAATATGATATATGACGGAGGGTTATTATGGCAGAACGCATTTATTTGGATAACGATTGGTTATTTACCGATTCCTTCTGCGAAGATATCATAAATGATGATTCGAAAGACAGCTCTTTTACTATGGTGCGTATACCGCATACGGTAAAGGAGCTTCCTTTTCATTATTTTGATGAGCATGAATACCAGATGGTATCGGGTTATGTAAGGACGTTCAAGGCACTGAAGAAGTGGCAGGGAAAGACGATACTCCTTACATTTGATGGCGCAGCGCACGAAGCGACTGTTTACTTAAACGGCGAGGAGCTTACGGTACATAAGAGCGGATATACCGCTTTTTCGATCGATATAAGCGACAAGGTCATATACGGATCCGCAAACCGTATCGTTGTAAAGCTTGACAGCAGGGAGGATCTTAACTTTCCGCCTTTCGGCTTTGTTATCGACTATATGACTTACGGCGGGATCTATCGTGATGTTTATATCGACATCAGGGAAAAGACCTGCATAAATGATGTTTTTCCGAAGACCAGACTTTCGGGCAGATACGTAAGCACAAAGGATGAAAAAGAAGTCCTGTTTGTAAAAAAAGCGGTGCTGAATGCGCTTGTCAGCATAAAGGATCCCGACGAAAACTGTGTGATCTCGCAGAGTATGAGGAAAAAAGGAGAGGAAGATTTTACACTTCTTTGCGAGGATATAAAGGCGGATAACGAGGAGATCGAGATCACAAACGAGCTTACCGACATAGAGCTCTGGGATATCGATAACCCCGCGCTTTATGAATTAAAGACGGTGATAAAGAGAGCTGACGGCAAAGGCGAAGAAGACGAATATATGATTACATTCGGTTTCAAAAAAGCCGTGTTTAAAAAGAATGGATTTTACTTAAACGGAAGAAAGGTTAAGATAAGGGGATTAAACCGCCATCAGTCCTATCCCTATGTCGGGTATGCGATGCCCGATTCCATGCAGATAAACGATGCGGACATACTTAAATACGAGCTCGGTGTAAACGCCGTAAGGACATCCCATTATCCCCAGGCACATTCCTTCATAAACAGATGTGACGAGCTGGGCCTTCTGGTATTTACCGAATTTCCCGGCTGGCAGCATATAGGCGATGAGAAGTGGAAAGATCAGGCGGTTAAAAACGTTGAAGAAATGATCCTTCAATACCGTAATCATCCCTCGATAGTCCTTTGGGGCGTTCGTATAAACGAGAGCGTGGATGATGATGAATTTTATTTAAGGACCAATGAGAGAGCGCACGCCCTTGATGAAACAAGACAGACAGGCGGAGTCAGATGCTATAAAAAGGGCAGCCTTCTGGAAGATGTATTTACCTATAATGATTTTTCCCACGACGGGAAGCATCCGGGATGCGAACCGAAAAAGAACATTACTTCCGATATCGAAAAGCCCTATCTTATAAGCGAGTATAACGGGCATATGTATCCCACCAAGGCCTTCGACTGGGAAGAGCATCGAATGGAACATGCAAGGCGGCATGCGAACGTGCTTGATGAAGTGGCAAAGAATGAAGACATAGCGGGAAGCTTCGGCTGGTGTATGTTTGATTACAATACTCATAAAGATTTCGGAAGCGGTGACAGGATATGCTATCACGGCGTAACGGATATGTTCAGGAATCCCAAGCTTGCAGCGGCGGTTTACGCGTCGCAGCAGGAGGATATCCCCGTTCTTGAGATCAGTTCGTCCATGGATATAGGCGAGCATCCGGGATGCAACAGAGGCGAGATTTTTATTATCACCAACGCGGACAGCGTAAAGATGTATAAGAATGATGTGTTCATAAAGGAATATCATTCGGAGGATTCTCCCTATAAACATTTAAAGCATGGTCCCATAAAGATCGACGATTATATCGGAAGTACCCTGGAAGAAGGCGAAAAAATGCCTCACGGACAGGCGGAAGCGGTCAAAGCCCTTCTTAATGAAGTTGCCAAAGTCGGTCTCTACGGGCTTTCGAAGCTCATGTATGCAAAGGCCGGAAGGCTCATAGTTCAATACCATATGTCCATGGAAGATGCCGTAGAGCTTTATAATAAATATATAGGAGACTGGGGCGGCGCTTCAACGAGCTACAGGTTTGAAGCGATACGTGACGGGAAGATTGTAAAGACCATCACAAAGACCCCGATGACAAAAAGGACTTTATCTGCAGACGTCAGCAGCAATGAGCTTTTTGAAGGGCGCACCTATGATGTTGCGGCGATCCGCATAAGGGCTGTAGACGAAAACGGAAACATACTTCCGTTTGCCAATGATCCGGTTATATTTGAAACATCGGGAAATATTGAGCTTATCGGACCAAAGGTGGTTTCCCTGCAGGGCGGTATGTTCGGAACCTATATAAGGACCACGGGCAAGGCAGGACGCGGAAGCCTTAAGATCACTGATGTAAACGGAGAAATAACGGAAATAGGATTTGAGATCAGGGAGGGCAGCAGATGAAGTTATCGATAAAGGAAAAGATATCCTACGGCCTTGGAGCCGTCGGAAAAGACATGGTATACATGCTCTCGGCGAGCTACGTTCTTTACTATTTTCAGGACGTTCTCGGAGTAAATGCGATCGCGATGGGTATCATTTTAATGGCGGCAAGAGTCTTCGATGCATTTAACGATCCGATCATGGGAGTCATAGTTGCAAAGACAAAGACCAGATGGGGCAAATTCAGACCCTGGCTCATCATAGGAACCGTAACAAATGCAGTCATATTGTTCCTTATGTTTGCATGTCCGCCTTCGCTTAGTCCTTCGGGGCTTGTGGCCTATGCGGCGGTAACCTATATACTCTGGGGCGTGACCTATACGATGATGGACATCCCTTATTGGTCGATGATCCCCGCATTTACAAAGAGCGGTAAGGACAGAGAGGGACTTACTACTTTAGCCAGATCCTGCGCCGGCGTCGGAAGTGCACTCGTTACGATATTTACCGTTATGATCGTAAGCGCCATAGGTAAAGCAATAGCAGGTCCTTTAGCTACGGCCAAGCAGGTGGAGATCGCAGGCTTTAAGTGGTTTGCGCTCATTATAGCGATCCTGTTTGTGGTGTTCATCGTTATCACCTGTATAAACATAAAAGAGCAGGCAACGGTGGATATGGAAACACCCTCGGTAGGTGCGATGTTTAAGGCGCTCTTGTCAAATGACCAGGCGATGACGATAGTAATAGCCATCGTTCTTATCAATACATCGATCTATATCACTTCCAACCTCGTCATATATTTCTTTAAATATGATTTTGGCGGAGAAGGATGGCGGGGAAGCTATACTCTGTTTAATATGTTCGGCGGCGCGATACAGATCTTATCGATGATGATATTTTATCCGCTCCTTCGAAAGTTTGCGGATAATGTCAGGATCTTTTATATCTGCCTTGCGAGTGCGATAACCGGATACGCGGTGCTCTTTGCGATCGCTTTCATAAACATGTCGAATGTTATCATCCTGTTTATCCCGGGATTCTTTATCTTTGCCGCCAACGGAGTTTTGCAGGTCCTTACAACGGTCTTTCTGGCTAACACCGTTGATTACGGAGATCTTAAGAATAACCGTCGCGACGAATCCGTGATCTTTTCGATGCAGACTTTTGTGGTTAAACTCGCTTCCGGTGTTGCGGCTCTTATTGCATCGATCTGCTTATCGCTCAATAACTTAAAGGCAGAGTCGGGAGATTCGGCAGAGCAGCTGTATGATTTTTCAAAGGACGTTGCAGCCGCATCAAAGCTCGGACTCAGGATGACGATGACCATCATTCCCATCATAGGACTTATTGTGGCGATAGTGATCTTTTATAAGAAATTCATCCTGACCGAAGAGAAGATGGCTTCGATCACCGATGAACTTAGCAAAAGAGCAAATTCCTGAAACGGAGTTACCGATGATAACAAGACAGGGAAATGATTTTATCCTTAATACCAAAAGCATAAGCTACGTGTTTGGCGTTACCGAAACAGGGCATCTTGAGCATCTGTATTCCGGAAGGAAGATCGACGTTTCAAAAGGCGTCGATGCCCTTCGTGAAAAGCATGCATTCCCTCCCGGAAATGCCAACATGTATGATGATGAGCATACCTATTTTACGCTCGAGGATATCTGCCTTGAGATGTCATCCTACGGAAAAGGTGATATAAGGGAGCCGTTTATAGAGCTTTCCCATGAAGACGGAAGTACGACCGCGGACTTTCTTTTTAAAGATGCGGTCATAAAGGACGAGGCGCTTACCTTAGAGCATATGCCTTCGGCTTATGATGATAGCGGCAAGGCACAGACCCTGTACGTAACGCTCTTTGATAAAGAATATGATAACGAGCTCGTTCTTTCCTATACCGTTTATGAAGAATGTGACTGTATCACAAGGAGTGCCCGGTTTGTAAACAGATCAAATGAGAGCGTTCGTTTAAACAGGCTTCTTTCGATGCAGCTCGACCTTCCCGACAACGACTGGTATCTTACGACATTTACCGGCGGCTGGGCAAGGGAGATGGCAAAGAACGAGCAGCGTATCATAAGCGGACGCTATGTAAATGAGAGTTTTACGGGTACGACTTCGAGCAGGGGCAATTCGTTTTTCATGGTTTCCCGAGCCGGCACGGATGAGGATAAGGGAAATGTCTACGGATTTCATCTGGTATACAGCGGCAATCATTATGAGGCCTGTCAGGTTTCAAGCTTTAATAAGCTTCGTATAGTAAGCGGTATAAATCCCGCGAACTTTTCGTTTGTAATAGGACCCGGGGAGGAGTTTGAGGCTCCCGAGGCCGTTCTTTCGTTTTCTCATGAAGGATTTAACGGACTTAGTAACCATTTCCATGATTTTATAAACGATCATATCGTAAGAGGCAAGTGGAAAAGGAAGGCGCGTCCCATACTTTTAAACAGCTGGGAGGCGGCATATTTCGATATAAACGAGAGCAAGCTCTTAAAGCTGGCAAAGGCCGGGAAGGATGCCGGTATCGAGCTGTTTGTCATGGATGACGGATGGTTCGGAGAAAGGAACGATGATACATCTTCTTTGGGTGACTGGGATCCTAATCCAAAGAAACTTCCAAGCGGCATAGCGGGCCTTTGCAAAAAGATAAACGATCTGGGTCTTGAATTCGGTATCTGGGTAGAGCCGGAAATGGTTAATGTCAAAAGCAGGCTCTATGAGGCTCACCCCGACTGGGCCCTGCAGATCCCGGGCAAGCCGCATTCCGAAGGCCGTAACCAGAGGATCCTCGATCTTACAAGGAAAGAAGTACAGGACTTTATAATAGATAAGATGACTGAGGTATTTTCGTCCGCTCCGATAGCATATGTAAAATGGGATATGAACCGCACGATGTCGGACATCTTTTCACCTGCGCTTCCCGCCGAAAGACAGGGCGAGGTGGCGCACAGATATGTACTCGGATTATACAGGTGCATAAAGACCCTGACCGAGAGATTCCCCGACATCCTTTTTGAGGGATGCTCCGCGGGAGGCAACAGATTCGACCCCGGTATCTTATGCTATTTTCCCCAGATCTGGGCAAGCGATGATACGGATGCGGTAGCAAGAGCGGAGATGCAGAATAACTATACCTACGGTTATCCCCTGTCGGTCATTGGAGCGCATGTGTCAGCCGTTCCCAATCACCAGACATTAAGGATCACTCCGTTGGAGACCAGGTTTTCCGTGGCCTGTTTCGGGGCGCTCGGTTATGAATGTAATTTCTGCGATCTTCCTTCCGAAGAGATAAAAGCGATCGAAGCACAGATCGAATTATACATGCAGTGGAGAGAAGTTTTCCAGAACGGATATTTCTATCGCGGAAGGAGCTTTTCCGGCTCCGTTGCCGGAGTAAACAGGATAAGAGAGAGCGTGATCTCTCCCGATGACGGAAATCTCACCGAATGGACTGTAGTATCCCGTGATAAGAAAAGAGCGGTTGGGATGTTCATGCAAAAGCTCGTCCGTCCCAATACCCAGGCTCATATCTATTTCCCGAAGGGACTTGATGAAGAAAAGATATATCGTTTTACGAACCGGATTTTAAAATATGATGTGCGTGAGTTCGGAGATCTTGTAAATACGGTCTCTCCGATCCACATAAAGCAGAATTCGGCCATTCACAGGGTCATCGCACATTTTGTAAAAATGGATGGCGAGACCGAGGATGTAGTGGCTTTCGGCGATGCACTCATGTATGGGGGCGTAAAATTAAAACAGGCATTTTCCGGAACCGGCTATAACGGTGAAGTAAGGTTCTTCCCCGACTTCGGAGCAAGACTTTATTTCATGGAGGAAGAGTCATGATAGTGGTCATGGCCTTTGCCTTTATGTTTATCTTCATAACGGCCCTGACTGTTTTTGCGGATAAGGGGGAGCGCAGATTTTCGGACGCGCTTGCTTTTACCACACTTATCTATATGTTCTGGGTCCTTTTTACCACGAATATCTTAAGTGTCTTTTCGGGCATCACAAAAAAGGTGCTCCTTGTTTTCTATTTGATCCCGGTTGCGGTGGTTGCCGCATCCTTCCCGGCTGTGGCGTTAAGTCTTAAGGGAGAGTCGTTATCGAAAGTCATATCGGGATTTTTTTCAAATATTTTTCCTTCAGGGAAAAAGAAGCAGGATGTCGATGTCCTCTACAGGATCATGTTCGCGGTCATCCTGCTCGTTTCGATCATCCTTCTTTTCGGTGCGATCTATACCGTTCCCTATAACTATGATTCCATGACCTACCATCTTGCAAGGGTGGCATACTGGCTGGATCATAAGAACGTCGGTCACTATATCACCAACATTGACAGGCAGATATATTCGCCGGTACTTTGCGAATACTTCCTGCTCCATATGATGGCGCTTTCGGATAATAAAGATACATTTGTAAACTTTCTTCAGTATTTCTGTTTCTTATCCTGCACATATTTTATCTATGCGGATTCAAGAAAGCTTAAGATAAATAAAACCGTTTCGATGCTCGGGGCGCTTGTCTTTGCAACGATGCCGCTTACGATATCCGAGAGCATAACGACGCAGAACGATCTTTTTGCGACGCTTATCTTCCTGCTCTTTATCTATTATTTCCTGGATGTATTAAATTGGGATGAGATAATACTTGATAAAGGACAGGTTGCAACGATCCTGCTCTTATCTGCCACCGTGGCTTTCGGCTATATGGCAAAGACGAGCATATGTGCATCCATGCTCATGTTCATGCCGATGCTCCTTATCGTAAGGATAAAAAAGAAAGATAAGATAAAAAAGCTTATCCCGGCGGCGCTTATTGCGGGCTTTACGATCCTTGTCCTTATCGCGGAGACTCTTATAAGGACGTTAAGATCATCCGGGAAGATCATGACCGATACGGCAAGCGGAGACATTTCCGTTTCGACTAAGAATGTAAGCTATATAATCGTAAATATCTGCAAGAATTTTTCGCTTCTCATAACCCAGCATTTATACAGGCCTTTAAACGGAGTCATATACAGATTTACGATCCGCCTGGCATCGCTCCTTAAAGTTGAAGTAAATAATGAGGCGATAGCATTTCACGGATTTGATTTTCTGCATCATATGAACATGGGCGATGATATGTATCTTCATGACAAGACACCGAGTGCACTTGCGGCATATCTTGCTCTTTTCTCCGGATTTTTCATTCTGGGCATTCTGATAAAAAGGGCGGTCTTAGCTGTCATAAAGAAAGGAAAAACGGACGAAGGTAAAAAAGGCGAAATAAAAAAGTATGAATTCCCTCTTGGGTTTGCGGTATCTTCCTGGCTTTCGTTCGGATTTATCATGGCGCTCTTAAAATGGCAGCCCTGGGGAACAAGGCTTATGTATCCGGCGTTGTCCGTGACGATAATGATGAGTATGTCGGTCATCATGTGTCTGGGAAATATTACCTTTGGAGGAAAAAAAGAAAGCGGGAAAGGGGCCGTGATGTATGCAGCCGTGATCTTCATAGCTGCTCTTTCGCTCATTCTCTCGATCCCTTCATTTGATTATAATCTGGCGCCGGCCGTAAGGAATGTAAGACATGAAGCGGGAGATCGCCGATCGCAGTATTTTGCTTTTAACATGAGGCAGGAGTCATATGAGATGCTTGCGCGGGGAGTAAGGGAAAGCGGTGTTTCGGATGTCGGGATACTTATTTCCGGAGACGGATATGACTATCCTTTATGGATCGTTTTTAAGGAGGATGCTCCTTATGCAAAACTTCGTCATATAACCGAGGAGCCGGTCCTTGTGGCCGGAGATCCGGTCGTTTATGACAGTCCGGATGAAGCGGGAGACATCATGCCCGGGGATGTGTCGTATGAATTCTCCGAAGAAGCGATGGAAGATCCGCCCGAAGCGATACTCGTGATAGAACGCGATAAGGTTTATCTGAACGGCATCTATAAATACGGAGATACGATGTATAAGTGCGTGGAGAAAGATGAGGGAAATAAAGACGCACTCCTTATCGCACTTGAATAATTGATAAAAGGGGTTTCTTGGATTATAATGAGTCTTATGGATAAAGAAACTGATAAAAAAGAAAACGGAAAAGATAATGAAAAAGGCATACGTTTTGTCGGCGAGAATAAGGATGTGATCCTTATCATCATGGCATCGCTTGCCTTTATCCTCGGACTTGTTTTAAGAAGAGCTTTCATGCCCTATATTTCCAGAGATTATTCGCTCTTCTGGGAAGCGTGGATGAATGAACTTGATGTAAACGGATTTAAGGCGTTAGCAGGTGACTTCTATGATTATGCACCATCTTATCTTTATCTTATGTGGATCACAGTTAAGACCGGCATGAACAGGATGACTGCGCTTAAGATCATTTCGATCGCGTTTGATGTCGTATGTGCCGCAGTTTCAGGTCTTATAATTTACGAGATAAAGGAAAGCAAAACCTTAGCAGTTATGGCCGGTGCGATCGTGTGGCTTTCGCCGGTAGTCATTTCCAACAGCTCGATGTGGGGGCAGTGCGATTCGATCTACACATCATTTTTGCTTCTGACACTTTTATTTATCTTAAAAGACAGGTCGACTCCGGCGATGATATTCTTCGGGATCGCATTTGCGTTTAAGATGCAGACATTTTTATATCTGCCGGTCATCATCCTGCTCTGGCTCTTTAAGAAAACCAAAACATGGGAATTTGTACTTATCCCGGCCATATATTTCATAAGTATAATACCGGCATGGATCGCAGGCAGACCGTTTACGCAGCTTCTTTCGATCTATTTCGGACAGGCGGAGGAATATTCCGAGCGCCTTTCACTGAAGTATCCTAACATTTATTACATCATAGGAGAATTCAATCTTACCGACTGGTATTCGAAAACCGGTATAATCTTCGCGGTATGCGTGCTCTTACTCTTTATGACCGCCGTCATATTAAAGCTTTTGAATGAAAAACTGACACCGTCTTTGCTCCTTATGATCGTCTACTGCGAAGGTGCGCTCGCACTGTATTTCCTTCCTCAGATGCACGAAAGATACGGCTATTTCATAGAGATCATCGCAATACTGATCGCAGTTTTGAACATCAGATTTTTCTGGGTCCCGGTAACGCAGATACTCGTTACGTTCATCACATACGGGTATTATTATAATTATGATAAAGAGAAACTGATCCCGTTCCCGGTACTTTCGCTTGCGATGCTCTTTATCATGATGTTCATGATCTATAAGACCTTTAGCTTGCAGGAGACGAAACAGGAATAACCATATGACCGGATTCTTCAACAAATACAAAACTCAGATAGAGATATTTGTCATCTCCCTTGCCTTTTGGACGGGGAGTGTTATTTCGTCCGGAAAGATATTCACCACAGACGAACTTAACATGGCATCTCTTCCGAAGGATTATTCGATGGCACCCGTAATGAGCATCCTTTCCAAGGTGCTCGCTTTTTGTGTTTATTACTTCGGTTTTCTTTTTCTTTCGAAGATAAGGAGGAGGTATGACAGATCCTGGTATGTTTTCTTCGGGACCCTGGCGATATATCTTATCCTGTTTTTCGCAAGTTATCCCGGATATTATATGAGCGATGATGCCGTGATCTTCGGATATGCGACCAGGTTTCTTCCGGTATACTGGCATAACTATCTTACTTCGCTTTATTTCATGACGGCTATGACCATAGTGCCCGCATCCGTAGCGCCGTTTTTGCTTAACTGTTGTATCCTGGCTGCGGTAAGCACCTATCTTTATATGAAAGACGGAAAGCTGATGCTTATCTTTTCCGTCCTGCCATTTACGCTTCTTTCGGCGCTGATGTGTTTCAGACCCGTTTTATACGCGCCGGTCTTCCTCATCTTTTTTGCATATATGTATTATGATGTTCTTCACAGGGCTGACAGGGATGAAGTACCCGTAAAAAAGACAGTGATCCTTTCGATCCTCGCAGCTGTATTATGCTTATGGAGAAGTGAAGGGATAGTCCTTATATTTTTTTGCATATTCCTTGTGCCTTATTCTTTGATGGTACCGGATAAAAAGAAAAAGCCGGTTGAAGAAAACAGCGATCAAAAAACCGGAGATGCAGCTTTATTTGATGACGAAAGGGATCCGTTCGAAGAGGATTTTAAGGCCGGCGAAGAAAGAAGGTCAGAGCCTTTACAAAACGGAAAAAGAAAGCAGTCTGCCAAGGTGGCAAGTCTTATCTTCTTCGTTGTTTTTGCTCTTGCATTTTCCGTTATAAAGATCCCGCAGACAACAGGCGAAGAAAAGTATTACGGCAGTGATTATCTGATCCTTGCTACGGTAAGACCTCTTTCTCTTATCATACACAGAGACCAGACTTATCCCGGCGCAGAGGAAGATCTTGAGAATATCAATAAGATAGTAAAACTTGATTATTTAAGCTATGAGACGCTCTCATGCACCGCATTCCACAGATATAATTCCGATAAGAATTCGGGCGCTTATACGCAGACCTTAGCCGATGCGAAAACACAGAGCGATTATCTTAAAAGTGCGTTCAGGATGATATACCATAACCTTGATCTGTATATCGCTGAGAGGATACAGTTATTCCTCATAACGAACGGGATATATGACTATGATCCCGGTCTTGTAATGGGAATGAAGCCGGTAGAGACTTCGCAGTATGCGCTCTATTCCGGCGACAGGGACTACGGACTTGTCCTGATAGACGGAAACAAGAGACTTGATATAAACGGTACGGATAAGATCGCGAAATTCCTTTTTGCAGCCGGAGGAGAAGCATATATTCCCATGCTCGTGATCCTCATCGTCTCGCTTGTCATATCCATCATAAAAAAGAATTGGTTTATCGCAGTAACACTTTTATCCCTGCTTGCCCGCGAAGGGGTGATATTCCTTACCGCGCCGGCATCTTTCATCCAGTACAGCTATCCGATGATGTTCGTGACGGCCTGGGCATTTCTGGTCTGCATCAAAAAGCGCACTTAAAGAAAATGCGGGCAAAAAGTACATTTTTTGTAGACATCGAGGCGAAAAATTAGTATAATTGTGAAATGAGACATGATAAAAGCGTGATCCGGGCTCTCATGATGATATTCCAGTTTGGACTTAATATGCTGGTCCCCATAGTGCTGTGCACTTTAGCCGGTATTTTTATCGACAGGAAGCTTGGCACATCATTTATGACGATCGTGCTGTTTTTTGCCGGAGCTCTGGCAGGCTTTACCAATATCTACCGGATGGCGAAGAAAATATATGATGACACGAATTCGGAAGATAAATGACTCATTACCGGGCCTTTTGCTGGGAGAGATCATATTCTGCATCCTGGCAGGAACGGTTATATTTATTTTTTTTGACAACAAGTTCTATAACAGCCTGGGGCTTCTGGCCGGCTTAGCGGTAGCGGTCTTCTGGGCGATCAATATGTCAATGGGACTTAATGATGCCGTGGACAGAGATGAGAGCGAAGCGGTAAAGAAAATGCAACGGGGAACGGCTGTAAGATACGGCATAGCACTTATTGTTCTCGGCATTCTCGTGCTTACGGGTATAGGGAATCCGATAACAGCCTTCGTTGGGATGATAGGACTGAAAGCGGCAGCTTATGCCACACCTATCACGGATAAGATTTTCAGGAGGTGAAAAGATGGAAACTTTAGGACAGGGAATCCTTATGTCCGGCGGTGAAAACGTTGATTTCATGATACATGGTATCTTTTCATATGAACTTTTTGGTCAGACTTTGTGGATCACCACCACGCATGTCTGCCTTCTCATTGTATTTCTGTTTATCACATGTTTCTGCATAGCAGCCAATAAGGCAGTGAAAAAAGCAGACGAAGTTCCCGGAGGTTTCTTAAATGTAGTTGAGCTCATCGTTGAGATGTTAGACAATATGGTTAAGGGCGTTATGGGAAAGAACGCAGCCAAATTTGCCAACTACATCGGCACATTGTTCATCTTTATCCTTGTAAGCAATATATCCGGGCTTTTCGGGTTACGTCCTCCGACAGCGGATTACGGCGTAACATTCGCGCTTGCGATAATCACATTTACCCTTATATTATTCAATAAATTAAAGTATCAGAAGATATCGGGATTTATAAAGGGTCTCTGCGATCCCTGGCCTTTCTGGGCGCCGATCAATATCATCGGAGACATCGCGGTTCCCGTTTCATTATCCCTGCGTCTTTTTGCCAACATATTATCCGGTACGGCCATAATGGCTCTCGTATACGGAATGCTTTCGTGGATAGCTCTCGCGTGGCCCGCAGCGCTCCACGTATACTTCGATCTGTTCTCGGGCTGCATCCAGACATACGTGTTCTGTATGCTGACCATGACATACATCACAGACGCCATCGGCGATTCATGATCAGGAAAGTTTATAAATTATTTTATAAAATATAAACAACCATAACTCTTTTAAAGGAGGAGACAACAATGGAATTTAACGAGAATTTTATCTTAGGCTGTTCCGCAATCGGTGCCGGACTTGCAGTTATTGCCGGTATCGGACCCGGTATAGGTCAGGGTATCGCAGCAGGACATGCAGCTGCGGCAGTAGGAAGGAATCCCGGCGCTAAGTCGGACGTTACCTCTACCATGCTTTTGGGACAGGCGGTTGCCGAGACCACAGGTCTTTACGGTCTGTTCATCGCACTTATGCTGTTATTCGTTAAGCCGCTCACCTAAGCGGATCCTTTGCACGAAAGCAGGGAAAGGAGGAGCAGGCTTTGATTTTAATGGCAGAAGCGGAAGGCATGACGCGGCTTTTTAATCTGGATTTCCAGTTGTTGCAGGATTCGGCGCTGATGATAGTCGCCATATTCTTCCTGTGGCTGATCGCATCCAACAAGCTCTTTAATCCTGTCAGAAAGATGTTAAAGGACAGGCAGGACAGGATAAAAGCAGACATCGAGGATGCCAGGAAAGACAAAGAAGATGCGTCTAAGCTTCGCGAAGAGTACGAAGAAAGACTTAAGGATATCGACAAGGAAGCTGAGCAGATCTTAGCCGAGGCGAGGGCAAAAGCTCTTAAGAACGAAGAGCAGATAGTATCCCGCGCCAAAGAGGAAGCTGCCCTTATCATCGACCGCGCAAATAAAGAAGCGGAACTTGAAAAGGAGAAGGTTGCCGATGAGGTAAGGAGAGAAATGGTTGTTCTCGCCAGCCTTATCGCAGGCAAGGTAGTTAAGACCTCCATCGATACCACGGTTCAGGATGCTTTGGTTGAAGAGACTTTAAAGGAAATGGGTGAGAGCACATGGCAAAGGTGATTTCGGGAACCTACGGAGACGCCTTGTATGATGTTGCCGTAGAAAAGCATAAAGAAGACGAGCTTTTAAGCGAGGCGACAGCGCTTCTTAACGTGCTTGATGAAAATCCCGCATTTTTGAGTCTCATGTCACATCCGGAGATCATCAAAGAAGAAAAATTAAAGATAATCGAGGATGTCTTTAAGGGAAGAGTATCCGATGAGATGACGGGATTTTTATATACCGTGGAAGAAAAAGGGAGATTTGACAGTATCAGGGAGATCCTTGAATATTTCACAGAGAAGATCAAGGAGTTAAAGGGCATTGGTATCGCTCATATAAAGACACCCATGCCGCTTAACGATACTCAGAAAAAAGAGGTCGAAAAGAAGCTTCTTGACACTACATCCTACAAAGAGATCGAGGCGGAATATTCCGTCGACGAGACACTGATCGGCGGCATGGTGATCCGTATAGGCGACCGTGTTGTGGACAGCAGTGTTTCCAACAAGATAGAAGAGCTGAAACGGCAGCTGTTAAAAGTCCGCGTTTGATCGCGGGTCCGTTAATAACAGGAAAGGTGCGTAAGGATCCATGAATTTAAAACCGGAAGAGATCAGTTCGGTCATCAAGGAACAGATAGAGCGCTATGCATCCACACTTGAGGTGTCGGATGTCGGAACGGTCATCCAGGTGGCAGACGGTATTGCCCGTGTTCATGGCCTGTCGGATGCGATGCAGGGAGAGCTTCTTGAATTCCCCGGCGAAGTATACGGCATGGTGCTGAACTTAGAGGAGGACAATGTCGGTGCCGTTCTTTTGGGAAGCCATAAGAACATCAATGAAGGCGACACGGTAAAGACAACGGGTCGAGTTGTTGAGGTTCCTGTCGGCGATGCCCTTGTGGGACGTGTTGTAAACGCGCTCGGACAGCCTATCGATGACAAGGGTCCCATTCAGACAGATAAATATCGTAAGATCGAGAGAGTTGCCTCCGGCGTTATCACGAGACAGAGCGTGGATACTCCTCTTCAGACCGGTATCAAGGCCATTGACTCAATGGTTCCCATCGGAAGAGGACAGAGAGA
>OCVV011291491.1_pt1 | contig 17762 bp, 27 predicted proteins | sample 1539721 | NCBI WGS metagenome assembly OCVV01 (sample SAMN02144230, study PRJEB22623) | gut metagenome | biome: sheep rumen | host: Ovis aries | place: New Zealand | reverse complement strand
AAGGTATCGTCTCGTTAAACCTCAACTCGCCGCCGTGATCTACGGACTCTGCAAGGAGTTTGATATAAAACAAGACATACTCTTTGCCCTGTGGCATTGACTCAAGTATCTTTATATCGTGTCTCTTGAAGAAGTCACGCCTCAACTTGAGCCAATAAAACCGCTTATTGTCTGTCATCTGTTTTACCTCCTTGTCAGACTAAATCTTCACCATAACTCATGCGCCGTCCGCACAACGGGCAAACCCTGTCGGGGTATCTTGAATAAGTGCCGCACTCCGAGCAAGTCACGCCGTATTTGTTCTCCTTGTCTACGGGTAGCCACTCTGCGTAGTTGTCCGCCTCATTGTCTATGTCACTTGTCATCTGTTGTTGCCTCCTTGCCCTTTTCCTTTTCCTTTGCCTGTGCCTCTGCCTTTGCCTTGTGGTTATCAAGTAACTTGAAAATCTTTTGAGGGTCGGTCACAGAGTCAATCTTGTATTTTTTCCACACGGCGGCGGCGGTCTTGCCTGTCGGGTCGAACTGATAACAAAAGTCCGTCAATGCCTGTTTTGCCTCGTTCAATGCCTTTTCTGCCTCTGCCTTTGCCTCTGTGGTCTCACTCTTGGTGTAGAGATACAATCCGAGTCCATGTCGCGCAATTGCCTTTGTAATTGCTCTTTGAATTGTTTTGGTAACATCAAAAGAATTGACTTGTTCAAACAAAATAGGCTTGTTTTTGTAGTCCAAAACCGGCAAATACTCGATATGCTCGATACCGCAGACAGTAACACCCACTTTGACCCAACAGGTGCTATTGTCGGTGTGATAATTCCACCCTCTCTCGTTCTCATAGACCTTGTAATTTGCGTCTGGGTATCTCTTTTTAAGTTCTGCCCACGCCCAAGACCAAGACAGGTAGGTCAACCCGTTTTTGTTCTGGGTGTGGTCGTTTACATCTATTGCGTAGAGTTCATCAAATTTGTAGAGTTCATCAAGGTTATAGTTATCCTCTGGCATAAGTTGCCCTCCTTAATCGTTGTAGTAGTTGTCATCTGCACTAATGCTCGACAGATCATCAAAGATTTGTTCTATTAAGCAATCACGGCAGAGCCAAGACGCGTTATACTCATAGAGTTTGCCACCCTCGCACTCTGCAATATTTGTTATGCAAGAGTCACAACACACGCCCTCTTCTGCATTAGTCTTGCACCTGTGCGGGTAATTGCCGTCCTCGTCACAAACACTCATTGTTTGTCCTCCTTGTTCTTGAGATAAACTGTCACACTCTCGCTAGACTTTGCCTCAAATAAGAAAACCTCACGACTCAACAGGTCGGGTGAGAGTGTGTCGGGTGTCGCGTCTATGCCCTCACTAGGGATAATCAGTATTGTTGCGTGGTTGGAGTCCTCGCCGTCCACGACTCGAACCTCGTCACAGGCACAATAGACAAACTCTTTAAGTGTCATTTTCTCTGCCCTCCTTGTCGCCCTTAAAGACCTTGGGTCTCTTGAGGCGGTATATGTTTACTTGAACCGGCACTCTGCGACCTCCGATATAACAGGTCAAGCCGTTTTTGTTGATATAGTTACGCCTCACCCTGTCCGACTCTTCATCTGTCAAGTCGGTAGCAATAACAACGCGCTTTTTGAGTTCATAACTCACCGCCACTACCTCATATTTGAAGTCATACATTGTCCTTGCCTCCTTTGATAAGACACAAGCAAAGATCAACAAGAGACGATTTGTCCATATTTGACAGAGCGACTCTCAACGGGTTTGTCGGTGGGTTGTATAACTCTATCGGGTCGCCGTCCATAAATACCCTGTTTGGTGTCTCTGCCGTTCTGGGCGACACTCTCTCGGGTGTCTGTATGACAGGCGGTTCAATTGTTTCAATGGTGGTAGTGTGTAGATTGAATGATATTGACAAATCGTCACCGCCTCTGCGCTCTATAAAGTGGTAAAGGTCGGGATAACCGCCGTATTTTATGCTCACATATCGCGCCGTCTCATGACCCGCGGTTCGACTGCCGCCCTTTTTCAACTTGTAGACCCTGTTGTTGTTTGCACAACTCATGCCGTCACCAAACCTCAACGCACTATCCTTTACCGCAATACTTATAAACTCGGAGTTTGTGATCTTGAGCCAAGATGAGTTGCGAAAAGTGATATTGACTGTCTTGTCTTTGCCTATGGAGATAGTCACATCTTTTTTTGAGTGGTGGTGTAACTTTGAGTAGATAGATAATTGTTTTGACATTGTGTTGTCTCCTTGTAATTAAAGTTCATTAAAATAATTGCCGTTATGTCTGCCGCTAATTAAAATTCAGTAAAATAATTGCCGGTTATGTCTGCCGCCTCTTTGCGGTGGTCTTTAATCTCTATGACCTGTGCAGACTCCTTGAGCCTGTCTCGCTCTGCGGTTATCTTGGCTAACTTGTCCTTGAGGTCTTTGTTCTCAACGACAATCTTTGCCGCGCCGTAACACGCAAGAAGAAAACCCGCCCCAAAACTTGCAAGACATAACAAAAACCTAATAAATAACTCTGGGTTCATACTGTTTACCTCCTTTAGTCCTCAACTATCCAAACGGACAGATAACAGGGGTTATAAGTCTTTGACTCGCTCTCGCTCTCGGTGAAAATGTCTATGTCATAACCCTTGATTGCAGACCCCGTGTCTGTTGCCTCGAAGATGATTAGAGGGTCTGTGTACCCCTCTATGACAAGTTTTGTGCCTAGGGGTATGACAGAGGGGTCAACCGCTACTGTGTGACAGGTGGGGTCTGTTGTAACCTTTTTGCCACTTGCCGTAATACCAAGGGTGTTACCGCATTGTTCAACTGTGGCGGCATACATTGTCGAGTAGAACTCGCCCTTGTAGATCAACTTGACATAGACAGGGTCTACCGAGTCTATGAGGTCATAGATTGCCTGTGCCTCGTCTAACCTCGCCTTTGCCGTCTCTTTGTTTGCCTTGGTCTCAAGTGCCGGTGTGGGGTCAAACTCAACCTCAAATGCAGAGAGGGTCTTATATGCCCTTGTAATGCTCACATTTGCTCTGGGCGACTCTGCCTCTGTCTCTGAATAGTCGAATAGGTACGGGGTCGCCGTGACGATAAAACCCACGCCAAAGAGGGTTAGAACGGCAAACAGATTAAAGAGCCTGTTATACATCAAAACACCTCCGACAACTCACGCCCCAAGTATTCACAAATGCGCCTCTTTTCTGTGATCTTGAATGACCGCTCACCGCTCAAGGTTCTTTGTGCCGTCTTGGTGCTTGTCTGCATGACCTCTGCGAGTTCTGCAAGGTTCGTGAACTCTGCCGTTATAACGGGATAGTTTGACTTTTTTGTCTGTCTCATTTGTTGTACTCCTTGTAACCTGTGTCAAATGTCATTTGACACTCTCGGCAAAAAAAATGTCTTTGATCGTGTCCGAGTCTGCATTGATGAGTTTAACTATTGCCGTTGCGTCTCGGATAGTCAGAGAGTTTTTGCCGGTCATCTTGTTTGAGATTGCCTGTCTTGAACAACCAAGGGCAGTTGCAATCTCTGCTTGTGTAATTCGCTTTTCTGCGAGTGCGCCTCTCAACTTGTTGTAGTCAATCATTATTTTACCTCCTTTCGCGGTTTGTCATGTCAGAGTTGACAATTAGACTTTACAAATAACAAGAGTCCTTGTCAAGTACAATTTGACAGTAAGAAAGTTACTATTGCGTTACAACAACACAGGCTTTATTATATAAGCCTTTAAGGAGTGCAAATATATGAATGAAAAAGACAGAGAGAGGGCGTTGCGATTTGGTGCTTATGTAAAGTCCTTGAGACAGGCACAGGGCAGGAGTCAACAAGAGGTAGCGACCAAGTGCGGCTACACCTCAAGAGCGGCAATCAGTAGTCTTGAAAAGGGCAAAAATGACCTTGCCTTTGATAAGTTACCACTACTCGCACAGGCTCTCGGTGTTGACCCTGTGGAGTTATTCTCTATTTATGCAGATGACGAGGCAGAGACCGCAGAGACTCAACCCCAGATTGAGGCTATAAAGGGTATGTTATTTGACCTGTCGCCCGTCCAACTACAACAAGTGGCGGCAATAGTAAAGGTCATGCGAGATCAAAACAAAGGCGGTGCGGTATGAGTGCGCCTGTGTGGTCTGATAGAGAGGGTAGGTGGACTCTGCGTGTCTATGAGAACCGCCGTTGTGTAAAGAAGTTCACAAGCACCAAAAAGGGTGTTGCCGGTAGGAACGAGGTATTAAAAAAACGCACCGAGTATGAGTGCGGCGGCACAGTTAAAGCCTCTGTCGCCTATGAGTGGGCGCGATTTTTAGATGACCTGTCTGTCAGATATTGCCCAGAGGCTCTGCGTAATGTCGAGATCATAGGCAAAAATAATATATTGCCCAAGTGCAAACACAAGATTGTATCTAGTATGTCTGTCAATGAGTGGCAAATAATAATCAATAGTGCAAGGAAAAAGAACGGCGAGTTATACTCTCGGAGGTATTACAAGACAGTTAGACAGATAGTAGGGTCTTTTCTCAAGTTCTGCGAGAGAGACGGACTACAAGTCGCTAACTCTGCGTTGCTCTACACCCCAAAGAACGCACCCCAAAAGGAAAAGGCAATTATTACACCCTTTGTGGCAAAGAGGTTGTTTGATGACAACGAACCCTTTGCACAGGACTATTTTATACACTTTTACCGCGTATTGTACCTGTGCGGTCTGCGCCCATCCGAGTGTTGCGGTCTGCGGTGGGTTGATCTAGACGGCGACCGCCTAACCATAAGACGAGCGGTCACAAGGACAATGCGTGTCACAGAGGGCAAGACAGAGAATAGCCGCCGCACACAGTTTTTGCCCGACATAGCCTTGAGAGAGTTTGAGGCACAACGAGCCTTGACCCAGAGTCTTAATAGTCCTTGGATATTCCCAAACTTTAGCGGCGGTATGCTCTGCCAAGACCTACCCGCCAAACATTGGGTCAAGATACGCCAAGAGTTAAACTGTGAGAATGTCGCTCTCTACAATTTCAGACACTCTTATATTACAAACCTTGCGACTGCCGGTCTGCCTCTAATCTGCCTCAAGTCCTTGTGCGGTCATTCTCTTGATATGCCCACACTTGAGGTCTACGGACACACAACCGAGTCAGAGTTGAGACTTGCTCAAGATACACTCAACAGGATATTTGCCGCACTCTGATATAATAAGGGTGTCAATGCCCTTTAGTATAACAGTAGTGCAAACGGCTTTGACCCGTTAAGAGTAGGCGCACCACCTACAAGGGCAACCATAAAAAAAGACCCCTCGTTATGAGGGGTTGTTTTTTATGTCCTGTCTGATAAGTGCTTTAAGCCTTGCCGCCGTGTCGCCTCTGTCTAACCATTCTACAATGTCCGACTCGGTCTCTCGGTTGACTCTGAATTGATAGAGTCTGCATTTGTGGCGGTAGTTCTCTTGCGCCCTCTTGAGTGACTCATACATAGATCATGCCTCCTTAATCAAGATATTATGAGCGAGACCCAGAACGAGACCGGCTACCTCATAATTTTTGTACTTGCGCCTCAAGTCCTCGTTTGCCAAGAACTCATAGACCTTGCCAAAAAAGACCTGTGTTGTCTCGTCCGTGTAGATTGTAACTGTTGTCCTACAATCCATAATGTCTAATAGATCAATGAGTCTGCCGTCTATCAATGCGTTGTTGTTTGTCATCTTGTCTGCCCTCCTTAACACTCAACATAAGATATAAAACTCTCGACCTGTGCTATGCGGTATTCGTAGTTTTTCCACGACTCAAGACCGCTCTCTTTGTGATACTTTTTGGCAAAGTTGAGTCTGTCTATTGCCTCACTTAAAACCTTGACCGGCTTGTTAGGGTCAAAGGTTGTCCACTTGCTCTCTGTGGGTCTCTTGAACTCTACGCGATACTCTGTCTCTTTGATATACTGTGTCATTTGTCGTTACCTCCAAGATTTATTTTGTGGGCGGTTTGACCGCCGCCCTCGGTTTGTTTTCTTATAGTCCGCACTTTGCCATTGTTCGTGCAAGTTCTCTGTCTATTCCTTGGTCTGTGAGTTCTTTTATCCTTGCGTTGAGTGCCTGTCTGTTTGCCTTGTTGATACCCTGTGCAATCCTCTCTCTTGTCTCTATCTCTTTTGCGAGTCTGTCGAGTCCGTAAACTGTAATCATTTGTTGTTACCTCCTTGATTTGTACCCTCATTATAACCCCTCGTTGACTTATAGTCAATACTATAACAAGAGATTATTTGTGAATTATTTGTGACCGCAAAAAGGGGCGACAAAAAGGGGCGACACAAGAGGACAACTTGCAGACAGGGTGAGGACAGGTCAAGAGCAAAGAGCCTATAAATAGACACTTTGCAGACTTTACAAGGTCATTTGTCCTCTTGTATATTATTTTCAAGTCCTGTCAGGCGCACCACCTACACCCCTTGAGACACAAGGTCTTGAGGGGTGTGTGCTTTTTGACGGGACGACAAACGGGACGACAAACAATCGTTCTAGTTTACTTGGAGTTAAGTATTACTAAACCAAACAGGCATAAAAAAAGACCCCCACCACAAAGGGTGAGGGTCAGAGGTTAAAGAGTCCGCGCCGTGTTGAGTTGTTGCAAATCTATAATTAGGGGAGGTAACATTGTATTACAGGACAGATAAAAGACCGGCGCGGTCATCTGTTATACCTTTTGCAGATAAGACATAGACACCCAACCGACAGGACAGGTTGTCTTGTGTCTCAAAGTAGGGTCTGTGTAACACGGACAATCAATGACCTTGCCAAACCCGTTGACTTGATCGTAGATTGTCACCTTGTCGCCGTTAGCGAGTCTGCCTACTTTTTCAGAACTCGTTGTAGGCTCTTTGCGTATTCTCAAGTTAGTGTTGATCTTGACTACCTTGTATGTCTCGCCTGTGGGCGTAGGCTCTGGGGTAGGTGTCGGAGTCGGAGTAGGTGTAGGCTCTGGGTTCACTTGCTCGTCCGCAAAGACAGGGCAGATAAAGCCTCTGATATTCTTTGCGTTGACACTCATACGCCTATTACCTACCGCATTTGACTTGTTGCCCTCGGTCACGACAAAAGACTTTTGAGCAACACTAGTGATAATACCTGTGTGGTCGTGTCCTGTGGTATTGTCTGTCTTTGGCTTGGGGTCGTTCCAAGCATAGATAATAACATCACCGACACTAGGGATATATGCGTCATCTTCGACCCAGATATTAGCCGCCCTCGCTTTTTCTATCAAGGAGTGCGAACCCTTGCCGCATGAGTAGTCAACAGGCACACCGACAGAGCCGGTCAATACATTGTCGGTCTCTTGTGCTACCGCACCGACAAACAATGCACACCAAAGAGAGTTAGTGTCTGCCTTGCGTCCTTTATCACACGCCTTGTTGTAGTCTGCGACTATCTGCGCATGACCCTTTGACCCCTCTTTTGTGCCTACCCAAGACAGAGCCTTTTTGACAAAGTCATTTCTTTTGCTCATAGATCATGCCTCCTTGTCTGCGTCAACCTCTGGCAGACCCGCTAAAGAGGTCAACAGAGAGAGTATTGCGGCGAGTAGTGCGGTGCTACCCACTACCGCCCAATTTACGGACTCAAAAAGAGCCGTTGTGCCGATAGTTGCAATTGCTACTTGTGCGGCGGTCTTTAAGGCTCTAACCCCCGCGCATTTCCACCAATTAGCATTAGTAAGTGTGTTTTTCATTGATCTTGCCTCCTTTACTCATCTTGTCGCCAAGTCTCGGTTATCTGCAATTTGCTCACAAGTCCGTCTAGTCTCTTGTGCGCAGACTTAGTCGATTGCTCACACTTAATTACTCGTTCTTTTAGATCATCATTGAGGGCGTCTTGTGAGTCGGTGAACTTGTCAAGTTTTTTCTCTAGTTGCTCTATGCGATAAGTAGTCAACTTGTTACTCACAAGCACACCCGACAGAGAACCTATAAAGGTTGATATTGCCGCCACTATTGCGGTTATTGTCTCTGCGGTCATCTTGCGCCCCCTTTAGTTTGCCTGTGTGAGTGTGTATTCAATAGTCATTGATTGTGTAGGGGTTTTCTCAACAGGCGTGTCAAGGTTAAACTTTGTAGCAAGGTAGAGTTTGCAGACAGATATTACATTCTCTGCCCCTGTCGGACATATATTAGGTGCGACTATACCGCCTGTTGCGAGAGTGTTTGAAGTGTCTGTGCGGCGTTCTGCACTCTGAACGGGGTATAACTTGTCACCGTTGATTAAAAAAGACTTGTGCACGATAATGCCGCCAAGATTGACAAAGTCCTCGTTGATAACATGGAACGCGTCATAACTATCAACTCTGCGAGAAAAGCGATAATCTGAAAAGTCCGACATATCAACCTCTGTTATATCACCCGTACTAGCAAGGTTGACAATAAATATCTTGTTTGCGTCCGTATAAGTGTTTGTATATCCGTAGACATACAGATGATTGTTATAAACTATTGCTTTAGTAGGTCGCGTGTCATATACCTTGTTTGAATTGACATTGAATTTCCAAAGTTGAGCACCTGTGACAGTAATACTAGAGTGTGTGACATTACCTGTTGTCAAGTCAATGTCATCTCTATATAGTGTCGTGCCGCCCTGTGTAGGCACACCAAACAGGACAAGTTTATTATTGTCAAAGTCAAACCAATAGTAGTAACCCTGTCTCGTTGTTGCATAAGAGTTAGGCAGAGTAGCCGTGATCGACTCTGTATAATCGGTGCGCGGCACAAGTGCGCCGCCTTGCAGAGAGAACGCGGTATTGTTTATAGGGGTCTTGTATATATGAACTGTGTCACCGCCTACAAGATAGACATTGTACGCCGTGTTGCCGTCTATTGCGAGAGGGCAGGTCGCGTTGTCGCCGTAGGCATACTGTCTGTTTATACTCGCCACACTTGCAAAAGGATTAAGGCTTAATTGTGCGGTAGACTTTACGCCGCACCCATAAGACCCCACATCTGAATGAGTCAAACCTATTGCAGATATTCTCTGTGCGTTACCCGCACTAGGCGACCAAGTCCAAACAAGTTTGACCGAGTTTTGAGTCAAGACCAATTTTGTGTCATCTGGGTTGCCTCTCGTTGTATCGTCACTTTGAGAGGTGAGAGGCACTTGTCCGGCATGAGCGACACAGGCGTTGGAGGTCTGGGCGGGTATTCCATAAGAGGTAGGGTCTGTGTCGAGAGGGTCTGCAAAGACAAGCACACCCCCAAGGTATGTAGAGTAAAGGTCTGCAAAGTTGCTATAATTCACCAACCCGCCGTAGTTACTCTTGAAAATGTCGGGCAGAGCGTCTGTCTGTAAATTGTGCTTTTCAACTGTCTTGACCTCACCTGTGACCTTGTCTTTGAGTGTGATCTTGACAGAGCCTTTGAACCTCGGACAGTCGCTACCCTTGGTCTCGCCTTTTGCGATTGTGTCACCTAGTCTCATTGTTTGAGCCTCCTTTTGTTTTCTGCCTATAAAAAAGACAACCCCTCTGGGTTGCCTCTTGTTGTCGTTTCAATTCCTATTTTGCCGAATTGCGTAAAAGGTATTGTAACTCAATTTTCATTACTTCAACGAATGCCAGAACTCTAATTCTTATCCGTTGCTTTCGTGGCATTTCAGATAATATCTCGTTCCATAACTCGTTGAATGTCATTTGTTATCGCCTTTCTTTTTTGCATCTAACCACTTAAAAAATACATGAGATGAAATAAAAGCGGTTATAAAAACTATAATTGTAGAAATTATTAACCAAGCCATTCTCTTTACCTCGTTCCTATAAATGTTACCAACAGAAAATCTGTTTTTAACTTGCTGTTCTAATCATAAAAACATCCAAATTCACTTGTAACCCTTTAATTATAGGTATTTGCTAACTTGCTTACAATTTGCAAGTAATTTATCAACAGAAAATCTGTTTATAATCCGGCTATCACGGCAACCCACTCCCCGCAAGGTTCGTCAAGTTGTTTGATTTCCACATTTTCAAAACCTCGAAAACATTTTGAAATATACTTTGAAAATTTTGAAAGTTACTGTCCTTCAATATAATCTTTCAACGAACAAGCATACACAACACTCGTATCTCCGTTAGTGTCCGTGAATACATTGTTAGTTCCCACGATTGCACTAATCTGTGTTGGTGTGAGTTGTATTGTCTGTGGTGTGGCAAGTTCGTAGGCTATCTTGCAACCTTCTGTGGGTAATGCACTATTTAGTGCCGTAATATCTTTAACATAAGAACCGTCCTTGTAGTAATTCAATAAAATAACTCCGCTACTGGTATAACATATTGAATTCTTAACACTGCCAACCGCATCTGCATAACTTGTCGCTCTTGTAAAGCAATTACAAAGAAAATTACCATATCCCGCTTTAGGCGTATGTGATAGGGTATTTGTCATTCTGTAACCGTTAAGCTCATAACCCGACAAAGTAAAAGAATTGAATGTATCAATTGCATATGTAACCGTCAGCAATCCCGTAGTTACATCAAGCAAACCCCCGTAAACTGTCTGACCGAGGGAGACGGGGTAGGTGTTGCCATTGAATGCGTGATACTGTGTATCGCTTGACTGATAGTTAATGCTTATATCGTTGTTGTAGGTTGTGCCGTATGCTTGTGACATATTAAAGTACACAAACGCACTATCCGCAGGTGTTGTAAATGTTCCGTTATTTAGAGTTATTGTTCTGTAAAGCACATTTCCATTAGCATCAGCAACAATTAAATGAGCATTCTTCCCTGCACTATTCATATAATATGTATGGTTAGGCACAACACGAATTGGATTTTTTGACCTAATATGAATATTGTCTACCAACTTAATAACAGTATTCGCTTCCGCATCATAAGTCCCAAGTTCCCATTGTTCATCCCAAGGGTTTACACCACTAACAGACACATTCGCACTCGAAAACCCTGTTATCGGTCTTACATTATCGGGTGAAGGTGTGCCACTTCCTTCTTGCACCGCATTTATATCAATCGTGCAGTCCTGCAAGGGTAATGCAAGGCTTGTGTCAAAGGTTGCTATTGCACCGCTTGCCGTGTTGCCGTAGACGGGGGTATATCTTGCAATCTCATTCACCGCCCCGACCAAACTTGACTTGTCCGAGGTCGTGAGTTGAGACAAATCACCGATTTTATCGTTGACCTCTTCGGTTGCCTTTTCCGCTATCTGGGCAACACTCGCAGACTTGGTCGCATGGTCGCCCCCGCTCTCTTGATCTATGACAAAAAGGTCGTTGTTGTTGATAGTTACCGCCTGTGGGTATTCGTTGATTTTAGACATTGTTACCCCTCCTTATGTCGTTGACTTGGTGTAACGGATAGTTACAAAAAGTATTTTTTCTGGGTTACTAACACAAGGGTAAATGTTAAACCCACCATTATTTGTTATACCAACACAACTATACTCTTCGTTATTTCGGTAATAGTCCAAATTACAATAAGGAGTGGCATTATCAATAGACAATTTGCCGTCAAACTCAATAATTATAATACCGCTACCGCTTGTGCCTAATACATCACTATTCCAAACATTATGAGTTAGGCTTATGTTTGTGTAGGTTCTCTCGTATAAAGTCTTACCATCTATCCAAGTACCTACTACTTGCTCTGTGGTCGAGTAGTTGTGACCGCTACTACCGCCACCACTTGCAAAATCGTATATTGTGCCCTCTATTCCTAACTTGACAAGTGTATCTGTTGCCGTCCCTTGTGGGTTAGGCACTACACTTGAACCACTACCACCTGCTCCACCAATATTGATTATATTTGACATAGTTACGCCCTCACTATAACTCTTATTTGAAGATCAACAGACGGCGGGTTTTCTGCATACAGAGTAAATGACCCCTCTGTCTGTCCGTAGTCCATAAGGTTTGCACTCTGCAACGCCTTGTTGTTTTGGATATTAGCGGCACTCGTTGCCGGTAGTCCGAAAATCTCTTGATTGCTCGTTGCGGTAATACCCAACAGGTTTACTGTTATTGTGTTATTTACCCACGCACTAGCAAGGAGTGTGACAGTTTGAGCCGTACCAACAAGGCTAGTGTTCATTTGCGATATGCGAGACTCAAGGTTGTTGAGTGCGTCCGCGTTGAGCGGGTCGCCTGTCTGGGTAATTGTACCCTCGTCTCTTGTGACAGTTACAACCTTTGAGTCTGACGAGTCCTCAACATTAGTGATAACTCGCCTGTTTGGGTATTGACTCACTCTGTCTTGCCAATTGCGCGTAACAAATGACATATTATTCAACCTCCTTGGGTAATGTATTAAACAGACCCTCGCTCATATCTTCACCAACATATATGCCGTGATCTGCATTCGCCGTCAGATATGCAGAATAACTAGGGTCTACCTCAAATGTTATAGTTACAGACTCGGTAAACAGAGGCGCGGCAATAGATGAACTAATAACCGCGTCTGCCGCCTCTATCGGTTCACCCTCTGCGTCATCTATCGTGTCGCCTGTTGCGTCCTCGATATAGTCTGTAACAGGTGAACCGCCCACAGGCAATAGACCTATATTGTCTGCCGCACTCTGGGTGTCATCTGCAAAGGTGGTAACTGTTGCAGAGTCCGTAAAAGTACCACAGGCAATAGCCGCCACAACAAAGAGCGGCATAGTATCTGTCGCCTCGATAATGCCTTTGAACGAGTCCGCACCGATAAGACCTTGACCGCTCAAACACGCCCTCGCAGAGTTAGGCTCTATCTCAAGTGTGCCGCCGTCAATTTCAAGATTTACTGTCCACAGGTGCGCCGCCCCCGCCTCAACATTACGCAGATAGTATTGTAGACCGAGTATATGTAACCCGTCCTCGCCTATTGTCTCTGTCGGTGTGTAAGCCTCTTCTATGCCGTCAATGTAATAATGAGCCGTTATCACCGCCGGTGTGTCTGGGTCATCAAGAGTGACACTCAAGTTGTACTCATGCCACATTGTAACTGTGGTGTTCTCAAGAGTGGCAAACCTTATGTTTGTAATTGTTTGCTCGTCCTCGCCTGTCTCGACCTCAAAGGGTGCGATATTAGCGGTTGTGTAGTATGTAATCTTGTTCTCTTGTGTCTGTCCTTTGAGACCGCTTATGTCTTTGTCGGTCTTGCTCTGTGCAGAGATCAAGGCGGGGTTTTCACCAAACCCCAAGACAGACAGTTTGTCTATGTCGAGTGCGTATTGCATAACGACACAGTAGTTGTCATCTGCAATACCGCCTGTGAACTTGAGACAATCTCCAAGGTCGTAGGCGGGGTTTGTAAGCATAGCCGCACTATACGGCGTTGCTCTAAACTGTGCGAGTCTTGCAAGTATTCTCTGTCTAACCTCGGTTTTGACCGACTCTGCGCCGTATTGCAAAAACGGGTTTGCGCCTAGGTTCATTGTCAACCCTGTGTCTGGCAAGACATTATAATAACTCGTTGTGTTGTCTGCGATATTTACAACAGACAACCCCGTGTAGTAGGTCTCAAAGTCCGAGAACGCCGCACCCGTGAACCTACGCCCTGTGTTGATCGTGTCTACCTCGTCTTGAGTCGGTAGTTCTTTGAGATACAAGTTGCCGTCTCTGCCTATGAGGGCAAAGGTTGCATTTGCCTGTGCAATCCATGCTATAAGGTCTCTGTATGTCTTTACTGTGTCGTTAGGATAGAGACCAAACACAAAATCGCCGTTGCACAGACTCTCGCACTCTGCCTGTGTCATTCCAAGACCTACACCGCAGATAGTGCAAGAGTAGGACAGGAAATCAAACAGTTTGCCGCTCGTCTCGTTGAGATTTAAGGTCTTGTCAAATTTGCTCATATTGTCATAAGCAATCACAGACAAGCCGTTCTCTGTCCACTTTGCCTCTCGGACAATGTATGAGTAAGCCGGTGCGGGTATATACTCGACAGAGCCGCCCTCTACTTGCAAACCGATTTGAGGCACTATGACTTTACCTTGCCACTCACCACGCGTGACAGTTGACCTCGCATAAGAGGTAGCAAAGGTCAACTCTAGTTTGGATATGTAAACACCGCCCAGAGTAACCTTTGAATTCTCACAGAGTTGATTTGTGATCTTAAAAGACTTTGCAACTACATCTGATTGAGCAAAGGTCACGCCGTCTACTGTGCCTCTCAAAAAGTGCTTTTGTATCGGTTGTCTTGTTGCCGTCAAAAAGGCTTGTGAGACATTATACATAGTTGCCCTCTTTAGTTCTCAATAAAAGTAAGTTGCATTGTCCACAGACCCTCTGTCTGGGGTGTGTACTCGGAGTACCTCTCAAGGTTGCTACTTGATAGCCTTAATCTGCCGTTGATCGTCTCGCCCTCAAGTAAAAGGGTTGTTGAGTTCTCACCGCATAACGCAAGTATCTTGTCACGCCAAAAAGAGGTAACTTGACAGGTCATAGAGATATTGCGGCGCAGTAGTCGGGTCACACTAACAAGGAGTGTGCCGGACTCGCTAACCCCTTGTGTCTCGTTGTTCTCATAGGATATTGAGAACTCAACAGGGTTAGGCAGAGTCACACTACCTATTGTCACATAGCCTTTACCTAGCATTAGTTGAACCCTCCGCTTATATAGTTTTGTTGAGTCTGTATTGTGTTTAACTCGTTTGCGATAAGTTCGCCGCCGATATAGACAGGCGTTACAACTTGAACTGTGCCGCCCTGTCCTAACTGTCCGCTAATCTTGTCTAACTGTGCAGAGTAGTTAGGTTGTACCGCACCACTCGCAATAGTGCTAGACATAGAGTTGACCGCAGATTGCAGAACGGGCATTTGTTTTGTCATGCTCTTTGCGAATAGATCAATCATGTCAGAGCCGCTCTTGTCAAAGTCTGCGAGAGGTCCTTTTTCTGGCACAGAGAACCCAATATAGTCATCTACAAGACCCGCCACATAGTCAACAGTATTTTTAAGAGCCGGACAAGCATTGAGTACGCCGTCAATTAGATTTTCGATTAAGTCTGCGCCCCAAGTTACCGCGTTCTTTGCTAACCCCTCTCCCATATCGTCAAATCTGCTCATTATAGCCTCTACCGCCTCTGGTATCAGAGTTGGTGCGTTAGAGACTATCGTTGAGACTATCGTTGAGACTAGGGTAATTGCCGCGTCAATCACATCATCTAAATTATCCAAAACGCCTAGGACAAGGGCAGAGATTAAGGTAATTGCCGCCGTCAGTAGTTCTGGGGCGTTCTGCACAAGTGTTGTCTGTATGGTATTCACGACAGTAATTGCGGTAGAAATAATCATACTCAAATTGTCGCTAATACCATTGACAACAGTTATGACTATATCAAGTGCCGCCTGTGTTATGAGTGCGACATTTTGCGCAGACAACAGAGTGTCAACAAGAGACATAATAACATCAATTGCAACCGACACCACCTCGTCAAGATGATCTAATAGACCTGTGGCAAGAGTTAAGATTATATCTGTTGCCGTAGTGAGTATCAAATCAAGGTTATCTAAAAGACCTTGACCAAGTGCAGAGACGATAGACCCGCCCAACTCCAACACGACAGGCAATTGACCTAAAATCGCGTCTATTGCCTGTGGTATGAGTTGTGAGATTAAGTCGGTAATCTTGGACATATCGCCGTCTGCCTCAAGTACGCCGTTTGTAAACTCGTTCAAGAGGTCTACACCCTCACCCGCCAAATTATCAAGGACAGGTAAAAGGATAGTGCCAAGGGCGTTTTTTGCCGCCTTTGTGCCGCCGTCTAATCTCTGCAAGGTATCGTCAAAGTCTGCAAAGTCAGACAATACATCATCAGAGAGAACCGCACCCGCACTCTTTGCCTCGTCTGCATACTGTTTGAATGTATCAGACCCCGCCTCTATAAGAGGGTTCAACTCGGTGGCACTCTTGCCAAAAATAGACATGGCGAGTGCGTCTCTCTCGGTCTCGTTCTCGACCTGTCCGAGTGCGTCTACTACATCAAAAAAGACCTCTTCGGAGTCTCTCAACTCGCCGTTAGAGTCTGTGACAGAGACACCCAAGGCGGCGTAAGCCTCTGCCGCCGCGCCTGTGCCGTCCTTTGCCTCACTCATTGACTTGACACACTTTTTGAGTGACCCCGCTACTGTGTCAACCGATACATCTAATAACTCGGAGGCGTAAGAGAACTCTTGCAAAGTCTCGCTCGACAGACCCGTTATACTCGACAGGGTCAACATTTCGTCTGCATAAGCCGCCGCCTCAACTGTGCAATTAGCAAGAGCCGTAGTCGCCGCACCTATTGCCGCTACCGCCGCCGCTATTGCCGCCGCCGCTAACTCACCCGCTACCTTGGCGGCGTTGCCGAATTTCTCGAACCCGTCACCGGCAGACTTTGCCTCTTCGCCTGTCTTTTTTGCCTCGTCACCGACCTTGTCAATATCTTGACTCGCGCCCTGTGCGTCTACACCCAGAGACTCTAACTTGTCGCCTGTCTCTTTTGCCTCGTTCTCAAGTGATACAAGGCGAGACGAGGTCAACTGTATTTCTGCCTGTAAGTTGTCATACTCGCCCTGTGTGATCGTACCGAGTGCGAGTGCCTCTTTGGCTTTTTCTGCCGCCTGTTGCTCTATGTCTAACTTTTCCTTGGTAGCCTCGATAGACTTGTTGAGCAAATCTTGCTTTTGTTTTAATGCCTCGATATTTGAGGGGTCGAGTTTAAGACTCTTGTTGACCTTTGAGAGTGCAGAGTTGACCTCGCTAATTCTCTTGTTTGCGTCTTGTAGGCTTTTCGATAGTCCGTCAGTATTGCCGTCAATCTCAATAACAATACCCTTGATTGACTTGTTACTTGCCACAATAACCCCTCCTTGTTGTCACTACCCAAAAAACCGCCTTATATCATCTGGGGTCGCCAAGTCTGCCCAAGGTTGCCGGTCATTGTGGGTCTGTGTGAATAAATCTAAAACCTCGCCAAAGTGCAATAAGGCGAGGTCGCTAATAGTCAAATGAATAGATAATGCCCTCAACAAATAAAGAGCGGTTGTCATTTCTCGCTCGGAGGGCTTGGCGGGTTTTTTGCGTGATCTGTGGTCTCTGCATTGTTAAACCAAGTATTAAACACCGCGCCTGTTGTCTCGTCTCTTGAGAAATAGTCACTATCAAACCGCATTAAGAATGCGTAGTAGTCCTCAAGTTTTAGACTCATCATAGAGACAAAGTCTGTCTCCCTGTTGTGCATTTCAGACATGATGAACGCACACTTTGAACAAAGTTCAAAAATCTCAACCGCCGCCGTCTTGCCGTTCTTAATGTCTGCAAAACTCTTGAGCATATCACAACCAAAGGTGTGTTTATATGCAATAGGCACTAGAGCGGTTGCAGTTATGACAACCTCTGTGCCGTTCCTGTCAATAATCTTATTTTCCATTGTGTAGAACCTCGCAAAAATAAATAGACCCAAAGAAAACAGACAGGCGGTTTGCCTGTCTGTCTCTTTGAGGTTCTATGACAAGGCGCACGATATTAGCACCTTGTAAGCCTGTTTTTAAGAGGGCAGATACACCTCGGTGTACCACGCGTCATAGACCGCCTGTGTTGTGGTGTCGCCTGTGTGTGCTTGGACGAGATGATCTGCGTCAAGTCTGGGCGTTGCCGTGATAGTAACTGTCTCGGTCTGCACATCTACCGAGTCTGCCTTTGTCTGTCCGGCAATACTCGGTCTTGTCAGAGAACAACGATAGAGGACATATCTTTTGCCCGTGTTGTCACCTGTGAACTCAAATGCGAGTGCAAAATAAGTGACTGTGTTTGCG
>OCVV011233754.1_pt1 | contig 17764 bp, 13 predicted proteins | sample 1539721 | NCBI WGS metagenome assembly OCVV01 (sample SAMN02144230, study PRJEB22623) | gut metagenome | biome: sheep rumen | host: Ovis aries | place: New Zealand | reverse complement strand
TGAAGATTCAGAAGAAAGAGAAGACGAAGACGAAGAAATCAAGTCAGAATTCGACGATGAAGACGAAATCGATGATGAAGATTCAGAAGATGCTGATGATGAAGACGATGAAGATTCAGACGACGAAGATGATGATAACGAGGATGAAGAGTAACCCTCGTCAATCAATTTGTTTTTAATAACAGATGGAATATAACCGTGGTACAAGCTGCTGATGAAAGCGGCTTGTAATGAGAGAAAGTCCGGGCTCCTTCGGAAAGAATGCCGGGTAATAACCGGGCACAAACTGGCAGCTATAGTTCTTACTTATTGTAGTTCTGTATAGCCCAGTGAGTGACAGATAGTGCAACAGAAAATGTACCGCCTGATTTTGCGTTTACGTACGATCAGGTAAGGGTGAAAAGGCAGTGTAAGAGACTACCGCAGTTCTGGTAACAGGACTGGCTTGTAAACCTCATTCGGAGCAAGATTAAGCAGCAGTTATGTTATTCCGAGCAATACTGCGGGTAAATCGCTGGAGCTGAATGGCAACATTCAGTGCGGATAGATGGTTATGCCTGCTTTTTTGTTTTTACAGAAAAGTGGAGAACAGAACCCGGCTTACCGTTCCATCTGTTTTTTTATATTATTATAAAAAAGTATTGTAAAAGTGGTGGGGAAGTGAAAGCGAATTACAATATTGAAAACAGCAGCTACGCTAAAAAGAAAAGTCATTTTCTGCGCAATTCTATTCGCGCTGGGCTTGTTGTTATCGCTTTATCTGCAATTACCTTGACCACCATTTGGGGAATCAAAAAATATCAGTCTGGTAGAATTACAATCAAATCAATAAAAGAAGCCTGGGCAGAATACGACTATCAGAAAGTTTATGAGCTTTCAAAGGCTTTTCTTCAGAATGATACATATAATAATACAGCCCTTACATACTACAGTTATGCATGCTTTTTTCTTGCACAGTCTCAGACAGATACACAGCAGGCTCAGTCTTATCTTGATGACTGTATAAATAATATTCGAATCGCCCTTTATGAGGCAGACAAATCTCTTATTCCACAGCTCCAGTATATGCTGGGGCGTGCCTATTTTTATAAAAATACAATTACAACACATTACTATGCAGATTTAGCAGTAAAGTACCTTCTTCTTGCAAAAGAAAATGGGTATGAAGCTGATGATATAGCAGAATATCTTGGCCTTAGTTATGCTTCTCTTGGAATGACTATGGAAAGTATAGCTGCCTTTACAGAAGCTCTTCTTGTAAGGGAATCGGATACACTGCTTTTAGCAATTGCAGAACAATATTATAAAGCAAAAGAACTTAATGCTGCAGAACAATATCTATTCAGAATCGTAAAAAATAGCGATAATGAAGATATAATAATAAAAAGTGAAAATCTTCTTGGAACAATATATATAGATAAAGAAGATTATGAAGCTGCACAGGCAGAATTTGATAATGTTTTGAAAAAAAACGAAAATTCTGCTGACGCACATTATGGAATTGGTGTAATATATGAGAAGCAGGGTAATATTGTGAAGGCCCGTTCTGAGTGGCGTAAAGCCCTTAAGATTCAGGTAAATCACCCTGGAGCCCTGCAGAAAATGTCAGAAAATTAATTAGTAAAAAAGGAACCGGGAGGAAATAGATGGGTTTTTTTGATAGTTTTTCAACAGATATTGGTATTGATTTAGGAACCTGTAATACTTTAATTTATGTACGTGACAAAGGAATCGTAATTGACGAGCCTTCTGTTATTGCTGTTGAAAAGGGAACAAAAAGAATTGTTGCCGTAGGTGCAGAAGCTAAGCGAATGCTTGATAAAACTCCTGGAAATATTATGGCTATCCGCCCGCTTGCAGACGGTGTTATTGCAGATATTGACAGTACAGAAAAGATGATTAAATACTTCATCTCAAAAATTATTCCACGACATCAGTTGTTTAAATCTGTTCGCATGAAGATTGGTATTCCTTCTTGTGTAACTGATGTAGAACGCCGAGCAGTTATTGAAGCTGCAATGAAGGCTGGTGCTAAGGAAGTTGAAGTAATCGAAGAAAGCCGTGCGGCCGCAATCGGTGCCGATATCCCAATTTTTGAGCCGGCCGGCCATATGATCTGCGACATCGGTGGTGGTACCGCAGAAATTTCTGTAATTTCACTCGGTGGTATGGTTGTTACTCACTCAATCCGTGTAGGTGGCGATAAGTTTGATGAAGCAATCGTAAAGCACGTAAAAAGTGTTCATAACCTTATTATTGGTCAGCCAGCTGCTGAACGTCTTAAGATTCAGATTGGTAATGCAGCTCCGGAAAAAACAATCGAAAAGATGGAGCTTAAGGGAACTGACGCAATCACAGGTCTTCCACGACGTCTTGAAATTGACAGCGTAGAAGTACGTGAAGCGCTCAAAGAGCCTGTAACTAAGATTGTTGAAGAAATTAAATCAGTTCTTTCAGAAACTCCTCCAGAGCTTGCTTCAGATATCATTGAACGTGGTATCGTAATGACTGGTGGTGGCTCAATGCTCCGAGAACTTCCAAAACTTGTTTCAAAGGAAACTGGTGTTCCGGTTATTCTCGTAGAAAAACCACTTGAATGTGTTGCCCTTGGTGCTGGAAAAGCTTTCGGCCTGTTCAAGGATATGTATTCTGAACGCACAATTTACGACAGTCTGAACGACTAATTTAAGCTTTCTCCGGGTGGGTACTTATGCGAAAGCCAAATTTTTCTTTCAGAATTAAATTTGCAGAATTCCTTCTTGTTATTTATCTTCTCGCTGGCGGACTGATGCTTGCCTTCAGTTCCGGCGGATTTGTATTGAATTTTAAGCAGATTGGTTTCTCTATTTTTTCATCTCTCGACAAGGGTGTGCACTTTGTAACAGACGGAGTTGTAAACACCTTTAATGCTGTCGGCGAACTTCGCAAACTCAAAAAAGATTATAATGACCTTGTTATTAAGCTTGAAAATTATGAAGAAATGCAGCGCTCAAATGCAGATATCCGAAAGGAAAATGCACGTTTAAAAGAACAGCTGGATTTTGCAGTATCCCTTGATGAAAAAAACATTCCGGCACAAATTATTGCCCGCGATCTAGACAACGCTTTTACATATCTTACAATCAATAAAGGTAGTGTAAACGGCATTAGAAAAAATATGCCTGTAATTGCTTTTCAGAATGGTAATCAGGGGCTTGTTGGTAAAGTTGTTCAGGTTGGAACCTTTACCAGTCAGATTATGCCGATTTACAACATCAATAATATTGTTTCTGCCCGCATTCAAAACTCGCGCGACCTGGGACTTGTAAATGGACTTGGAAGTCAGGATCAACCGCTTCTCATGCAATATATTCGAAAATCAGTTGTAGATGAATTAAGCTACGGTGATATTGTGGTTACTTCCGGCGAAAACGATAATTATATGCGCGACATTGCAATCGGAACAATTACAAAAATTACAACACTTGATTATAACTCTTCGCTTAATATAGAGCTTATGCCAATTATAGATTTTGCAAGACTTGAAAATGTAGTTGTTGTAAATCAAAAAGAACTCAACGACAGAAAGGCGGATTAAGGGGAGAATAGAATGGCAAAATCAATTTTAGTAAGTACTTTCATTCTTTTGTGTGCAGTAATCTTAGAATCCTCTATTCTTTCGAATATTTCTTTTATATATATTGTTCCGGATTTAGTATTAATCTGTTCAATCTATTTTTCACTTTTAAATGGAAAAGTAGTAGGGGAAACAACGGGCTTTATTTCAGGAATTCTTTTGGATTTTATTACTGGAATTCCCTTTGGCTTTAATTGTCTTTTCCGTACAATAATCGGTTATGTTGCAGGACTTTTTGCTAAGAATGTAATTATTTCCGGTTTTATTCTACCAATGCTTTGTGTTGGAATTGGAACTATTGCCAAAACTCTTATGGTAGAACTTCTTGGGCTTTTATTTCCGAATGTGAATATTTACATTGCCGGAATTATTTCTCATGATTTTCTTTTTGAATTTATAGAGAATGTTCTGCTTTCTCCGTTTATTTTTAAGTTTTTAAGTTTTTTCAGAAAATCACTCGCAATTAAGTCTATAAAGGATGCAATCGATAATGATTAATTCAGAGGACAGACTTACAAAAGGTGCAAAAATATTCATTCTTCTCATAATGCTTGTGATTTTTTTTGTTCTGTATGCCTATCGTTTGTTTTCAATGCAGATTGTACAGGGAGAACATTATCGTTCTCAGTCTCAGCGCATTTCAAGTCAGATCACTGTTATTTCTGCACAGCGCGGTGAGATTTTTGACCGTAATGCTCTTCTTCCAATTGTTATAAATACAGACTCTTTTGCGGTTGAAGTTACACCCGGAGAAATCCCAAAAGACCGTTACGACACCGTTACACTTAAGCTTGCTCATTATCTTGGAATCAATAAATCTGATATTGATAAAAAGATTCCAAAAAATATGCGCCGTTCATATTCTACCTTTCAGGTTAAATCGAATGTGCCTTTTACGGTAATTTCAAATATTGCAGAAAATAAAATTGACCTTCCCGGTGTTTCCTGGGTTTCAAAACCAACTCGTAACTATCAGCATACTGGTTCAATGTCACATATCGTTGGTTACGTTGGTGATATTAACCAGGACGAAATGACTGTTCTTTATAATCAGGGATACAAAAAAACAAGTATCGTTGGTAAAACTGGAATTGAAAAGCAATATGATTCGCTCCTTCAGGGTAAAGAAGGCCGCGAAATGTCTACTGTAGATGTTCATGGCCGAATAATTTCTGATACTCCTATTGTAGAACCTCCGGAAATGGGAAAAAGCCTGGTACTTACAATCGACAGTGATATTCAAAAACTTGTTGAAGAGGCTCTAGGAAACCGCGTTGGTGCTTCTGTAGTTTTAAAGCCTGCCACCGGTGAAGTTCTGGCAATGGTTTCTTACCCGTATTATGATTCAAATATTTTCAGCTCTGATGATGCTGGTAAAGAATATGCTAAGCTTGTAAATGATACTTCAAAACCTCTGTTGAACCGAGCAGTACAGGTTTCTTATCCGCCGGCATCTACCTTCAAAATCATTATGTCAGCCGCTATGCTTCAGGAAAATGCTTTCCCTGCAAGTAAAGCAATTGAATGTAAAGGGGTAATGATTTATGGTGGCAGGCGTTTCCACTGTCACGTTCATGAACCTGGTCACGGCTGGCTTGATTTGAAAAACGCTATGGCTCAGTCTTGTGACGTTTATTACTGGACTGTTGGTCGTGACTATCTTGGTATAGAAAAAATTGCTTCTTATGCACGAGAATTTGGGTTTGGTAAAAGTTCTCAAATTGATTTACCAAGTCAGGTTGCAGGTCTTGTTCCAACAGCAGAATGGAAGGAAAAGAAGTATCACGAAAAATGGCTTGGTGGAGATACAATGTCGTGTTCAATCGGACAGGGCTATATGGAGGCAACTCCATTACAGCTTGCCAATATGGTAGCAATGGTTTCTAACGAAGGAGTTATTTATAAGCCTCATCTCTTAAAAGAAGTTCGAGATCCAGTAACCGGAGAAGTGATTGATGAAGTAAAACGTCAGGTTCTTACAGAATCTACAATCGATAAAGAAGTTTGGAAGCAGATTCAGGAAGCAATGCGCTATACCGTTACAGATGGTACACCTCAATATCCAATGCATAATAAGATTGTTCAGATTGCCTGTAAAACCGGTACAGCCGAAGTTGAACCATACAGCAGCAGAAAAGAAAATCAGAGCTGGCACTCATGGCTTGTTGCTTATGCTCCTTATGATGCACCTCCGGAAGACCGGGTATGTGTTGCAACAATTGTAGAAGCCTGCAATACCTGGGAATGGTGGGCTCCTTATGCTACAAATATAATCATTCAGGGAATTTTTGCACATCAAACTTGTGCAGAAGCAACAAAAGAACTTGGCTTTGAATATCTTACAAAGAGTCGTGGAAGACAGGAATAGGAGAGAGAATATGAAAAATAAATTTTTTGCAATGTTCGATTATCTTCTGATTCTTGTTGTGCTTACCCTTGTTGCGCTTGGTATAATGTTCATCTATTCTTCGAGCATTAACTCAGAAGGAGTTCGTGTTACAAATGAATATATAAAGCAGATTATCTGGGCGTCAATTGGTTTTGTAATTATGATTGTTATGACTGCTTATGATTACAGACGACTTGAATCTTTGTCGATATATGCCTTTATAGGTCTTCTTTTACTTTTGATTTATACCAGACTTTTTGGCCGTTATGTAAATGGTGCAAAAAGCTGGATTGGTATTGGTGAGTTTGGAATTCAGCCTTCAGAATTTGGAAAGGTATTTTATATTTTGTATCTTGCACGAGTGCTGGATGACACGGCAAATGGAAATCAGCTTAAACGCTTTTTCCTTGCAACAGGTGTACTGCTTCTTCCTATGGGCTTAATTCTTCTTCAGCCGGATTTAGGAACTTCCAGTGTATATCTTCCTATCTATTTTGTAATGTGTTTTATTGCAGGTGTTCCTCTGCGATATATTGGTTATGTTTTACTGTTCGGTGTATTTACAATCTTTTTCGCGATTCTTCCTGTATGGAATGCCGAAATTGCGGCAACTCCACTGGCTGTTATTTCAATCTTAACAAATATGCGCCTCCGCATGATTTTGATATTCGCATTTTTGATTATTACTCTTTTGGGATATGTAATCAGACGTTATTTACACGGACCGCGATATATTCACTGGATTATTTATTTTACATCAATTATTGTACTTGCTCTTGTTTTTTCATTAGTGCTTGGTAAGGTTCTAAAGGAATATCAGATTAAACGTCTAATTATCTTTATGAATCCTAATAAAGATCCATTAGGAGCTGGATGGAATATCATACAGTCTAAGGTTGCCATTGGTGCCGGTGGTGTATTTGGCCAGGGCTATCTGATGGGAACTCAAAGCCATTACCGTTTTTTGCCACAGCAAAGTACAGACTTTATTTTCAGTATTCTTTCTGAAGAGTTCGGCTTTTTAGGTGGTATGCTGGTTTATTCACTTTATTTTATCATTCTTTTGAAAATACTTTATGTAATTCGAAAATGTGTAAACAGATATGGTTCTTATATCTGTTCTGGAATTCTTGGAATGTTCAGTTTCCACTTCTTTATTAATGTTGGAATGGTTATGGGAATCATGCCTATTACAGGTATTCCTTTGTTGTTCCTGTCTTACGGTGGTTCTTCTCTACTTACTGCAATGACCTGCATCGGCCTTGTAATGAATGTAAATTATCGCAAGGCCGAATTAAAGTAAAGAAACTTTATTTTGCAGCATCAATTACAGCAAAGAATGCTGGCTTTGGAATGTAAGTCCATTTTTTAGCATCTGGCTTTACAAAAAGGAGAGGGTACTGAGTACAGTTACCAAGCCACTTCTTTTGATATTCCATGTTGAGCCATGTAGCTTCATCATTAAGTCCCCATACAGTAATGCTTTCAACACCATGCTTATCAGCAGTTTTTCGGTTTTTGATGTAAACCTGGAAGTATGCTTTATAAGCATCTGCAAGACTGTTGAACTGTTTACCGCTTACACCTACAACATCCTTATCCTTGTTGTAACTGTTCCAGGTTCCAATATCAAGTTCTGTAATCTGAACATCAAGACCTTTTGCAATAAAGTCAGTGATTTCTTTTTCAACTGCAGCTGCTGAGTTTTTAACACTGTGGTGAGACTGAAGTCCCATAGCATCAAGACGGGTAGGGAGAGTTGCATCATCTTTATGAGAAAGAATAAGGTCTACTACGCGAAGCTGTTTAGTGTGTTTGTCGCTTGTAGAAGTTCCATAGATTCCGCCGTAATCGTTGTAAACAAGTTTTACATCTTTTGGTGCATATTTGTTTGCATATTTGAAGGCATCAACAAGGAAATCTCCGTTTTTATAAACTGAATACCATTTAGAACCATCTGTACGAAGCCAGTTTGAACCACCATCTGGAGTAGCCTCGTTGAATACATCCCAAGCCCAGATAATGTGTTCACCGTTATTATTTTTCTTTTCCCAGTTAGCAACACGTTCGAGAACAGTTTTGATATACCATTCAAGACGAGCTTCCATTTCATCACGGCTTACAAGACTTTTTGTTTTATCATAGTCTTTGCAGAAAAATCCATCTTCAGTCTGTGAATGCCAGCCAAGAGTGTGACCACGCATCTTAAGTCCGTTTTTCTTACAGATAGCAAGAATATCATCAATTCGCTGAAGTCCGTTTAAAACAGGAGTTTTTATTGTAACGCCATTAGTTGCAGTGAAAGTTCCGTTTGTAGATGGAGTATTTCCCCACCAGGCCATTACAAACTGAGGTTTAAACTCGTTTCCCATAGTAATCTGGTTAGCATGCTTTGCAAGACCTTTCTGAACGTCATCATAATAAAGTTCCTGCTTTGTTCCCCAGTTAGCACCAAAGTTACCGTATTCAACAGCAAAACCTACATGTTCAAAATACTTCTCATAAGTTTTGCAAAATGATGGAACAGACGGATCAAGCCAGTCTTTTGAATCTGCGGCAAAAGCATAAGTTGTAAAAGCTGAAAAAACTACAACAAGAAGAAAAAGATTTCGTAAGATTTTATTTTTCATAATACCTCCAAAAAAATATCCCTTATAGAATAAATTATGATTGGGTTTGAATAAATAGGGGATTCTATCTAAAGAGATTTCTCTTATATTTCTATAAATAAAGCCTCTAAGGGTAAATTCCTTATGGTGAAAATTATAATATTGCTTTTATTATTTTTTTATAAGTAAAAGGAGTTTTATTATATGAAAAAAATTCATTTCATAATTATTTCAGTTTTATTTGCGTTATTAGTCAGCTGTAAACAGAATTCTACTGTAGAAGGAGAAAGCTGGTTAGATGCACCTTCATTAAAAGAAGCCTTTGTTGATGGCGGATATTTTGACCGATTTGGACTTGCTTGTGAATATAGAGAAATAAGTAATTCTAGTATCAGAGCTGGATTGGCACATCATGCTAATACAACAACCTCAGGAAATGAATTAAAACCAGATTATATTCTTGGAAGGCCTAGTTCAATTCTTACAACTTTTATTGCTTCTAATGGGAAAGAAATACAAGTACCAAGTTCTATTAATTTTTCAGCAAATATGGATCCATTCTTAAATTTTGTAAAAGCAGCTGGTATTCAGATGCGTGGCCATGTTTTAACCTGGCATTCACAGACTCCTGAATGGTTCTTTAGAGAAAATTATAGCTATGATGGAAGTCTTGTAGATAAAGAAACTATGACAGCAAGACACGAATGGTATATAAAATCAGTTTTGGAACATGTAGCCAAATGGGAAGCTGCTCATGAATATGGTCCTGGTAATCATCTAATTTATTCCTGGGATGTTGTTAATGAAGCTGTTGCAGATGACGCATCAGATAACGATACCAATTATCTTAGAGGTTCTACTTCTAATACAAGAAATAAAGCTCCATCTAATGGGGGCTCTCGATGGTATCAGATTTATGGTAATGAGGAATTTATCGTGAATGCCTTCCGCTTTGCAAATGCTTATGCCCCGAAAGATGTGACTCTTTGCTACAATGATTACAATGAATATTTGAATTACGATGATGGAAAGGGCGGCTCATGGAAGCAAGAGGGTATTGTTAGACTTATTACTGCTATAAAAAACGGTGAGCCAAAAACTATTAATGGAAAATCTGTAAAACCTCGTATTGATGCAATGGGGATGCAGTCTCATGTGGAGCCTAGTTGGATGTCAGTAAACTCTTATGAAAATGCATTAACTCGTTTCCTTCGATTAGGACTTGATGTTCAGATTACAGAATTTGATATTGCAACTGTTACAGAAGATGATACTACTAACTGGAAAAATTATTTTGAAATGTTCAAAAAGTACAGCAAAAAGGGTTCTCAAATTTCAAATTACGATGGACATTGTATAACAAGTATTACATTATGGGGAATTAACGATGAAAATTCATGGATTCGTTATAAAGGTGGTATAAAATATCCATTACTTTTCAAGAAATCTGGTGGGGAAGTTGTTACTAAAAATTGTTTCTATTCAGTGCTAAATACTGTAAAATAAAGAGACAATGATTGATTCTTAAGGGGTATATCGAATTACGTTTCTGAACATTATGTGTATGTTCAGAAACATGGAATCAGAAAGAATAGGTAAGGGGAGTAATTGCTTTAAATAGTACAGCTTCCGATTTTTGTAGCCTTTAATTTATCATTCCAGCCGGTATTTGCAAGTTGAAGAGGGTAATTTCCATCTGATTCAGAAAGCTTCAGATAAACATCGTAGCTTCCTTTTTTAAGAGCACTAAGATTTATTTGAATATTTAATGAAGTCTGGCCCTTAAATGATTCACAGGAAGTTTTGAATGATTCTTCGTTTCCAGAAGGATTTTCTCCTGTTGGAATAAAGAAAAGCCAAACTTTTTTAGAACGATGAAAAGGGAGATTTGCAAAACCTTTGTTTACAAAAGTAAGATTTACTTTTACATTTGAAATACCAGCCTGACAGTCAAATGTAGCCTCTGTTACAAGATACCTGTAGCCCATGTGTTTATACAGATATTTGAAAAGACTTTCTCCTGCATATTCTAAACTATTGAAATCATATAAAAAGTTTCTGTTCCAGCCAATATTCAAAAACGAGAGATGAACGTTACTGAAATTTATAATACTGACATTCTTTCCATTTTCAATACCGTAATTTCCGATTAATTCTCCGCCGTACGGTGTATGATTTGTAAATGCAGACATAAAGTCAATTTCACCCTGGCGATTTCCTGCTTTATAAGTTCCAGAATCATCTTTACTTCCAAGATATCCGTCATTATAAAGACCGATTTTATATTCATCTGTTTCGGGCTGAGGAATATAAAACGGAACTGCATTTGGATAAGCTTCATTATTATTGTCGAGAGAAAAGTTGTAATCAACTTGTTGATATGTATTAAGATATGCATAAATAAATTTAGGTTGACGTACGAGGAATGGTATTTGAACAGACTTTAGTCCTTCAAGATACTCATGCATTATTTTAACAATATAATAATCAGGCTTTAATTTTCCATCTTCTGTAATAGTAACTGAATATTTTGAAGAGTGCATTTCGCCCCAAGGTCCAATCATACCGCATTCAATTGCAGTAAGTATATCTGCATAGTCACAGTATAGAGTTGCAATTTGCTTTACATGATTTAAAATAATCTGAAAATTGTCAGGTTCACTATTCATATTACCGGCGAAGTCAGGATCATAAGCAAAACGTGCAATTGCAGTTTTATTTGTTCCTCGGAATGAAGAAAGAATCTCCTGAACATCATGCAAAGAGTTTTCTGAAAGAAACTTAATGTCAGCGTTACCGTTTATCGCTATTGAATATGCACTGATATCAAACTCAAGATGAATCAAATTGTAAGATAAATCCCACAAATCTTTATCTTCTTTTGGATAATCGCCTTTTAAAGGATTTGAAGCATGTTTGATCTGTTCAATATACTTCGATTTATCAATGATTCCATTTTCAGTTAAAGGAATTTTAATTACCGAATAAAAGCCCATATCAGGATTAAGAATAACTTCATTGCAGTCTTTAAACTCGGCAGCATTAAACAAAAACGGTAATGAATCATTTCTAACTTCTGACTTCATAAAAGTATCTGCTGTACAACCAAAGAAAAACAAACTGGATATTAAAACAAATAATATTTTTTTCATTTTACCAAATACAAAGATTTTAGACGAAATTAAAAAAAAATGCTATTTAGAAAAGGGCGGAAAAACGATAAATTGTGATTTTTTCGCCGCTTAAAAAGTGTTTTAAGTAGACAGAATATACATTATAGTAAGTTGTATAAAGCCATAGAACCGCAACCCCTGAACCGAACCCCGTTTACGTAACACTCTATTATGCCAACTGACTCAGTTTTTCGCGTATAAACTCTGATTTTTCCTTTAAGCCGATTTTTCCGAGTTTGATAAATAAAACGTTCGGAAGCTTCTGATTAAGTCGTACTGAGTTTGGATTATCTCTAATCAGCTTGAGTATCTTATCAACAGAAATATTAGAAACCTGATTGAATTCAACTGCAACTTCGCCCTGTCTTTCTTTGATTGATTTAATGCTCAGTTTTCGGCAGATTATGCGGATTTCCGCCAAAGCAAGTAAGCTTGAAACTTCGTCTGGAATCGGGCCAAAACGGTCGGCAAGTTCTCCAAGAACTGCGTCAAATTCTGCTTCATCGGTAACAGCTGCAATCTTCTTGTAGATTTCCATTTTAATCTGTGGATTGATGATGTAGGTATCTGGAATAAAGCCGGTGTATTCCATTTCCATAAGAACTTCGGTTTGTTCTTTGTAATCCTTTTGAAGTGCAAGACGATTTACAGCTTCATTCAAAAGGCGTACATACATATCAAAGCCAACTGAGTATACGTCACCGCTCTGGTCGCGGCCTAATAGGTTTCCGGCTCCACGGATTTCCATATCCTTCATTGCGATTTTGAAACCGCTGCCAAGTTCTGTAAAGTCGCTGATAACCTGAAGTCGTTTCATTGCAACTTCTGAAAGAGCCTTGTTTTCCGGATACAACAGATATGCATAAGCCTGGCGGTCACTTCGTCCAACACGACCACGTAACTGGTATAGTTGGGAAACACCATACATATCTGCACGGTCAATAATAATTGTATTTACATTCGGAATATCAATTCCGTTTTCGATGATTGTAGTAGCAATAAGTACGTGGAAACCTCCCATCTTAAATCGATGGAAGATTTCTTCAAGTTGTGTGCTTGTCATCTGGCCGTGGGCAACATCAACTAAAACTTCTGGTACAAGAGTTTCTACCTTGCGTCGGATTTCCTGCAAGGACTCTACCCTGTTATGCAGATAGAAAACCTGACCGCCTCGCTCTATTTCTCGTCTTATTGCCTGAGTTATGCGTTCATCTGTAAACTCGTCAACAACAGTTTCGATCGGCTGACGGTTCTGTGGCGGCGTTGTTAAAAGGCTCATATCGCGGATTTTAAGAAGGCTCATGTGAAGCGTTCTTGGAATTGGTGTTGCAGACATGGTTAAACAGTCAATATTATTCTTCATAACCTTGAGCTTTTCCTTGTCTTTTACGCCAAAACGCTGCTCTTCATCAATTATCATAAGACCGAGTTTTTTGAAGATAACATCTTTCTGAATGATTCTGTGAGTTCCAATCAGAATATCAACATCACCTTCTGAAACACGCTTAAGAATCTTTTTTTGTTCTGCTGGTGCCACAAAGCGAGAAAGTCTTTCAATCTTTACCGGGAAGTTCTTAAAACGGTTCTTGCAGTTTTCATAATGCTGTTCTGCAAGAATTGTTGTTGGTGCAAGAAATGCAACCTGTTTTCCTCCCATTACGGCTTTAAAAGCTGCACGCATGGCAATTTCAGTTTTACCATAACCTACATCACCGCAGACTAAGCGATCCATAGGAACCGGACGTTCCATATCAGCTTTGATTTCTTCTGTTACTGTAATCTGATCTGGGGTGTCTTCATATGGGAATGCAGCTTCAAAAGCGGCCTGCCATTCAGTTTCTTTTGGGAATGCAAAACCAACTGAAGCCTGGCGGCGTGAATACAAATCTATCAGCTTCTGGGCAATATCTTCTACTGCCTGTTTTACCTTGTTCTTGCGGCTTTCCCAGGATTTGCTTCCAATGCGGTCAAGACGTGGTTTATCTCCTTCGTTTCCGATATAGCGTTGTACGAGGTTTACCTGCTCAATTGGTACAAAGGCATACTCGTTATCTGCGTATTCAAGCTTGATGTAATCGCGCTCGTTTCCCATTGCCTTTACACGCTCAATTCCGTGAAAGAGCCCTATTCCCCAGTTTACGTGAACAATATAGTCTCCGGGATTAAGTTCTACAAAGGTGTCTATTGCTTTTGATTTTGCTTTATTTACTGATTTTGGTACGTACTGACGGCGGCCGAAAATCTCGTTTTCCTGAATTACAAGGAGTTTTGCTTCGGGAAGTCTAAATCCGGCAGATATAGCTTTTGGAATGAGAATAACAGGATGAATTGCTCCATCGTCGTGAATATCTGTGAAATCTTTAAAAATTTCGTGAATTCTAAGCTGCTGGTTCTCATTATCAGTAAAAATAAAGATATTCCAGCCGTCATTCTGAAGTTCTGTCAACTCCTCTTTCATAAAGTTGATGTTTCCAAAGAAACTGCGTGCCGGTTCTGCTGAAATCTGATAATGGTCGACAGAATCCTTTTCTTCTTGTTTTTGCAATGTTCTAAAAAGTATACATCTTGAGATATTTTCTAATAATTTTGAATAATCAGAAAGTACCATATCCGGTGGAAGAACCGGGTATTCTTCTCTGGAAGTTCTATAAAGCTTGTTGTATTCTCGATTTATCGTTAATTTTGCATTTTCCTGCTTGTCATAGTTATAAACAAGTACGAAAGTATTTACGTCAATATAGTCGAGTAAAGTGTAAGTTTTATCGTAAATCAGCTGATAAAGAAACTCTTCACCTTCAGCTTCTCCGCTTACTGAAAGGCCTGTAAGGAGGTTATCGAGGTATTTCTTAGCTGTTTCTGTCAGAGGAAGATGTACTGAAAAATCAGCACTACCCGTTCCTGCAAAATCACTTGTTCCTGCCCCATCCTCTTTAATTGCAGTTTCCTGATATTCTTCCATTTTTGAGCGGGCTTTTTCTATAAGTTCGTCTGTCCAGAGCACTTCTTTTGTTGGATAAATTAAAAGCTCTTGCTTTGTACCGATTGTTGCCTGAGTGTCTGCTTCAAATTCCTTAAATGATTCAATTTCATCAAAATCAAAAATTACGCGGCTTGCATGTTCATCGCAAGGCAAAAAGATGTCCAGAACTTCACCGCGAAGACTGAACTCACCGCGTACGTTTACCTTAGGAACTCGTGTATAGCCCATGCTGCTGAGTTTTTGTGCAATGGATGTGGTATCAAATTTGTCACCCTTATTGAGCTTAAAAGAAAGCTTGGAAAGATATTCAGGGGCTGGCAAGGGTGACATAAAAGCTCTTTGCGTAAAAATAAAAATACGTGGAGTTTCATTAAACGAAATAGTATTCTTTTTGGAAAGAAGCTTTGAAAGTACACCGGCTCGTTTTCCAAAGGTTACAGAACCACGTGCTGCAGGTCTGTATGGAACTGTGCCCCAATCCGGAAAAATAAAAACTTCAGCTTCATCAAAAACTGAAGAAAAATCTTCTGCTATATCACGGGCATCAGCTTCTGTTGGAACGACAATAATTAAATCAGAGGAGAAAACTGTATATTTAGGAGCATTTTTGCTTGAATTAGAATACTGAGCTGCCTGTACTGCTTTCAGGTGATTTGAACGGCAAACTTCTGCTGCAAAGTATGAAAAAAGGCTTCCGTGCAGGCCTTCAATATTCAGCGGGAACTTTGAATTGTCATTGAAAAAAGCCGCAGCGGTATCGCGGATTTCGCTCTGATTATGTAATATTTCGTTTATAGAAGTTAATGATTTCATTTTAAAATACCGATATTAATATAGTAAAAGAAAATAAATTTTCAGGAGAATACGTTGAAAATTCGTAAACTGCTTTCAATTATATCAGTTCTTTTTGTTATTGGACAAGTGGCTGTTTTTGCCGAAGACGCGCGCACTTTTGATTATTCAAATGCCTCTGTAGCAATTAAATATTATAACCGCACGATTTATTACCCGGGCACTGCCGATGAAGCTCCTGTGTTTGTCCATATCACTATCAAAAATAACGGGGCGGAAACTCTACGCTTTAAGCTTGCAGATGACCGCTCGTTCAGCATGGACTTCAACGCCTACACTGTAAAAAACAGTCGTCTTGAACAGACTGAAAATATCATCGAAAAGCGTACTACAAATCAGACTGTTTACTTCCGTGAAATTGCTCTTGAACAGGGCGAAGAATATTCGTTCGTAGAAAATGTAAAGAACTTTTTGAAGATTGAAGAGCCTTCTGTTTACTATCTTGAACTTTTCTTTTATCCGGAACTTTATAAATCACGATATCTTACTTTGAAGTCAAACAGACTTACTCTCGAAGTTCGCCCTTCTCCTTCAGCTGCTTCTTCAAACTTTGTTCCTGTAAAAAATGAATCCGTTGAACTTTTGAAACCACAGGATATTTCTCCAGATAAGGTTGTTGAACAGACAATTATTGCACGACAGAAATCTCTTTGGGATCAGTACTTTTTGTATATGGATGTTGAATCTTTAATTCAGAGAAATCCATCACTCAAGAAAAAATATATTTCAGTTTCTGCAGAAGAACGTTCAAGAATGATTCAATCATTCAAGGGTGATTTAATGCAGGCTCGTATTGAGAATGATATTGTTGCAGTTCCGGAAAGTTTCCAGATTGAAAAAACTACTTATTCTCCAACAGAAGGAAGCGTTACTGTAATTGAGTGGTTTAAGTATCCTAACTTCAGCGAAAAGAAACGTTATACTTATAAGGTTCAGCAGCGTGAAGGAATCTGGAAGATTTATGATTACACTGTTGTAAATCTTGGAACCGAGTAACTGACAGGCGGCGATTTAAAAATGAAAGCACTTGTTATTTCAGACCGTTCAGAAATAATAGATTTTGTAACTCCTCTCTTAAAAGAGAAAGGCTTTGATTTAATTCATTACAAATGGATTATCAAGGCCTTAGACAATATTGAAGAGATTCAGCCGGATGTTGTTGTGCTGAGTGCAGAAGAATATCCAAGACACTGGAAAATTCTTGCAGGTTTTGTACAAAGCGGAATTGGTGGTAATGGTGTAAAGGTTTATCTTTATGAGACTACAAAACTTTCTGTTGAAGATGCTGCAAAGGCAGATGAGCTTGGCGTAAAATCCTTTGAAAAAGAATTTAAAGAAAGACAGTTTATTTCGGTAGAAATTGCCTTTAATGAATTGCATGGAATGATTCACTTTGAAAGCGGTAAATATTATAAAGATGAAGAATTGATAGAATTCCAGTTTACTCCAGAAAATAAAGTTTCATTAACTAACGATAGTTATTTAAATTATGTAAGTTTTTTTGATGGAAATGATATAACATCTTGTTCTGCAGAAGTCAAGGAAATTAATGGTAATAATATAAGTCTTATGGTGAGAGAATTATGAAAAAAAAGTCAAAATCAAAAGAAGCAAAATTTTTTTGTGAGAGCTGTGGATCTGAAGTTCCACGCAGTTCAAAGACTTGCCCTGTCTGTGGAAAATTCTTTGCATCGGTAAGATGTCCTCAATGCGGAAGAATCGGCTCTAATGATGATTTTAAGAATGGTTGCCCTACCTGCGGGTACGCTGTAAATCCAGATGATGGATTTGGTCATGGTGGCGGAGCTGTATTTGGAAATGGTCTAAGTCGAAATGGCAGAAACTCGGGTTATGGCAGCAGGGGCTTACTTGGCCTTGCAAGAAATAAATCTGGAAAAAATAACGGAGAATATGTAGAATCGAGTCTACCGTTCTGGGTATATTTAGTTTCAATTGTTATTCTTGGCTGTCTTGTCGTTGGATTATATAGCTGTTTGTAGTCTTGACTACCAGGAGTGTTTTCATTAAAATATAATAACATTTTTAGCCCGGGTGGCGGAATTGGTAGACGCGCTTGGTTCAGGTCCAAGTGTCCTTACGGTCATAGGAGTTCAAGTCTCCTCTCGGGTACTCAAATGAGATTTT
>OCVV011202587.1_pt1 | contig 17764 bp, 12 predicted proteins | sample 1539721 | NCBI WGS metagenome assembly OCVV01 (sample SAMN02144230, study PRJEB22623) | gut metagenome | biome: sheep rumen | host: Ovis aries | place: New Zealand | reverse complement strand
GCGATGACAAAAACCTTCCAGTGGGCATAGGAGGCGGCGGAGTCGTAGATGGCCGCGCCGCTCTCGTCGACATAGTAGAGCACCTTGCCCGCATCGTTTAAGACGGCGGTTCCCTTGCCGCTCATGTCATAGACAAAGAGCAAGTTCAGGAAGAATGGCAGAAACATGGAACTGATGCCCATGGCAGCGAGCATCGTGGCGTTGGAGATGGTCGCGAGCAATCCGCGGTCCTTCGAGTTTCGGGTGGAAAGAGAAACCAGGCCCGCGTGCGGGGTGTAGTACATCGGGTAGGCAAAGGCAAACCAGAGGTTATAGCCGATTGCGATGCAGATGAGGGCGCCGGCGTGCCAGCTGTCGCTGTTCGCGTTATAGGGTGAGAAAACGAACAGAAACAGCAGCGCCAGCAGGCTGATGGGCAGAGAGAGCAGCAGCAGCGGACGGGCCTTGCCGTTTTTGGATTTGCTGTTGTCCATCAGCTTGCCCACCAGGATGTTGCCGATCACGACAAAAATGACCGACACGACCGGCAGCCAGGTGAAGAAGGCGCTGGCCCAGTTGTTGATGTGCAGCACGTCGGACATGTACTTATTGAAGTAGTTCGACAGCACGGAGTTAGCCAGCAGCGCCAGCGTGGGGCCGGCCAGATAGCCGATGGCGCCCTCGGGAATCAGGGTGACGTTGTTTTTCTTGATAAGGGTGGCCGGAAGCTTGTCAAAAAAGCCGCCTGTTATCGTTTCTTTTTTTCCCAAGTCGATGCTCCTTTATTATTTACTTTTTTACTTTACCTCGTAAACTGCCGTTCCGAAGGGCGGCAGGATAACGTCTCCCTCCGCGTGCTCACCCGTATAAAGCAGGATGGAAGGATTTTTCAGCGTGATCGTTTGTTCGTCCGGCTGGAAATTGAGCGCAAAAACGAATTTGCGTCCGGCTTTTTCCCGCATGACCAGCTCGACACCCTCCGGCGCGGCGATCCAAGTCGAAAACGGCTCGATGACGCCTGTCTCTCTGAACAACCTGCAAACGGTATTCCGGGAAAAGGCGCTGCCCAGGTGCAGTACCCGGCCTTGACCGAACCGGTGTTCCGTGAGACAGGGCTCGCCCGCATAATAGCTTGTCTTATACGTGTCGAGTACCGCCGTGCCGTCAAGCGGCGTGAGGATGTCGTTCCAGACCGGCGTTTCGGGGTCGTTTTCCTCGTTGGGGCTGGTGAAGGTGAAGTCACGGACATCCGTCCCCGTGAGTTCCCGCAAAAGCCCTGGCTGGGGCAGCATGACCGCCTGCCCGCGCGCGTCCTTCAAGCCGGCGCGGCAGCCAACGATCAGCGTACCGCCCTGCGCCACATACTCCTTCAGCATAGCCGCCCGCTTCTCGGTCATAATCACCGGGTGCGGGTAAAGGGCGACAGGGTAGCCGGATAAATCCTGCGCCTCGGTTTCCTCCGTAACATAAACCGTGTTATAGGGTGTATGCGTCAACTCGGACGCCGCGAAGATTTCGGCCTCGGAGAGCTTCTTCACTCTGCGGTGAACGGCGTCCAGCCGCGCGTCCCATTCGTTGTCATAGTCTTTCAACAGGGCAAACGCGGCGACGTTCTCCGCCCCGCTGATGGGGTCGAGAGTGCGAAGGAGCCGGGAGAACTCCCTGACCTCCGTGAGCTTGCGGTTATCGCGGTTATCGTAGTCGAGAATCCCGTGCCAGTACATTTCCGTGCCGAAGGGGCAGGTGCGCCAGCGGAAGAAGGAAACAAAGTCCGCGCCCTGGGCCACCGACTGCATGGCCCACAGCGTGAGCTGCCCGGGTCTGGGGGCCGGCGCTTCCATGCGGTTCACCCAACTCCCGCCGCCGGACTGCTGCTCCATGATGCCGAAATGCGGGCAGACAGAGCGCGTTTCGATCAGGTTGCGCGTCCACTTGCGGTCGTTGAGGTCGGTGCTGGTCTTCGGGCTTTTGTCCAGCCCAAAGGCAAAATCCGGGTAAGAGTCATAGGTGTAAACATCCAGCACTTCATTTTGCAGACGATGGCTGTCGAGGTTCCCGAAAAGCCCGTTCGTGGTGATGAAGTCGCCGGGCTTTTTGTATTGGCGGAGGATATCCGCCTGCATTTTTGCAAAGGAGAGGCAGCTTTCCGATACAAAGCGGGAATAATCCAGCAGAAAATGCGGATTATTTCCCCCGTTGAGAACGGGGCGCGGACAATAGATCTGGCTCCAGTCGGTATAGGTCTCGCTCCAGAATACAGTGCCCCACGCCTCGTTGAGCGCGTCGAGGCTGCCGTATTTCTTTTGCACAAACGCGCGGAAGGCTGCGTGGTCCGCCTCGGCATAAAACTCGTCCGTCTCGCAGTTGAGCTCATTGTCGATCTGCCAGCCCACAACAGCGGGGTGCTGACCGTAGTGCCGCGCCAATTGCTCGACGATCCGTGCCGAGAGGCGGCGGTATATCGGAGAATTATAGTTATAATGCCGCCGTGCGCCGTGCCGGAGAAGCGTACCCTCCCTGAGAGCATTGAGCACCTCGGGGTATTTCTCCGTCAACCATGCCGGAGGCGTCGCTGTCGGGGTACCGAGGATGACCTTGATCTTCTCCTCCTCGCAGAGATCGAGGAATTCATCGAAGAAGTCAAAGTGAAAGTCGCCCTCGCACGGCTCGAAGATTGCCCAGGCAAATTCCGCCACGCGCACGGTGGAGATCCCGGCCTCCTTCATGCGGCGCAGATCCTCGCGCCACAGGGCTTTCGGCCAATGCTCGGGGTAATAGCACACGCCCAGGGTCATTTCCCGCCATTGAAAAGTCTGTGTTTGCATCATGAACTCCTTGAATAATCAGTTTCTTTCGTTATAATCCGTTTTTCCCAAAAGGCAACCGCTTTCTGTATCCAGCCCTCCGCATCCGTGCCGCGTCCCTCGCCGAAGCCGTGCTTTGCGGTGTAGTACTCGTCAGCCTCATAAGGGATACCAAGCCTGCTCAGCTCTGCCATATACTCCTCTATGCCGCTGATGTTCTCCTGGCCGATCACATCATCATTGGGAAGCCATGCAAAGTATGTAGGAGGTACTGTGCCGTATTGCCCGGCAAAGTCCGGGTCGTACCAGCCGGAGTAGACCAGCACCATAGCTCCGGGGGCCGGCAGGCCGTGTGCCTCATACCCATAGTCGTTGTCAAGGCCCCAAAGAGACGTGGTGCGGCCCCCGGCGGAGAAGCCCCAGACAGAATAGTCATCCATGCTGACGCCCCACTCCTTCTGATGATCGAAGCAAAATTGTACAGCCCTTGAAAAATCCTCATTGGCAATCGGCTCCTGCACTCGTTTCGCTTCCTCCATATCCTTGAGCGATGGATCAACACGGTATTTCAGGATCACCACGTTATAGCCCAGTTCATGGAGCTTGTTGCCCACGGGGAAGCCCTCGAGAAACAGGCACACGCTTTTAAACGAGCCGCCGGAGGTCAGGAACGCAACAGGTTTATCCTTATCACCTGGAACAAAAATCAGCCCCGTCTCCTCCTTAGTGGGATCGGCGGCCCGCTCCTCGTCCGTGTAATAGTCGAAGTATATGTCTCCCTGTCCGGCGGCGTCAATCACGAAATTGAATCCGTCCACGATGGAAGCGGTGTTTGTACGGTTCAGTCTGCACACAAAGTCGATAGATTCATAGGGCGTTGTAAGAAGGTTCCACTTATCCTTCCATGGCTGAATGAAGCTTGAAAACTCTATGAAAGCCGGGTGATTCTCCGCATACCGGAAGGATTCTTTCGCTGAAATATGGCGAAAGCTCCCGTCTTCGTTGAAGTATTTCCCGCTGTTTGCGCCTAAAATACGGCTGCAGGCAACAATCAGCGCGAGCAGAAGAGCAGCAACAATAACAAAAGCGATCCGCGTTCCTTTTCTTTTGTCCATAGTGACCTCCAAATGTTATCACACAAAGGACGACGGCAGCGCATGGCAGCCGCCGTCCCAAAAAGAGTAGAAATGAGTTTAATTTTTCTTAACAACGCCTGTGAAGGAAACCACGACCGAGAGGAGCCATGCGATCGCACAAACGATGGCGAACGTGAAGTATGCGGAAACGGTGCTGTAATCATAAAGTCCCGCATACCAGTAGGCGATCGGAGTCACCATGGGACCAACGGAGAAGCAAAACGCAAGTATCAGCAATGTGGAAGCGACGACCGCGATCAAGTTTGTCAGTTCGTTCTTCACGACGAGGGAGACGCCTAAAGCAGCCACGGCAGCGATCAGGCTCAGGATGAGGAAGGTATTCACCTCACCTGTCCGGGCAAATACACCGGGATACAGAATCAGGCTTACAATGGTCATCACTGCGGAAGCAGCGGCTAAATAGAAGCCGACAGATATCTTTGCTTTCATTTCAAATCCTCCTTACTGCTTTTTCTTTTTCAGGACAGATATAGCATACCACGCGCAGGCGCCGAGCGCGAGAACGCCGCTTACGACATTCACGGCATAGAGCGTTTTCTCCCACCAAGGGTAGGTGCGGACGATCTTGGTGTCGATCGTCATGCCGTTCATCGCATTGGAGCCGGCGATCGCATAGAGCGCGTATTTGATGTTCTGCTTGACGGCCTGCTGGAACGCGGTATCCGCTTTGATGAGCTTCTGGTTGTTGGCAGCGCTCGGCTGACCGATAATGGAGGTCTCAAAGCCATTTTCCGTCAGGCAGCCTCCGCCGCCCGCAAAGGTGACATCACGCCAGTTCATGTACTCCGGGCCGTTGATCGCGTCGGTGATCATGAAGCCATTGAAGCCCCACTCGCCACGGAGAATCTGATTAAGAAGGCCCGTATGTGCGCCGGCGTAAACGGTGCCGATACGGTTGAAGGCGGTCATGACGCCGCGGGCGATGTTGGTTTCCAGGCAGCCCTGGAAGCCGCGCAGCTCAATCTCACGGAACGCCTGCTCGGTGTTGAAGGTGCAGACGCCGGCACGGTTTGCCTCCTGATGGTTGGCCGCAAAGTGCTTGGGCTCCATCATCATGCCCTTATGGCTGGCGCCAACGCTGACCGCAACGCCCATGATGTTGGTGAGCATGGCGTCCTCGGAGTAGTACTCGTGGTTTCTGGAGCAGTAGGTCGCGCGGTGGTTATTCAGACCGGGACCCATCTCAGCGATGACATTGGACCACAAACTGTCTTCGCCGAACAACTCGCCTTCACGCTCCACAAGCTCCGCATTAAAGGTAGCCGCGACCACAGGCTCCGTGGGCATGACTGCCATGTACCACTCTGCATATTCGTTGTCGGGCCCGATATAGGTGGGCTCGTCAGACTGAGAAGCCGTCCAGTTGGCAGTGTAACCGGGCACCTGATCGTTCACGAAACCGATCGGGCCGTCCTTGACCGTCAGATAGGATCCAATCGCGTTGAACTGGAACTGCATATTGGCGCCCTTTTCGACATAGGCCAGCGCCTCGTCAAAGGTCACCTCATCCACAAGCTCATCCCACATGGGGTCGTTGATATCGACAAGGCCTTCGATCTCTCCTTCATCGTTCAAAATAAGAACGCTGGCAAGAGTCAGTCCGTTCTGAGCGCCCCAGGTCTCCCCTGTGCCGTTTTCGGTGAATTCGGAGTTCTGATTCTTCAGGCCGGTCATCATAGCATCAGTTGCCGTCAGATCGGTGACTGTATTCCAACCCTTCGTCCAATCTGCTCGGGTGGTATATTCGGCGGCGCCGGGAATGAACTCATTGATATCGGATCCGGTAAGTGCGTTCTCAACATTCTCGGAATAGGTTTCGATGTCGCGTGCAGCGAGCGTGATCTTCTTTGCTCTCGCTGCGTCGATGACCTCTTCCTCGTTCGCCTTGACGAGCTTTTCATCGCTGCCGAGCTTGTTGGCGAGCACGTTGTTGAGAGCCTCGTGCGCGCCGTTGCCGATGGCAAAGTAATAATCGCCGGCGTCAAGGACCCAGGCACCGACAGTGTCGTTCTCCTTCACGGCAGTGTTGTCATAGCTTGCCACGTACCTGGCGTCAAATTCGACCGTGACTTCCTCGGACTCGTTGGGAGCGAGGCTGCCGGTTTTGGCAAAGCCGACCAACTGAATGGCGGCCTTTTCGAGCCCGCCCTCGGTATAAGGAGCCTGCGCATAAAGCTGAACGACGTCCTTACCCGCGACAGAACCGGTATTCGTGACCTTGACGACCGCCTTGCTCTCGCCGCCGATGTTGAAGTCGACGCTCCTCAGCTCCTGGTCAAAGGTGGTGTAGCTCATACCGTAGCCGAAGGGGTAGCTCATTTCGGATGCGTAGTCCCATGCGCCCTGAGAGGCGAAGACGCCGGAGGCGCTGTCCGCGTTGGCTCTGCCGAGAACCGCATCCTCATAGCGGGTCTCATAGTACTTATAGCCGACATAAATGCCCTCGGTCTCAACGATATACCAGTCGGCCCTGTCATCGCCGGTCAGAACACCGGCGTCGGTGATGGAGGCATTTGTGAAGGTGTAAATGCCGAAGTTCTGCATGGCGGGCGCGGAAATGGAGCTGGATGCGTAGGTGTCGGCAATGTGTCCGGAGGGGTTTGCGTCGCCGGACAGCACGTCGGCCACGCCATAGAAGCCGTAGGCGCCGGGAAGACCCGCCCAGACGATGGCGGAGATCCCGTCGTCGTGCTTGAGCTCGTCAATCTCCAGCGTCATATCAGAGTTGAGGACGACAATGACCTTGCCGTTGGAATTGGCCTTGGCCAGCTCGATCATATCCTTTTCGTAGTCGGAGAGAGCGAGCGGGCGGTCAAAGTGATCGCCGTTTGTCGCCTGCATGGCGAGGGAGTAATCGGAAGCCTCCGAGCTGTCGCGGGAGATAAACACAATTGCGGTCGTATCCTTTGCGGAGTTCAGCGCCGCCTCGGTATAGACGCTTGCGGGAAGCTCGCCGATATTGTATTCCTCAGCAGGGCCATACATGGGCCAGAACACAGGCGAGAGGCTGTGGCCGGGAACGAACTGTCCGAAGAAGGACGCCGCGCGGTAATAGGGCTGAGCGGCTGCGGAGTTATACAGCTCGACCATGCTGTCGTTCACAGCAAAGCCTCTCTCTTTCATGGCGTCAATGAGAGTCACGGTGCGCTGACCCTTTTCATAATTGACCCCAACGGTAGAACCGATCAGGCCGCCAAAGGTGGGAGAAATGCTGTTAAGGCCCCAGATTGTGACCTTATCGGACTTTGCCAGAGGCAATGTGCCGTCGTTCTTAAAAAGGACGGTTCCCTCACGACTGATTTCCACAGCCAGCGCTTCCTTGGCATCGATGACTTCCTTCACGGAGCCGAACTCCGAGCGGAAGTAGATCCCGTCGCTTTCGCTGTCGCCGGTTTTTACGATGTCGTAGGACGAGGTGCCAAGATTGGCGTTTACGGTGGTAGCATTGGATGTTGCAATGGCTGTAGCAAACATGCTGAATATGAAAATTGCGATCAGCACGGTTGCCAGCCCGCGTTTCAGGCCTGTTTTTCCGCTTTTCATTTTTTTACCTCCATTTTCATGATTTTTCGCCTTGGGGTTGGATTGCATATTAAAGGTAGCACAATTCCGGGTCCTGTGTTCATTTCTGTCGCAAATGTCAATCTGAGCGCCGTAGATTACATCAGAATTTGTTTAACTCCAACAGAAAAGCGCCTGATTTCTCAGGCGCTTACAGTCTGTATAGGGATCAGAATATCAAGCCGGAACAGATTGTCGTCCGAGCGAATACTGATCGTTCCGTCGTATTTTTCCGTGATGCGCTTGATACTCAGCACACCGAAGCCGTGATACTGCTTATCGCTCTTTGTCGTCAACGGAAGTCCGCCGGAGAGCTTCACCTCATGGCCGACATAGTTTTCGATGTGAATACTCAGAAATTGTCCCTGCGAGCCGACACGCATGCTGATGATCCGCTTGCCCTCCTCCGGCTCTTGGCTGACGCTTTCAATAGCGTTGTCAAGGGCATTCCCGAAAAGAGCGTATATGTCCATCGTGTCCATGTATTTCAGCTTTTCCCCATCGGACACGCAGGTCAGCTTGATCCGATGCGCCTGACAGTACAGCAGCTTATCCATCATGATCAGATCAAGGGTCTCGTTGCCGGTTTTCACTGCGCTCTCGTAGAACATGACCGCATCTTCTATCCTGCTGATATATTTGTCGCGCTCGCTTCCCATTTCCATCCGTTTCAGGGCGGCGATCTGGTGCTTCAGATCGTGACATTTGCGGTTGATGAGCTCCACGTTTTCCGCAGTCATCTGCTGTTTTTTCTGTTCGGCATGCAGAAGCTGCTCGACGATGGCGTAGCGGCTCTCCGTCTCCGACTCTTGAAAAAGCCCGAATTGCATGACGAGAGCCAGAACATCCGCGAACACATAGGACAGGTAAACGTTCTCTTCCCATCGAGCACCTGTGACCCTCTGGTTAAAGAAGATCACAAACAGTGTGACGATCACGGCGTTCAGGACGATCCTTTTCCGCATATACCTCTCTCGCTCCAGCTCGTGCAGCCGCCTTGCAAATACGAAGTATACCGCAAGGTAAACAACAAGCATGAGGCCGAGAGAAACCGGGAGGGCCTGTATCGTTCTCTCCTCAAAGCCAAGGTGCATTTTTGCGATCCAGTACAGATTAAAAACAATGTTCTGTGCCGGGTGAGCGCTGGCGCTGAAGAAAATGACCTCCATAGCTGAGCATTGGTAGCAGAACGCAAGCCCAAGTGAGGTGTAGAGGATCGGAAGCAGCAGCACACCCCGGTCCATCAGAAAAGAATCCATTATGTCAAGCGGTGGAAACTGGATGGTATAATCGTAAATGATCAGCATGGGAAGCGCATGGATGACAAGCCTGAGCCAAAACCGCGGCCGTTTGGGGAAAGAAAAGGCGAACATATGGGCGCACACCAGGAGATGCAGCGGGTAACTGTCCAGCATCCGGACAACGGCGTTTAAGACACTCATTGGAAGGAATCCCCCAGATATTCCGTCAGTTTTTTCAAAAAGTCTTTTTTCTTTGTCCGGCCAACGGGGATCCTGATGCCCGCTACGGTAATGTCTCCTCCCGAAAAGGCGGTCGCGTAACGGAGGTTTACGAGGAAGCTGTTGGAGGCGCGGGCAAAGCCGAAGTCCTTCAAGTTCTCTTCTTTTTCCCTGATCGACCCGCGCTCGCTGAAATCGCCGCCGGTCGTGTGGTAGATCAGGTTATGATCCATGACCTCGATATAATAGAGCTCATCCAGCCGGATCCGCCGGAACCCGCTCCCGCTGCTCAGAACGATCTCTTTTTTCTGCATCCGGCTGCGGCTGGCCAGAGCCTTTTGAAGCTTCAACGAGAAATTAACGTACTCCACCGGCTTGACGAGAAAATCCATGGCCCGAACTTCATAGCCCTCAATGGCATAATGGGCAAGATTTGTGACAAAAATGAGGCACACTTCCTCATCGATCTTCCTCAGCTTGCGGGCCGCGGTCATCCCGTCCATGTGCGGCATCTCGATATCCATGAGAACAACGTCAAAATCCGCTTTATAATCGCTGATGAAGTCGATGCCGTTAACAAAAACGCTGTATTGGATCGGTATGTTCCGCTCCTGTGAAAAGCGTTTCAGGTATCTTTTCAGCTTTTCTGCGCTCTTTGCGTTGTCTTCCACAATGGCGACCCTGTACATCGATCACACCGCCTTTCGATGGTCATGCTTGATAAGGTCAGTGTACTACTATTCCGCCGCGTTTACAAGCTCGCGGAGCCAGCCGATGCGAACCTCGAGAACTTTTTTGACCAGTTCGCTTTCCAGATTGCCGTCAAAGCCGTGATACGCGCCGAGGATCGTCTCTCCCGAAACGTCAACGCCGGCTTCGCGCATTTTCGCGGCAAGCGCCATGTCCTGATCGCAGAGCGTATCCATTTCCGACGGCTCGATGTAAACGGGGGGATACGCGGAAAAGTCCTCCTGCTGCATGGGGACAGCATAGTCCGCCGAACTCATATCCACGCCGGAAAGATACAGCTTCCACATGTTGAGGTTGGCTTCCCGGGACCAGGTGGCGTATTCATAGTTCGTCAGGGAGGGATAGTCCTGGGCATTGTCCGCCACGGGATAGATGAGCATAGCGGCGATCGGCTCCAGAAGGTCCTCGTCGCGGCACATATGCAGGGTCTCAGCCGCAAGGCAGCCGCCCGCGCTTTCCCCGTAAATGATGACCCGATCCTTATCCACCGTGTCAAGCCCGGCGATATATTTGAGCGTGTCGTAGCAGTCGTTGACAGGGACGGGATAAGGATTCGCCGGCGTAAGTCGGTATTCCGGCATAAACACGCGGCAGTTGAGCGCAGTAACATACTGGGAAGCGACCGAGAGCGAGGAGGGCAGGATCGGCATGAAGAACGCGCCGCCATGGCAGTAGAGCATGGTCGTGAGCATTTCGTTTTCGCTGCCCGCAGGCTCCAGAATATAACCGCCGATCTCCTCTCCATCCCGGGTCGTGACCTTCAGGCTCGTTTTGGCAACGCCCTCCGGCGCCTTCCACAGGACGCTTGCGGTGTTGTTGTAAAACTTGTTCCAGGCGATGTAGGCGCGCATGGCAGCGCCGTCGTTTTTGATATCGACGCCGACGCCCGGCTTCGGCAGCTCAGGGCTGTAAGGATAATCTGCAATCTTTGTGTTGAGGTTCGTCAGGAGTGGGACCGCTATGATCAGCACGACAAGCGCGGCACAAACCAGGATGATGAGGCCGGTCTTTTTCTTTCCCTCTTTCATTTTCTTTCCTCCATGCAAGATATTGTTACGGAATACTCCGTTTTTTCATCGGTGACCGTGACGGTCATATCGCCGCTGCCGTCCGCTCTGACTACCGCCAGTGCGTCGCCGAAATAGGTCTCGGTGGTATTTCCGCCGAAGCTGCCCTTCTTGTACGGGCATGCATTTCCCAGACCCACGAGGCTGCCATTGTTCACCGTGACGGAAAGGCTGTGCCTCTCCATGGGCTTCCAGATCCCGTTATGATCCGTATATTCCATGCGGATAAAGGAGAGTCCTCCGGGCTTTACCGTCGCCTCATCCGGCATCAGGCTGAGCTTTGTGTCCTCCTCAGCTGTTTTGAGGCTGTTTCTGCCGATCTCCTTTCCGCTTCTGTCATAGGCCACGGCGACAAGTTCGCCGCTTTCATAGGGAAGATCAAACTGCGTGCGGCAGCCGCCCCGCTTTACCCGCTTTTTCGCTGCGCTTTTGCCGTTCAGGATCAGCTCCACGCTATGCGCCCTGGCATATACCTCCACGTGGGCCGTTCTGCCCTCGCAGCCTTGCCAGGACCAGCTTTCCACTGCCTTCGTGACCATCCAGCCGTTGATGTGGGGCGCCTTGTCCTCATATACGGGGATTACAGCAAGGAGCGGGCCTGTTGTCTGCTCAAGGGCGACTCTTGTGAAGGCCGCCTCAGCTCTGGGCTTTCCGATGAGATCGACGCGCCCGCAGGACCCGGTCAGGCGGGTCGTAGGATCGCCATCGGTGTTGTAGTCGTCAAATTCCGGGCCTCCGGTATTGACCTCTCCCATGTAGTCCATCCCGGGCCAAACGAAATCGCCGATTATGCGCCGGTTCTCTTTGGCGATCTCCCAAAAGCCATAGGCGTCCTTGCACAGCGTTTCGCTTCCCAGGATCAGCCTTTCCGGGTATTTTCTCAGATCCTTCCGATAGCGGAAATTGCCGTAGTTATAGCCCGCGATATCCATATTGGCATAGGCCTCACGGGTCTTCCAGTCGCAGGGCGGCAGGGTCGCCCCCGCTTTCATGAACCAGTCCCCCATGAGAAGAGAGAGCATATTATAAAACTCGCTGCCCACGGCTTTCTTTTTCTCCTGCTTTTCCGCTGGCTTCTTCCCGGCCGCCTCCGCATCCTTCTTCGCCTTCTCGTCGGAGTAAACGCCGAGACCGATGGAGCTGAGGAAATTGAAGAAAATATTGACGCCGCAGGTCACAGGCCGGGTGCTGTCCAGCTCGTGCAGATACCGGGTCAGCCGTCCGGTAAGCTCAATGCCTTTTTTCTGCGCCGTCTCGGAGACCTCGTTTCCGGTGGAATACATGATGACAGAAGGGTGGTTGAAGTCTTTGTCGACCATATCCCTCAGATCCTCGCGCCACCAGTCCATCATATAATTTGCGTAGTCGTGCTCGGTCTTGTGGATATACCACACGTCCACATACTCGTCCATCACCAGAACGCCCTGGCGGTCGCAGGCCTCCAAAAACGCCTTGGAACAGGGGTAGTGGCTGGAGCGAAGGGCGTTGTAGCCGTTTTCCTTCAATATCCGCACCTTGCGCCATTCCGCCTCCGGGAACGCGCAGGCCCCGAGAACGCCGTTATCGTGATGAACGCAGGCTCCCCGAAGGATGACCCGCTCGCCGTTGATCGTGAGGCCCTCCTCCGCATCCCATTTGAGCATGCGGATCCCGAATGTTTCCTCCACTACATCGTTTTCAAAGGCAGCGCGCAAGGTATACAGAAACGGCGTGTCACAGCCCCAAAGCTTTGCGTCTTTGATTTTCAGCTGGACAGAAACGCGGTTGCCGCTGGTCTCGGTCGTGTATGTCTTCACCGCAGTATCACCGTCAAGGACGTCGATTCTTACCGTACCGGGTTGGGATGTCTTTACCTCGACCTCGATCGTTGCCGGCTCAAAGCTCACGGTTTTGACCTTCACGCCGTTGACCGGAATATGCGCCTCATCACCCAGCCAGATCCACGCCGGACGGTACATCCCCGTGCCGGAATACCAGCGGGAATTGGGCTGAGCGGAGTTTCTCGCGATGACCTTGATCTCATTGTCCTCGCCGGGCTTCAGAAAACCCGCGGCGTCCACATAAAAATTCGTGTAGCCGTAGGGCCTGAATGCGGCCTTCTCGCCGTTGATATACACCTCTGCGCACTGATAGACAGCCTCAAATTCAAACAGTACGGACTTATCCCGCCATTCCTCCGGCACGAAAAATGTTTTCCGATACTCGTAGTCTCCGCCGCGGAACCAGCCTATATTTCCTTCGCCCCGGCTCTCTGTGGTTCGCGGCTCGTTGATCATGGCGTCATGGGGCAGGTTAACCTGTACGCCCGGCTCATCTCTTGTGAGGCAGCGGCAGGTCCAGGCCTGATTCAAGTCGATCTTCTTCACCGTAGCACAGCTCCTTTCCTATTTTAAAAAGTTCTGTGTACATTTTACAATGGTTCTTGACGGAATGGCAGAATGTTGCCGTAAATGGCACAGCGAAAGCCGTAGATTACAAATCCTATAAACGATAGATTTTGGTAACTGCCTGCCATCTCGATGAAGAAACCTTATTATCCGAAAAAGTCTTCCCGAATGGCGCACTTCTATACGGGTCAGCTGCGGCTGGCCCGTTTGTGCGTCCTGCGGAGCCTGACAAACCCTCTTGAGTATTCACTTAGTTTTTATTCTGTATACAGCTTCATTATTCAGAATCGCCTGTGCAATTGATTCCATCTCCTCTTTCGCCCGATTTTCGGTTCCAAATACCCCCATTTTATGTATTTTAGTGGAACCACCTTCATTCTCCGCCTGATTAGGTCCAAATTTGACAGGCTTTGAAGGTACCGCAAAAATCAAGCACTCCTTCTCGATTAATATAGATTCTTATAGAATTTGCTTTTCCATTTCCATCTATGTATTTCCCACCGTGAGGCAACGTACTTAAATGAATTTATCGCTTGTTTTTCTCTCGTCATTCTTGTTTATCGCTTGTTTTCTTGTTATAATACTTGTACTTATCAAGGAGGCCAATGCCATGTCAGATATTTTCAATATCGCTCAGTTTGATTCTTACAGAGAAGACAATCGTCGTGAAGTCAAAAAAGCTCGTGATGGCCTCCCAATTTCTCTCTGGGACACATATTCTGCTTTTGCGAACTGTTATGGGGGAGTTATTCTCCTTGGCGTCAGAGAAAACAGCGACGGCAGCTGGCAAACTACAGGATTAAAGAATGAGAGCAAACTTCAAAAAGAATTTTGGGATATCATCAATAATACCAAAAAAGTCAGCATCAATCTACTACGTGAAGACGATATTGAAATCTACCATTATAATGATGACATCATTATGGTTATTCACGTTCCTGCTGCTCGCAGAGAGCAAAAACCCGTATATATCAATAACGACATATTCGGCGGAACGTTCCGTCGCAATTACGAAGGTGACTACCATTGCACCCGAATTCAGGTCAAAACTATGCTTCGTGACCAGGCCGACGATACAGTTGATATGTCGATTCTTGACAATTTGTCTATGGATATATTTAACAGGGATTCTGTGAAGGGATATCGAAACTCTTTTGCCTCATTAAAAGACGGACATCCATTTATAAGGCTTGATGACCATGAATTTCTTCGCAGTATCGGTGCTGCAGGCGTTTCCAGTCAGGACAACTCGTTACACCCCACAGCTGCCGGTCTCCTCATGTTTGGTAATGAATATGATATAGTTCGTCAATTTCCAGATTATTTCCTGGACTATCGGGCGTTGCTTAGTCCAGATATCCGATGGACTGATCGCATCCATTCAAGTTCAGGCGATTGGTCCGGCAATGTCTTTGATTTCTATTTCCGAGTCTATAATAAACTGACTCAGACTCTAACAGTACCATTTAAGCTTGCAGGTGTTACTCGAATTGATGATACTCCCATGCACGAGGCCCTTCGTGAGGCTTTGGCTAACTGTCTTATTAATGCGGATTATTTCGGCTCCAGGGGAGTCGTTATTACGCTTGAGCCAAAACAGATTACGCTTGCCAATCCAGGATATAGTCGGACCGGAAAGATTCAAATGCAACGAGGCGGCATCTCTGATCCAAGGAATCGCGGATTAATGAAGATGTTCAATTTAATTGATATCGGTGAGCGTGCCGGGAGTGGTATCCCAAAAATCATCAACATTTGGAAAGACCAAAACTTAAAAGATCCTACCATTATTGAAGAGTTTGATCCGGACCGCACCACACTGAGTTTATCGCTTGAAAAAAAACAAGCGATAAATTTAAGCGATAATTATGACCCGACCAAAACACTGAAAACCAAACGAACCTTGGAGCATCAAAAGAGAATCATCGAATTCCTAAAGGATCATGGACGCTCAAAATGTAACGAAATTGCGGCATTTTTAGGGCTTAGCGAAGCCCGCACGAGAGCTATTCTCGCAGATATGCCAGATGTTGATATTCTGGGCGGCAACAAAAACAGAACATATCGTATCAAATAAATTTCAGACTTTATCGCTTGTTTTCATTACAAGCGATTAAGTATATTATTTCGCCCCAGCCGCCAGCCTCCTAAACGTCGCCCCCGGCCACCTCGCAAACTCCTCGACTCCGCACCCGCCGACCTCACGGCCATCCCGGAACACCCGGATCCGCCGGTCCTCAAACAGCACCTTAATGCCGCCGAGCTCAAACCCGGACTCCTCCGCGTCGCCCTCGAGTGCCCTGCCGGTCCGCCGCTTGAGCTCCGTGTAGAACCGGTATTCCTCCTCCGAGCGGATGAGAAGTTCCGGCACATACTCCGAATTCTCAAGGAGAAACATATTGGTGAAGGCGTGCGAGAACCCGGACTCCCGCGGCAGCACGGGCGGTTCCAGCTTCACCCACTCACGAACCGTAAAGTAATAGTAGCGCTCGTCAGGATTACCCCGCCTTACTGGGACCTGGCGGATGTTCTCACGCCGCACAATCGTCGTCCTGAGCACTTCACCGACATAGCGGATCCCTGCATTTTCCGAAAAATAGTTCTTCGTCTGATACAGCGCTACATAGTGGATTGGAAGGTCGCTGTCCCCGATCAGCCTCTGCGGGATATAATAGAAACGATTCTCCAGGCACGCCGCAAACTGCCGCGTGCTCCCGAACATCCCGACCAGCACATCCCGCCTCGCCCAATCAACCCTCGCCAACTTCTCCTCGATACCGAGCGGCAGCGTCGCACGCTCGAACGCGGACGCCGGCGAATCGGCGATGAGCTCGTCCAGCATCTGCGTGACCAGCCCGGTCGCAGACGGAAGAAACGGCAGACCGCCGATATTCACCTTCTCGATGCTTTCGAAGAAGTGGTGGCTCTTGTATTCATTTTCATTTTTATAGGGAAATAAAACATACGCCCCGAACATGGTGCGCTCATAGGGCGACGAGCTGGTGGATTCTCTGGAGCTTGCCGTCAATCTTGTGAATAGGCGTCAAATCTGTCTCGTAAAGCAATTTGCATTTGACAAATCATTTTCCTTCATCTATTTTAGTAGTGTAATCCTCTGCTTAGAGCTTGGGATAAGTAAAGGCTTTTAACCACTGGGCCCGATAACCAGTGGTTTTTCTTTTAACCGCGATATAGTTGTTTGGTGTTAACGGTTACCGTTAATTATGGACCGTCTCATTCTCTCCCCAACCTCCTCAATAATCGTCTCATCCGCCGGCAGCCACGCCACGCTCCAAAGCTCCTCCCTCGTGAGCCACCTGGCCGCCTCCGCCTCATTGAGGATCAGGTCTCCCCTCACGATGCTGCACCAGAAGCACTCCATCGAGAGGTGAAATGTCGGGTAATCGTACTCGATCGTGTCGATCAGCTCCTCGACCCGGATCTCCGTGTCGAGCTCTTCCAGAATCTCGCGCCTCAGCGCCTCCTCCGGGGTCTCGCCCGGCTCGATTTTCCCTCCGGGAAACTCCCAGCCGCCCTTGAAGTCTCCGTAGCCACGGGCGGTCGCGAAGATTTTTCCGTCCCGGTGGATGATGGCGGCGACGACTTTTACTGTTTTCATTTTCATCAGCTCCTTTATCAGTCTCTCACGATATAGTCGTAAATATCACTCCGCACCGGAACATCCAGCCTGTAGAGGATCTCGAACGCATCATCGTTCGTCGATTCCATGTGGATCGGCTGCGGCTCGCCCTCCGCGAAGATCTCGCCCAGGAAATAAAACTCCTTGGCCTCATTATCGTCCTTATTCTTTCTCACGAATAAGAATATACGGTTGTCCTTATCCTCCGGACTCCTCTTATAAATGTGCATCGCGTCGCTGGAAGTAACCTTCCTCGGGTGCTTGGACAGGGCGATCAGCATATTTTCTGAAATGAACCTGTCCTCATACGCGATCGCGTCCTCATCCTTATCATAGTTGATAAAGACCGGCAGCGTCTTCGTATACGCATCATAAAAGTATCCGCCGATGTTCTGCGCATTGAAGTTCTTCTTCCAGCCGAGCAGGCGGCACACATCCTCGTAGGTGTACTTCTGATACAGCTGGAAACAGGTGTCCTTGTACGTATGGCTGTAATTCTCCTGGTAGCGCTCCTCACCGAACATAAGAAGCAGCGTCACCATGTCCTTGAACTCCGAGTTGTCGAGCATTCTCTGGAATTTCGGGGTCAGGCGATAGCCGCCGTCTTCACCCCGCTCTATGAGCACGCAGGCGCTGTATCTCTTGCGCTCCTCTTCCTTGGGGAATTCATTTGTCAGGTTTCTGAACGCCGATTCTTCGATCAGCGGCGGAACGATCAGCTCATAGGTCTCCTTCATGTAGCGCCGATAATATCTCAGCACCCGGTAATTCTGGCTGAGTAAATATTTAAGAATCGCAAGTTCATGCACCCTCTTGTAGGACACAAGCTTTTTCGACATGTACTCGATGACCATCGCCTCGTCTTCGGAGAGCGTGCACGTATACTCCGGCTCATATTTCTTTAAAAATGCATAGTAGGACCCGCACTTATCAAAAATCTTGGTCACATCGATCGCACC
>OCVV011317800.1_pt1 | contig 17765 bp, 11 predicted proteins | sample 1539721 | NCBI WGS metagenome assembly OCVV01 (sample SAMN02144230, study PRJEB22623) | gut metagenome | biome: sheep rumen | host: Ovis aries | place: New Zealand | reverse complement strand
ACAGGGCAAGGATTTTGCCCTGGTTTTAAGAGAGTCATCAGGGAGTCATCAGGGAGCCATCAGGGAGCAGACAGGGTTTCAGGGGGGTCGGAAGGCAAAAAAGAGGGGGTGCGGCACAATAATTCCGGGGCGGTTGCGTTTGATGTGTAGAAGAACGTTTATGAACAACCACGCTATGACCAACGCAACCATACTCTGGGCCGACGACGAGATCGATCTCCTGCGGCCGCACATCATGTATCTGGAAGAGAAGGGCTACGCCGTGGTGCCCGTCACGTCGGGCCGCGACGCCCTCGACGAGCTGGAGGAGCAGACGGTGGACATGGTGTTCCTCGACGAGCAGATGCCGGGCCTGAGCGGCCTGGACACGCTGAAGGCCATCAAGGAACGCTGGCCGCAGCTGCCGGTGGTGATGATCACCAAGAGCGAGGAGGAGCACATCATGGAGGACGCCCTCGGGGGCAAGATCAGCGACTACCTGATCAAACCCGTGGGCCCGAGCCAGCTGCTGCTGACGGTGAAGAAGCACACCGAGCGTCGCCGCCTGCAGACGGAGCACAGCACGATGGGCTACCAGCAGCAGTTTCGCGAGATCGGCATGCAGCTGGGCGACTGCCGCACGGCCGAGGAGTGGCAGGAGATGTACCGCCGCCTCGTCTATTGGGACCTCGAGCTGGCCGGCGTCGACGACGAGAACATCCACGACATCTTCCTCTCGCAGCGGCGCGAGGCCAACGCGCAGTACTGCCGCTTCTACGAGGAGCACTACCTCGACTGGATCAGCGGCCGCGAGGAGAAGCCCCTGATGAGCCACACCGTGCTCCAGGAGCGCCTGATCCCCCTGCTGAAGATGGCGGAGAGCGCCGAGCGGGGAGCGGAAAGCGCCCGGGGCCAGGCGCCAGCCACTGCCGACAGCCCGCTGTCCACATTCCTCATCGTGATCGACAACTTCCGCTACGACCAGTGGCGCTACGTGCAGCCGCTGCTCGAGCCGCTCTACCGCGTGGAGCGCGACGAGATGTACTACACCATCCTGCCCACCACCACACAGTTTGCGCGCAACGCCATGTTTGCCGGCCTGATGCCGAGCGAGATCGAGCGCAAGTACCCGCAATACTGGGTCAACGAGGACGAGCAGGGCTACAAGAACCAGTACGAGGACCAGCTGCTGGAGGAGAACCTGCGGCGGCACGGGCTGAACATCAAGCACACCTACAACAAGGTGCTCAACGCGCAGTACGGCCGCCGGCTGGTGGATCGTGTGCCGGAGCTGATGCGTTCACCGCTGAACGTGGTGATCTTCAACTTCGTCGACATGCTGTCGCACTCGACGACCGACAGCGACGTAGTGCGCCAGCTGGCCGACAGCGACAGCGCCTACCGCTCGCTGACGCGCAGCTGGATGGAACACTCGCCCCTGCTGGAGCTGCTGCAAGCCCTGGCCGAGCGGCCGGTGCGGGTGATCATCACCACCGACCACGGGTCGACACGTGTGGAGCGGCCCGTGCGGGTGCGCGGCGACCGCGACGTGAGCGTCAACCTGCGCTACAAGCAGGGGCGCCTGCTCGACTACAACCCGCGCGAGGTGTTCGAGGTGAAAGACCCCGCCAAGCTCTTCCTGCCGCGGCGCCACGTCAGCTCGCCCTACATCTTCGCCCGCGCCAACGACTTCTTCGCCTACCCCAACAACTACAACCAATACGTGCAACTCTACACCTCGACGCTGCAACACGGCGGCATCTCGCTCGAAGAGACGCTGGTGCCCTTCGTGATGCTGCAGCCGAAATAGTGGACAAAACCGAAGCCTTTGAACCAAGAAATCATCGATATCTACAAAGAGAGCGCCATCGTGCGGCAGCTCGACACGGCGCTTGGCGAGGCCGAAGCGCGGGTACACGTGGACGGCATGACGGGCTCGCTGCCCGCCGCCGTCATCGCCGCCTACGCCCAGACCCACCCCACGACGAGCCACCTCGTCGTGGTACCCAACAAAGAGGACGCCTACTACATGGCGGGCGACCTGGACGCCATGCTCTTCCCCTCGAGCTATCGCAAAGCCTACCACTACGGCGACGAGGCGACCGAGAACGCCAACGTGCTGATGCGCACCGAGGTAGTGAAAGAATTGGGCGGGGGAACACCCTGCGTGGTGGTGACCTACCCCGAGGCGCTGAGCGAGAAGGTGGTGGGCAACCGCACCCTGCTGGCCAACACGCTGCGGGTGACGGTCGGCGAGCGGCGCGACATGTGGGACGTCGTGGAGCGGCTGCAGGAGCTGGGCTTCGAGCGCGAAGACTTCGTCGTGGAGCCGGGCCAGTACGCCGTGCGCGGCGGCATCGTCGACGTCTACAGCTACGCCTCCGACCTGCCCTACCGCATGGAGTTCTTCGACGACAGCGTAGAATCGATCCGCACCTACGACGCCGGCACCCAGCTCAGCATCAAACAGCTGGACCGTGTGGACATCGTGCCCGACCTGTCGGAGGGTAGCGCCCCGAGTGCAGAGGTGCGGTCGGAGGGCCGTGTGAGCCTGCTGGACTACCTCGCCTCGACCGACGTGGTGTGGACCCCCAGCCTGATGCTGGTGCTGCAGCGCATGGATGCCCTGCTCGACGAGAGCCGCAAGGCCTACGAGGGGCGGCTGGCCGACACGGAACACCCCATAGCCGGCACCCTGCCCAAGCCCGAAGAGCTCACCTGCGGCGCCCAGGAACTGCTGCGGGGGGTGCTGAAGATGAAGGCTGTGGAGTACGGCAACAGCCACTACTTCAGCCAAGAGACGCGCCTCGACGTGCACAGCGAGCCGCAACCCGTGCTGAACAAGCAGATGGAACTGCTGCAGGAGAACCTGCAACACTACGCCGAACTGGACTATCGCATCATCATCACCGTGGCCGGCGAGAGCCAGGAGAAGCGCCTGCAGAAGATACTGGGGGCCGAGAGCGGCAAGTGGAAAGTGGAGAGTATGGACCTGGCGCACGGCTTCATCGACCACGACCAAAAGCTGCTCTGCTACACCGACCACGAGATCTTCGAGCGTTACCACAAATACAAGGTCAAGAACCTGCAGTCGGGCCACGAGGCCATGACGCTCAAGGAGCTCTTCGAGCTGAAGCCCGGCGACTACGTGACCCACATCGACTACGGCGTGGGGCGCTTCAGCGGCCTGGAGAAGGTGACCAAAGACGGCAAGAGTCAGGAGTTGATCCGCCTGATCTACAAGAACAACGACGTGCTCTACATCAGCATCCACGGCCTGCACAAGATCAGCCGCTACGTGGGGCGCGAGGGCGAGGCGCCGACGCTGAACCGCCTGGGGAGCAACACCTGGCAGGTGCTGAAGCAGAAGACCAAGCGGCAGGTGAAGGACATCGCGCGCGACCTCATCGCCCTCTACGCCAAGCGCAAAGCCTCGCGGGGTTTCGCCTTCAGCGCCGACGGCGAGTTGCAGCAGCAGCTCGAGGCCGCCTTCCAGTACGAGGACACTCCCGACCAGCTGAAGGCCACCATCGCCGTCAAGCACGACATGGAAGAGCAGGCCCCGATGGACCGCCTGGTGTGCGGCGATGTGGGCTTCGGCAAGACCGAGGTGGCCATTCGGGCCGCCTTCAAAGCCGTCTGCGACTCGAAGCAGGTGGCCGTCCTTGTGCCCTCCACGGTGCTGGCCTTCCAGCACTACAACACCTTCCGCGAGCGCCTGAAGGACATGCCTGTGCGCATCGACTACCTGAACCGCTTCCGCACCACCAAGGAGAAAAACCAGATATACAAAGACGTTGCCGACGGCAAGATCGACATACTCATCGGCACCCATGCCATCACCAACAAGGAGCTCAAGTTCAAAGACCTCGGCTTGCTGATCATCGACGAGGAGCAGAAGTTCGGCGTCAGCGTCAAGGAGAAGCTGAAACAGATGAAGGTGGGCGTGGACTGCCTGACCCTCACGGCCACCCCTATCCCGCGCACGCTGCAGTTCTCGCTGATGGGGGCCCGCGACCTGAGCATCATCCAGACCCCACCGCCCAACCGCCAACCCATCGAGACCGAGCTGAGCGACTTCAACGAGGAGCTGATCCGCGACGCCATCATGTTCGAGATGAGCCGCGGAGGCCAGACCTTCTTCATCAGCAACCGCGTGGAGAACCTGCCGGAGATGGCGGGCCTGGTGCAACGCCTGGTGCCCGACGCCCGCGTGGCCATGGCCCACGGCCGCATGGAGGGCAAGGAGGCCGAGGAAACGCTGATGCAGTTCCTCGAGGGCGAGGTGGACGTGCTGGTAGCCACCTCGATCGTGGAGAACGGCCTCGACATCCCGAACGCCAACACGATGATCATCAACAACGCCCACCAGTTCGGCCTCTCGGACCTGCACCAGATGCGCGGCCGCGTGGGACGGTCGAACCGCAAGGCCTTCTGCTACCTGCTCATCCCCTCCTACCTCACCCTCACCGACGACGCCCAGCGGCGCCTCCGCGCCATCGAAGAGTTCTCCACCATCGGCAGCGGCTTCAACATCGCCATGCGCGACCTCGACATCCGCGGCGCGGGCAACATACTCGGCGCCGAACAGAGCGGCTTCATCAGCGAGGTGGGCTACGACATGTACCACAAGATACTGAACGAGGCCATCGAGGAACTGAAAGAGAGCGACTTCGCCGACCTCTTCGCCGCCGAAGCCGAGGAGAAGAAGGAGTACGTGCGCGAGTGCACCATCGAGACCGACCTCGAAGTGCTGCTGCCCGACGACTACATCACCTCGGGCACCGAGCGCCTGGTGCTCTACAAGGAACTCAACGACATTGGTGTCGACCGCGACACAGGAGCGAACGACGCCAAATTCGACGAGGAGCTGGCGGCCTACCGCAGCCGCCTCGAGGACCGCTTCGGACCCGTGCCGGGGCCCGTCGACGAGCTCATCAGCACCATCCGCCTGCGCCGCATGGCCAAGGAGTTCGGCATCGAGAAGCTCATCCTCAAGCAGGGGCGCATGGTGTGCCACCTGGTGAGCAACCCCGAGAGCCCCTTCTACCGCAGTGCCGGCTTCGCCAGCCTGATCCGCTACGCCCAGAACAACCCGCAGCGCGTGCGCCTCAAAGAGACCCCCGAGCGCCTGAGCATCAGCATCGAACACATCGCCACCATCACCGCCGCCCTGGAGCAGATGCGCCAGCTGACTGCTTGACCCAGATGATGGTATCGGCTTCGAAGTCCCGGTAGCGATGGCTAAACCAGAAACTATCGGAGGTCGAGACAAAGCAAATCATCAAGAAGATAGGAGTAAGCCCTGCCATACTACCAGTAGACAGGGCTTTAAGATGTTTGTGACGCAGTCTGTTGCGAAAGGTTCTCATTGCACGTCCTTCTCATCGAGAGGCTGTGCGAGGAGGTTGGTGAACTGGCCGCTGTTGTTGAACTCCATGCGGATGAACTTGGTCTCGCGGGTACCCTTCACCTTTTGGCTGACGACGACGTAGGTGTAGGGCTTGGGCTTCTTACCGGTGGCGGGATCGCGGTACTTGGAGTTGAACTCGTAGACCACCATCTTCTCGATCTTGTACTTCTCGCCAGCGAACTTCTCGGCCAGGTACTTGAGGATACCGCTGTTGTAGCGGTCCTTGGCCAGCACCTTACCGGTCATGATAGGACGGTTGTCGGCCAGGCTGTAGACGGCCTCCATCTTCACCTTCTGGGCGTTGCTGAAGTAGGCCACGGCATACTCGTCGTTGCGGTTCACCCACTCGGGGCCGGCGGTGATGCGCTTGCCCATCTGCTTCTTGAAGGCTTCGACCACCTCGTCGCTGGGGGTGAAGATCTCCACCTGCGGCTCGTCGACCACCGGGGCGGGGCGCTGACGCTGGCGGCTGCTCTGGGTACCGCTCTGTTCGCTGACCTTCTCCTCGGTCATGTCGGGGCTGTGGCGCGTGTAGTAGTCACGCTTGACGGCGTCGGGGTCGGGGGCGTTGCTCTTCATGAGCTTGCCGCGGGTGTCGAACACCATCTCGCAGTCGGCCTCGGCGATGCCTTTCTTGACAATAATCATGCGATAGTAGTTGTCGCCGTTCATCTCCTCGACAAAGTCGATGCTCTTGATGCGGTAGCCCGGGTAGTTGTTGACGAAGTAGGTGTTCATCAGCGTGGGGCACTCTTCGGCTTTGACGGGGAAGGTGCTGTACTGCCAGTCGCCGCCGGCGGTGAAGTAGGCGCGGCCGTCCTGGCCGTCGATGACCACCTCGGCGATGAACTGTCCGGGAGCCTGATACCAGGTGCGCACCTTGTAGCTGTCGTAGGTTTTCTCCAGCGCCAGCAGGACGCTCCGCGGCACGGCGGTCTCCTTGACTTTGGTCTGCGCACCGGCCAGCAGCGGCAGGGCCATGAGGACGAGCAAAACTATCTTTTTCATATCGGTCGGATGTTTGTTTTTCTTGTTTTAGTATCGAAAAGGGACGTTTTATTGCACCTGCTTGAAGAGAACGTCGCGCCGGTCGGGGCTGATGCTGACAGCGGCGATGGGCACGCCGGTCTCACGCTCGATGGCAGCCAGGTATTCCTTCAGCTTCTCGGGCAGGTCGTTGTACTCGGTGATACCCAGCAGGCTGTGGCGCCAGCCGGCATAGGAGGTCAGCACCGGCTCGATGGGGGCCGTGTTGTACTCGTAGGGGATCTCGTCGGTGGTGCGTTTGCCGATCTTGTAGGCGGTGCACATCTTGACGGTCTCAAAGTCGTTCATCACATCGGGCTTGGTGACGTAGAGCTCGGTGACACCGTTGATCATGCAGGCGTAGCGCAGGGCCGGGATGTCGATCCAACCGCAGCGGCGCGGACGGCCGGTGGTGGCGCCATACTCGTGGCCCACCTCGCAGAGACGATGGCCCGTCTCGTCGTCGAGCTGCGTCGGGAAGGGGCCGGCACCCACGCGGGTGCAGTAGGCCTTGGTGATGCCCATCACCTTGCCGATCGACGACGGAGCCACACCCAGACCGGTACAGACACCGGCGGTGATGGTGTTGCTCGAAGTGACGAAGGGGTAGGTGCCGAAGTCGATGTCGAGCATCATGGCCTGGGCGCCTTCGGCCAGGACACGCTTGCCGTCGCGCAGACACTGGTTGACGAAGTACTCGCTGCTGACGAAGCGGAAGCGTTTGAGGGTCTCGAGGCTCTTCATCCACTGCTGCTCGTACTCCTCGAGGTTCATGCCGTCGATGCGGAACTGCTCCACGTCGAAGCCCAGGGTGAGGGCCATGCGGAGGTGCATCCGCTTCAGGGCGTCGTAGCGCTGCAGGAAGTCGGGCGCCAGTGTGTCGCCCACGCGGAGGCCGGTGCGGGCCACCTTGTCGGTATAGGCCGGGCCGATGCCCTTCAGCGTCGAGCCGATCTTGTCGCTCCCCTTGGCCTGCTCGTTGGCCGCATCCATCATGCGGTGCGACGGCAGGATCAGGTGCGCCTTCTTGCTGATATAGAGGTTCTTGGTGGCATCCACACCCTTCTCGGCCAGGGCGTCGATCTCCTGGCGGAAGATGTTGGGCTCGATCAGCACGCCGTTACCGATCAGGTTGATCTTGTCCTGGTGGAAGATACCACTGGGGATGATATGCAGCACATGCTTCATGCCGCCGAACTCGAGGGTGTGGCCGGCATTGGGACCGCCCTGGAAACGGGCGATGACATCATAGGCTGGGGTGAGGACATCGACAATCTTGCCCTTGCCCTCGTCGCCCCACTGGAGGCCTAACAGTACGTCTATCTTAGTCATTTCTTATTAGTTATCAATCATAAACAGCCATCGGCTAGAGGCCAATGACCACTTCTTTCGCGATGCAAAGATACGATATTTTTTTTATATACAAAAACTTTTTTTCACCGCACCGTCCCCCTCCATTCGCCAATTCCTCCCTGCATCCCCTCTGCATCATGTCTGCATCCCCTCTGCATCATGTCTGCATTCCCCCAGGCATCATCCAGGCATCATCTAGGCATCATCCAGGCATCATCTAGGCATCATCTAGGCATCATCTAGGCATAAAAGCCACTTTTTGCGATGCGGGTGGCGAGGGGGTGGCTCTGCGGTGGAGCCATGCCGCAAGGAAGCTATCGCTTGGCGGGAGGGTTGTAACCGATGCGGTAGAACCACAACTCGCACGCTCCCTGAGGATTGCGCTCGACGAAGCAGCCGACCGTGCCGTCGGGCAGCAGCGTCAGCGACGAGTAGACCGACGGGCCGGGGGTGAGCCGGAGGGGCGAGTGCCAGGAGCGGCCCTCGTCGCTCGAGGTGAAGAGGCTGACGTCCTCGCGCTGCATCGAGTTGGGAATGCTGTGTATCAGCGTGCTGTCGTCGACCCGCAGCATGTCGCCGTTGCAGGCGTTGACCGTTATCTCAGGCCAGAGCCCCTGCTGCCCCCAGGTGTGGCCACCGTCGGCGCTGGTGTTCCACCCGCGGGCTCCCGGGCGGCGCACGCTGAGGAGGAGGCGACCGTCGGCGAGTTCGATCAGCTTGGCCTCGTCGCCGCCCTCGAAGGCCATCTGCGAGCGGTGCCAGGTGCGGCCGTCGTCGTCGCTATAAAGAATGTAATTATCGCTCACCCATGCACTACGGCGCAGCAGCGAGGCTGCGAAAAGCAGCCTTCCGGCATGAGGGCCATGCTTCAGGCGTAGGCCGTTGCCCGAGGCCACGAAGGCGCCGCGGTAGGGCGACCGCTCGTCCCAGAGCACGCGCGTGAGGTCGACCGTGTCGCTCCACGACCGGCCGCGGTCGGCGCTGCGCATCATGAAGACGCGTATCGGCAGGCTGTCGGAGGATTGAAAATAACCATTGTGACCGGCGAAAAGGCAGAGCACATCGCCCCCCTGGCACTGCACCAGGGCGGGGTCGCCGTAGCCGCGCCCTCTCCCCTGCCCCTCGATGAGCAGCTGCGGCTCGGTCCAGGTGCGCCCGCCGTCGGCGCTGCGGCGGCAGACGATGTCGATGTCCTCCGGCAGGTCGATCTCGTTGTACTTGCGGCGGTCGTTGACGGCCAGCAGGCTTCCGTCGTCGAGGCAGAGGAGCGCGGGGATGCGCCAGTTGGCCGAGCCGTAGTCGCCCGGCCGGTATAGGCACAGGCTGTCCAACACGCTGATCGACTGTCCGCTGGCGGTCAGCGCCGCCATCAGCGCCATCAGTATCGCTATTCTCTTCATGACCATTCGAAGGATCGGTTCCAAAGGTGGTTGTTGTAGTCGGCGTTGAGGCGGTTCATCAGGTGGTAGAGCGGGGCCTCCTTGCTGTACTTGATGCCGCGGCGGTCGGCCTCGCGGTAGATGAGAAACATGGTGTCGCTGGCGTCACTGCGCACCATGAGCAGCCGCAGGAAGAGGGATGCCAGCACGATGGTCTGCCCAACGAGGATGCTCCACCACGGGGCGCCGTCGCTGACCACCGCATAGACCAGCGCCGCCGTGAAGAAGACCATCACCACCGCACAGATGATGACGTTGGTCTTCATGGCCTTGCGCAGAGCCGCCTTGCGGTCGGCCTCAATCACCTCGGGCGGCCATACGCTCTGCAGGCGCACCAAGTCGTTGGCGAAGGCTGCTATATCTTCTTCCACGTAGTTGGTGCGCAGGTGCCCGGGGCGGCGTTGGGCCGACGTGCGGCGGCGTCCCCGGTAGCGGTTGTCGCGGCGATGAGCCATCTACTCGTCGCGCTTGCGCTTGAACCAGTCGACGAACTGAGGCAGGTCGTCCAGGGGCTGGAAGCCTGCCTTGAAGGGCTCGGCGGGCAGGGGGACGGTCTCCATGTAGCCGATCAGCGTGGCGCAGTCGAACTCGCCCAGCAGGGCTTCGAGGGTGACGTAGACGCCCACCTGGAAGTCCTCGTCCTGCCGTTCGCCGCCCTCGACGGCGATGCGCAGGCCCAGCATCTCGGGCTCCTCCTCGCACTCCAGCTGCTCAAAGTACATCTTCTTGGTCTCGAAGAGCATCCGGTCGAAGCGCACCCGCAGGTCGGTCCCCAACGGCTGCTTGAAGGCGGTGAACTGCCACCAGTCGAGGTCGGGGGCGGCGTCGACCAGCTCCACCACGTAGCGGAAGAGGTCGGTGTCGCCCTCGGCGGTGAAGGTCAGCGTGCGCCCGTCGGCGGTGGGGTCGCCGAGCTCGTAGGTGAGGCCGTCGCAGTACTTGGTCAGCTGGTACTGCAGGGCGTTCAGCAGCTCGTCGCGCTCCTTGTCGGCCAGGTCGCCCAGGGCGATCAGCTGCTCGTTGTGGTCTTGGAACCACTGCCAGAATCTATCTATCTTCTCCATAACTCAATTATTCATTTTCTTTTAGTTTTAGGAGTTAAGTAGGTAAGTAGTTATCGCTCGCTGCGCTCGCTAGTAGTTAAAACAAATGTGCTGGATGGTGGTATTGCCTTATCTACTTATCTACTTAACTACTGTCTACTTGACTACTTTGACATTTCAACTCCTCGACTCTTCCTTCTCAAACAATTATCGCTTCGGGGTCGAGGGTGATGCCGAACTGCTGCTGCACATCGCGACGGATGGCTTCGGCCAGGGCCACCACTTCGGCGCCCGTGCAGCCGCCGGTGTTGTAGAGCACCAGGGCGTTCTTGGGCCACACGCCGGCGCGGCCCATCGTGCGGCCCTTCCAGCCGGCACGGTCGATCAGCCATCCGGCCGAGAGCTTGTAGCCTCCTTCGGCGGCGTGCGCCTCGGGCATGTCGGGATGCTCGCTCTTGATGCGGCGGTAGACGGCCTCGTCGACCACGGGGTTCTTGAAGAACGAGCCCGCCGAACCGTGCTCTTCGGGCTTCGGCAGCTTGCTCCAGCGCAGGTCGGTGATGGACTGTCGCAACTCGGCGGCTGTGGCGTGGGGCAGCGCTTCGAGGGCGCGGTAGGTAAGGTTGGGGGTGTATGTATGCGCCAGACGATAATGTACGCGGCGGATGAGCCAGCGGCCGGGCTGGCTCTTGAAGAGCGAGGTGCGGTAGCCGAAGCGGCACTCCTCGGCGCTGAAGGCGACTGGTCGCCGCTCCAGCAGGTCGTAGGCCTCAACCCGCGACACCACATCTTTGGCCTCGACGCCGTAGGCACCGACATTCTGCACCACCGAGGCGCCAACGGTGCCGGGGATGGCGCTGAGGTTCTCCAGGCCGTATACGCCCCGCTCGAGGGTCCACTGGATGAGCCGGTCGAGCACCATGCCGGCCGAGGCGACGACGGTGCCGTCGGGCTGCATCACCACATCGGCGGCGTCAGGGTTGAGCAAGAGCACCGTGCCGGGGTAGTCGCGCGTGAAGACCACGTCGCTCCCGGCTCCCAGGATGAGGAAGGGCTCCTCGAGGACAGGCAGCGGCTCGTCGGCATCGATCACCACCACCCGGCGGGCCCGCACGTCGATCCCGAAGGTGTTGTACTCTCGAAGGGATATGTTTTCGTACACTTTCATATCTCAGCTGTTTTCTTTGGGGCCGGCTTCCTTGCGCGGCTTGCGCACGGGGGCCACGTAGCCGGGGCGGAACACCTTGAGCTGCGTCAGCAGCAGACCTGCCGCCAGCAAGGCTCCCAGCACGTCGCACACCGTGCAGGTCGTCCACACACCTGTCAGCCCGTCGCCGCCGGCCTGCACCATCAGATGGGGTATCACGTACATCAGGGGTATCAAGAACATCACCTGGCGCGAAAGCGAGGTGGCGATGGCGATCCAGGGCTTGTCGATGCTCTGGAAGAACTGCGAGTTGACGATGGTGAAGGCGATCAAGGGCATCATCACGTTGAGGTAGCGCATGGCCGGCACCCCGATGTCGAGCAGGGCGTCGCTATCGGTGAAGGCACGCAAGATCAGTCGCGGCACCACCATGGCCAGCACCGCGCCGAGGGTACCCACGGCCACTCCGACCTTCATCGTCAGCACGTAGACGTCGCGCAGGCGGTGGTTGTGGCCCGCGCCGTAGTTGTAGCCCGCGATGGGCTGCATGCCCTGACAGAGGCCAAGGATGAACATAACAAGGAAGGAACACCATGTGTTGACGATGCCGTAGGCGCCGACGGCCAGGTCGCCGCCGTAGCGGATCAGCTGCCGGTTGAGCAACGCCACCACAAAGGAAGCGGCGAAGTTCATCAGGAAGGGGCTCATGCCAATCAAGAGCACGTTGCGGAAGATATAGAGCTTCGGGGCCCAAGTGTGGCGCTTGAAGCGGATAAAGCTGTGGGGGCTGACGAAATGGGCCACCGCCACCACCGCCGTGGACGCCATCGAGATGGTCGTCGCCCATGCCGCACCCGCGATGCCCCAGCCCAAGACCATGATAAACAGCGCGTCGAGGAAGATATTGAGGATGGCGCCGCCGGCCATGATCCACATGCTCTTGGTCGGGTAGCCGCTGGCGCGGATCAGACCCGTCAGGTTGAAGGTCATGGTGGTGAAGAACATGCCGGGCAGCACTATCTGCATGTACTGGCGGGCAAAGCCGATGGTGTCCTGCGAGGCGCCGAAGAGTTCCAGAATGTCGTCCATGAAAAGGTAGCCACCGGTGACGAAAAGCACACCGAAGAAGAAGGTCATCAACATACTGTTGCCCAGAATCTTCTCGGCCCAGCGCACATCTTTCCTTCCCAGCACGATACTCATGCGGCTGCTGGCACCGACGCCCACCAGCGAACCGAGGGCGTGGATGATGTTCATGATGGGCATCGTGATGGCCAGTCCGGCGATGGCCAGCGCACCGACATACTGTCCCAAGAAGACGCGGTCCACGATGTTGTAGACCGACGCCACCACCTGGGTGATGACCGCTGGCAGGGCATACTGCCACAGGAGTTGTCCTATCGGCCTGTTTTCTAGCTGTTGTACGTTATCCATTACTGTTTTTTGATTCGGTTGTTCAGGGCCATGAGGGCGTTGTAGGCCACCAGGCCGTTGGCTAGCTCGAGGCTGCGCTCGTCGACGATCAGGTTGGGGCGGTGCAGGTTGCTGAAGGGAGTGCCGGGGATGTGGATGCCCACACGGAAGTAGCACGAGGGAATCTTCTGCTGGTAGAAGGCGAAGTCCTCGGCCGTCATGCGCAGGTCGAGCCACTCGACATTGTCGGCGCCGAGGAAGGCCACCGCGTTGTCATGCACCTGCTGGGTGCAGGCGTCGTCGTTGATCACAGGCGGATAGCCGTAGTCGATGAAGAGGTCGCAGTCGGCCCCCATGGCCTCGGCCACACCGCAGCTGATCTTGCGTATGCGCTCGTGGGCGTCGAGGCGCCACTGCGGGTCGAAGGTGCGGATGATGCCCTGCATCTTGACCGTCTCGGGGGTGATGTTGGTGCGGCCACCCACATCCTCGATCTTGCCGATAGTGAGCACCGTGGGCATCATCGGGGGAGCGTTGCGGCTCACCACCTGCTGCAGGGCGATGACGATGTGGCTGGCCACCACGATGGGATCCACATTGAGGTGCGGGGTGGCACCGTGACCGCCGCGGCCGGTGATGGTCCAGTAGAGCTCGTCGGTCGAGGCCATGTAGCGGCCCTTGCGCATACCCACCTTGCCACAGTCCATCTCGGGCAGGCAGTGGAAGGAGTAGATCTCGTTGGGCAACACCTCGTCAAAGAGGCCGTCTTCCATCATCATGCGGGCGCCGCCGGGGTACTTCTCCTCCGAAGGCTCGAAGATGAACATCAGGCTGCCGTGGATCTCCTCGCGCAGCTGCACGAGTATCTTCACCGCGCCCAGGAGCGAGCAGGTGTGCATGTCGTGCCCACAGGCGTGCATGACGCCGGGGTTCTCGCTGGCGAAGTCGAGACCCGTGGCCTCGGTGATGGGCAGCGCATCGTAGTCGGCCCTGAGGGCCACGCAGTAGCTGTCCGGCTCATGAGCACCACGCAGCATAGCCATCACGCCCGTCTTGCCGATACCGGTCCGGGGCTCGAGGCCCATCTCCGTCAGTCTTTCGGCCACGAAGGCCATGGTGCCGTACTCTTCTTGGCTCAGTTCGGGGTGGCGGTGCATCCAGCGACGCCATTCGATCACCTCGTCGCGCTGCTCGTGCGCCAGACGCTTTATCGTATCTTTCAAATCCATATATATCTAATTCTTAATTTTCAATTTTCAATTCTTTTTAACGGCGAATTACTAGAATTACTCGAAGGCTACGCAGGTCAATTTTCAGCGAATTACTCGAATTGCCCACGGCCGGTATCGTCTTAACTCCTTTAACTCCTTTAACTCCTTAACTTCTTTAACTCTTAACTCACAACTCACAGCTCACAACTGAAAAATCTCCCCTGTCCACCGGCATCTCCATCCCGATGGCCTGCATGCGCAGCCGCAGGTCGGCCACGCTCTCGGCGGCCTCGCTGCCCGTGGCCAGCTTGTTGTTGTAGATGCTGTACAGCGCACGGGTGTCCTGCGGCGAGAGGTTGGGCATCACCACGTTGGCCCCGGCGGCAATGGCGCGCTCGCGTCCCGTGGGGTGCAGCGTGCCCAGGGCCGTGGTGGCCGGCAGCAGCACCTGCGGATGCAGCAGGCGGATGATCGCCAGCAGCCGCAACGTCAACTCCACACTGCCCGCCGGCTCCTGCTCGAAGGGGGTCCCTGCGGCCGGAATGAAAGGGCCGATGCCCACCATCTCGGGCCGGAAGTCGGCGATGAAACGCAGGTCCTCCATCAGGGTGTCCAGCGTCTGGTAGGGCGACCCCACCATAAAGCCCGCACCCACCTGGTAGCCCAGCCGGCGCAAGTCGCGTAGACACTGCATGCGGTGGTCGAAGCTCATCTCGGCAGGATGGAGACGACCGTAGTGGTCGCGGTTGGCCGTCTCGTGGCGCAGCAGGTAGCGGTCGGCCCCCGCCTCGCGCAGCCGCGCGTAGCTGTCGTAGTCGCGCTCGCCGAGCGAGAGGGTCACCGCGCAGTCGGGATACGCCTCCTTGATGCCCCTCACCAGTTGGCACACCCGCTCGTCGGTGAACCACGCATCCTCGCCCCCCTGCAACACAAAGGTCCTAAAGCCCAGCTCGTGCCCCACGCGGCAGCAGTCCATGATCTGCTCCGGGCTGAGCCGATAGCGGCGGCAATCGGCGTCGCGGCGTATACCGCAGTAGAGACAGTTGTTGCGGCAGTGGTTGCTCACCTCGATCAGGCCCCGCATGAAGACACGGCGCCCGTAGACCTCGTCGCGCACCCGCACGGCCTCCTCCATCAGGGCCTCCACAGCCGTCGGGTCCGACGTGGTCAGCAGCCGGCGTATTTCACTTGATGACAAATTCATAGACAGAGTCGCGTTCAATATCCTTATAGACCGGCAGTATCTTGATGTGCGTCCCTCGCGCCAGGTTGATCGGACCCAAGTAGATGTTGCTCTCGCGGGTGGGCGTGCTCAGGTCGGTGGTGTAGAAGATGTACGTGTTCGGCACCTCGGTACTGATAGCGATGTTCGTCGTGCCCTCGTCCACACGGCGGGCCGTAAACTGCGGCGTGAACGACCCCTCGCAGTAGTTGTACCCCCGGAGGGCCAGCCGCTCCTTCTGCACCTCCACCTTGCGGCGGAAACGGGACCAGTCCTTACGCTCCCGCGGCGTCCACAGGCTCTCGCTGATGGCCAGCAGGCGCGGCAGCAGCATATACTCCGCATGCTGCGGCGTGCGGATATACTCCGTCCACAGGTTGCACTGCCCGCCCAGCACATTGGCCTCCACATGCAGATTCGTACCCATGGGGGCGGGGTCGAATTCGTAGGCCTTCTGCAGCGTCACCAGTCCCCCGATGGCGGCAGGCTGGTAGCGCCGATCGGCCTGATAGTAGTCCAGGTAGCAGTACTCCGTCGGACACATGATCACCTGGTGGCCCATCCGCGCCGCCGTGAGGCCCGGCTTGAGGCCGCGCCACGACATCACCACCGCGCTGTTGTCCACGTGGGGGTTGTTGTCGTAGGTCGCACCCTCGAAGCTCCACGTGCTGCCGTCCCGCTCCATCAGCTCGTCCCAGCCAATCATGATGCGCCCCTTCGAAGCCAGGTACTGCTGCATCTGGCCCATCAGCCAGGCCTGCAGCTCGCCCACATCCTTCAGGTGCTCCTCGCGCATGCGCTGCTGACAGCGGGGGCACTGGAGCCAGTTGTCCTTGAAAGCCTCGTCGCCACCCAGGTGGATGTAGCGCGAGGGGAAGATATCGCACACCTCGTCGAGCACCGTGCGCAGGAACGCCAGCGTCGAGTCGTTGCCGGCGCAAAGGATCGCCTTCGGCGGCCAATAGGGCCCGATGGCCACCTCGTAGGGGCCCTCGTCGCAGGCCAGCTCCGGGTACGAGGCCAGTATCGCGCTGGCGTGGCCCGGGATGTCCACCTCCGGCACCACCTCGATGCCGCGGTCCGCGGCATACTGCACAATCTCCTCCAGCTCCTCGCGGCTGTAGTAGCCGCCGTAGGAGGCCCGCTCGCCCTCGCGCGGCGGCTCGGCCTGGCCCCAGGGCTGGTCCTCGCGGTCCACACGCCACGAGCCCACACTGTTCAGCAGCGGGTAGTGCTCGCTCGGCAGGCGCCAGCCGTGGTCGTCGGTCAGGTGGAAGTGAAAACGGTTCATCTTGTAGGTCGCCATCACGTCCAGATACTTCTTGACAAACTTCGAGCCGAAGAAGTGGCGGCTCACGTCCAGGTGCACCCCGCGCCACGCAAAGCGCGGATGGTCCAGCACCGTGCACTCCGGCAGGGTCACACTGCTGTACACCACCTCCGTGGCGTCGTTCGGCATCATCTGCACCAACGTCTGGTAGGCGTAGAAAATACCCACCTCGCTGTTCGCCCGCAGGGTGATCCCCGTGCCACGCACCTCCAGCAGGTAGCCCTCGTCGCCCAGTTCGGGGTTCACCGTGTCGTAGAGCACCAGGGCGATGTCGCTGGCCTCGGCGGCCGTCACCAGCTTGGGGCGCATGTGCGCGTGCCGCAGCGACTTCATGATATACTTCACCGTGGCCGAGTTCTGTCCCAGACCCACCACACTCACCTTCGGATTGTTGTGCAGCGCAAACGAACCCTCCTTCTGCACCAGAAACACCGGCTCCGGCACGATACTGAGCTCCGTCACCACCGCCTTGCGGCCACAGGCCGACACCAGCAGCGTGGCCAGCAGCATGATATATATATTCCAGTTTCGCATAACAGACTTATAACGTCGACCCCGCCGCTTTTAGTATGTCACCCCCAAAAAAGACTTTTAAACAAAATTCATATGTGCGAAAGAGTTGATTTCCAAAAGTAAACAACCGGCATTCTATGGGTCGCCCTTTCGGGGCTCCAGCAACGTGGCTCCAGCCTACCATAAACCACCGCCCACGGCTGTGATCGTGCGCCCCTTTCGGGGGCTGATGCCACCGGGCCAGCATAGCAGAAAGCCCCGTCGGGGCGGTGGAGAGTAGCCGTGGGCGCCAGCCCACGGTACCAATGCATAGACAATCGAAGCCTCGTAGGGGCGACGGATGGAGGGTGTCGGTTTCCATCGCCCCTACGGGGCTTCGGCCATGATGGGGATTGTCCACCGTGGGCTGGCGCCCACGGCTAAATTCCATCGTCTCCTACGGGGACTTTTGACCTGTACTCGATGCCCCATGTGCTACCCACTACCCACTGTCCACTATCCACTAATTTAAGTTAATTTAAGTCAAAAAAATAGATCGTGCACGATCTATTTTTCACCTTTAAAACATTCAGAACGAGACATCTAACACTTCGCAAGTGTGCAAACCATGCTGGAAAACTCGCAAAACGCTGACAGGGCAAGGATTTTGCCCTGGTTTTAAGAGAGTCATCAGGGA
>OCVV011094776.1_pt1 | contig 17770 bp, 18 predicted proteins | sample 1539721 | NCBI WGS metagenome assembly OCVV01 (sample SAMN02144230, study PRJEB22623) | gut metagenome | biome: sheep rumen | host: Ovis aries | place: New Zealand | reverse complement strand
TTTTCGACTGTAGCAAATTCAGGGGTAATACCTGAATATGTATCTTCGACATAACTTAAAAAATTGCCGCATCTGTCGGTCTCAGCAATAATGAATTTGTTATTGCTTTCTGCAACCATGATACCATAAGTTTTATCAGGTGACAGGTCGTAATAAGCATTAACATAGTAATTTTCAAGGAATAATGCAGAAGGTTTGTTAAAATCAATGTTGTGTCGGCTTGCCACATCAACAAAATGAGCAACATCTTCTGTTTTGGCGTTTGCTTTGATAATAACATCCATTTTACCTCGTTCGGTAACTACTGAGCCAAATGAATTATTATATGTCGCTTTTTTTAAGGCTTCAAAATCATCGGGAAGACCATAAAGCGTCAGCCAAGTTTCGGGATTATCCAATGTAGCTTCATTTTCGCCTCTTTCCGAAAAAGATGCTACGCCAAATTCTTCTCGCGTAAGAGTAAAGACCGCGTTGTTTTCATCTTCTATAGAAGAAAGAGTTAATGTACCGTTAGTTTCATTTATAACAGTAACAGACTCACCATCCATGCAAGCTAAAACGCCGTTTTTATTGTATAGGTCATAATAGGTTTCGTTTCCTTCTTCGATTTTCGCAATTTTACAATTTGAAAGCTTCTCGCCGTATTGTTCGTAGAGAGCCATAACACTTATTCCGTAGGTTGTTTTGTTCTTCATACTCATAATTGCACCTTTGTTTCTTTCTGCCGTTTGATAAGAAGATTAGTCACGCTCCTGTGTAGGATTTGATTTAGTTATCTGCTTGTCAAGTGCCGCTTCAGTCTTATATTCCTCGTTGATTTCACTATAATCACACGTTGTTTTTATTTTATTTATATCGCCGTTAGTTTTATAGAGGTCGCTTAAAGTGAAGTGAAGGTCTAATAAATGTGTGTCGTAAAAATCGGCCATCCAAACTTTGTCTTTGTCAGTCACTTCAATACCTACACGGTCAAATGCGGTGTCGAAGTCTTCTTCGTCATATAAGCCCTCTTGCATTTGAGCATCTTTATTATGGTAATAGTTATCCTTGCGAAGAGTAATAAACATATTATCTCCCAGAGGAACGGTCATACGTTCGGATGCCTGCATTTCTTCAGCTTGTGATACTATTGCTCCGATTTCAAAATCGAGCGGTTCGATATTGAAACCCGTGGTTTCATAGTTGGCTGCTCGTAAAACAAAAGTATTAGAGTTTTCGTATTGTTTGTTTATAACAATATGTTCATTATCGACAATTTCAACATTACAGTTGGAAGCAAGATGTTCTTTTGCGAATGAGTCTATATCCGACCATTCATCACTGTAAATATACGCCTTCAAGTGAGAATAGTCTTTGTCCGTTGCATACGCGACGTATCTTTTTTCGAGCGATTCTTCAGCTTTATACACAGCACCATCAAAAGAATCCAAAGCATTTTTTATTTCATTGGCATCATTTTCTGCATCTTCATCCGTGTATTCGTCCTCATCATGTCCATCTAACAGATTATTGGCAAATTCTTCTTCATCAAAATTGCCTATCTCGGTGTGGACATCCGATATTGAATGAACTTCATAGAAGTTGTAGCAAAAAGCAGCCGAAGGAATATCTATTTCAATTTGTGCTTTCGGTCTATCATACGACAGATTATCTTTTGTGTAATCAGTGGTGTTATAAAGTACATTTATAATAGTATTAAGCTTTTCTTCATCAAATGTAGTTATTGTTATATCTTGAAGAGGTTTACCTATTATTGGCTCATTGTCTACAGCCAGTTCATAAGACGTGCGGATGTCTTGTGTTATTGTATCAATGTTGAGTTTTTCTCCGTCTGTAGCAGGATATTCATAGTCCTCGAACAGTTCTATAGCCTCATTTATGCTACTGATGAGATTAGATATAACATCTGAGCCTGTTAGGTTATCCTGTACAATTACACCTTCAAGAGTCGCATCTATATCGCCTTTGTACTCTTCATAAGCGGCAATTAAGGCCCTGCTGCTTTTACAAAAAGAATATAGTTCTGGTCTGTTTTCAGGGATATACCCGTTTTCGTATATATCTGATAGTACATCATCCGCTTTGGAAGCGGCAGCTATGATTTCATTATACAGTTCCGCACCTGTCATTTCCTTAGTCCTCTCTTTCAATGTTTCGGTTGGATTTATTGTTTTTGCTGTGGTCTTCCGATATATAATCGTCAAGGGCGATTTCGTCAGTGCCGCTTTCTTTGAGTTCCCTTGCCGCTCTTATTGCGCCGCCCAACTGAACATCAACATCAGGATGCTTGTTCATGAACTCACAGTAAGCATCGAGAGTTGCAGTTTCAGCAAGAATATCAAGTTCTTCTTGACTTATACCTTCAAGCTGGCTCTCATCATAGAAAATATCTGGGCTATTGGTTAAATGGCTTTCCATAATATCTATAAGCTCATTTGCGACATCTTGAGCAGTATGAAGGGTTGGTGCATCTATTTTTTCTTTGTCAAGGGCGTTAATCATACTGATACTACCATCAGGCTCTTGCTGAAGGGTTATACCATTATAAATGTCGTTTAACAGCCTTTCAAAGTTTTCGTTTTGTTTGCTCATATTATTGTCCTTTCCCATGAAGTCGAGATTTATACCCTGTATAGTGCATTGCTTGATACATTCCTTACGGACTTGTTCATTGGGGTCGTTTATTAGCTTATACCACCCGAAACCGTCTTTTTTTACCGCTTGTAAGCGCACTCGCCAATCTGGGTCATTTATGGCTACATCAACACCATATCCTGTAGCGGTTACTGCACAACGGATTTCAGGATTTGTGTTATCGGCAAGTTCGTCAAGCCTGTCGTTACTGCCGTATGGTTCAATATGATGAGCGTGGAAATACTCTTTTGCGGCATCCTTTACCTCTCCGCTATAGATTTCTTTATCAGGACATTCGTAATGGATAAGCTCGTCTACCATATATCCGTTTCGAGCTAACTCAGCGAGAACTATCAGCTCGTTAGCGGCAATAGCGGTTTCATATAAATAATCTGGTCTGTAGCCTACACGGGCTAAAGCTGCTTTAACAGTAACATAATCATTGCTGTTTGCAACCTTTTCAAGAATATCGGGACATTTATGACAACTTTCTACTAAGGCTATAAGGACTTCAGGAGATTTATCATTAGCAAGAGTGTTTAATATGTCCATATCAAGCTCTGCTTCTGTTTGCTTGAACCACCTTGCTACAGCCTCTCTGACATAACTTAAAGGGTCTCCCACAAGTTTATCAAGTCCATAACCATAATTTGCCATCTTAATGCGCGATGGCATATAACTGTCACGAACCTTGCCGTCATAAACCATATCTGTACCGTATGGTGTATATTTCATTATTATTTTCTCTCTTTCAATAGAAGATAATTGAATAACCGTTATCGCTCTATATCTGATTTTTGTTCTTTTGAAGGTTTCTTCTTTCCTTCACTATCATTGTTTTTTGACTTATCCCACTTTTTCAATTCCTCGTTAGCATCGTAGAAGTTAATTTCTTCAAGGCTCACTTCGTCATAACCGCCTTTTATAATAAGAAAGTCTTTTGCTTGTTCTATAGAATTGAAAACAAGAGGATTACCCTTGTTGTCAAGAAGGAACTCATCACCGTTAAGACTTATGCCTTCGACTGGTCTGCCTACCAATATTCCGTTTTCGGGTATTGTTAAGCCGATTTCATCGGCAATGCTGTCAATAAAAGCCTCGGCTTTTTCCCGAATATCTTCACCATAGTCGAAATTGTCATATTTACTCTCTATACCGCCATTCCAAAGCCTATATTCGATATATTGGCCTGAATTATCCAAACTGGTTAATCCCATTCCTTCTATGGTATAGTTGCCTACTTTAATATCAAACATACGGTCTTCGTTATTGATTATTGCTTCAGTTTTTTCGATGATTTCATTAATCATCATATCAGCTAATTGGCTTCGTGATTCATTCATACTTTCCTTCTCCCCTGTTGTTTTACCATCTTCGGACTGCTCATCATGCTCCATAACGGAAGCATTGTTTATTTGTGACATTTTCATATTGATGGTTGCTTCTACGTTTTGTGTTAAAGCATTCATATCAATTCGTCCACGATGAACCGCGCCACTGAAAGCATGAACAGGGTTGTCCTTATAATATACACGACATACATATTGTGAGCTATTCTTGTTTATATCATAAGAGAAGTCCTCTCTAACAGCCATACCATTCATACGATTTATAAGACGTTCGCTTATATCAGGGTTTGCTTTGCCGTTATCAGTATGCCTCAAAGCGTATTCAGCGCATTCGAGACCACCACCAACAAGAGTGATTTTGTTGTCGTTGTTCTTAATTGCGGAAAGGTCTTTCAGAAGGTCTATATATGGTTGAGCCATTCCGTCATGCTGACGGCTATCATTCATATAGTAGTTTTTCATATCAATTAAAGAATTGGTAAGAACCAAAGCCTCGTCTTTTGACAATTTAAGAGTAACGGATTCATAAGTATTCATTTGGTTATATACTCCTTATTAACTGCGGATTATTCTTTTACAGGTTCATTTTTTGTACGCTTGTTTTTTATATATTCTCTATTTGACAAGCACAGCATATTTTTACATTTATCAATCTCTTTTTCAATATCGCCGTTATAGTAAATGTCTGAAAGAATGTCGTATGTACACTCTATCATAACTTGTACATTTTCCTGAGCTTTATAAACGTCACACATTTCATAAGGCTCGCCTTCTATGCCGTGTCCGTTTTCGTCAAGAAGCTTATATGTTTCAGTCGATACATCAAAATCCTGATATGCCGCCTTTATGCTTTCGAGAATAAGTTCAGCCTTTTCTGCTTCAGAATAATCAGCATAATCTCCGTCTTCTCCCATATTATAACTAAGCGTAAAAGGATGAGTGTCATATACGTTGCTATGTATGTTTATTTCGACGTAATCGCCGTCTCGGTTTACATTACCCCATCTGGCTTCCGCAAGCTGAAAAATCATATCAGCTTTAAATGATGTATTGTTCATTGACGTATTACCTTTCTATTAGTTCGGATTTCATCTTAGATGCCGCTTCGCTGACATAAGGATTAGTGTCATTTATAAGCGTGTCAAGTCCATATCTTCTGCCGACAACTGCAAGACGTACATAAGGGGACGGGTCTTTTATAAGAGTATTGAGCTGTTCATCTGAAGCAGCAATCACCGTTCCCGCTCTTACATAAGGGTCTTTGTCCTTCATAAGCACTTCTATGCCGAATCCCTGTTCTGCAAGAGCATAACGCATTACTCTGCTTTCGTTATCGAGGTACTTTTCAAGCTTTTTGGCATTTTCTTCGCGTTCAGCTTTACGGCGTTCATACCCCATGCTTCTTACTGCCGCAGCTCTCACAATATCGTCGCGGTCATCTACAAGAATGTCAAGAGCATAGCCGTTTGTAGCGACTTGTGCGCGTATTCCCCACTCTGGGTCATCTACAAGTTTATCAAGCCCGTAAGCCTGTATTGCCGCTGTGTATCTGTCCGAGTACACACTGCTGTCAACGAGAGCGTCAAGAGCTTTATCTGTTCCGTAAGGTCTGAATTTTTTTCCTTTAAGTTCAGAAAACTTTAAATTTGCCATAACTCATATCATTCCTTTCTGTAGACGGTATTTCTATAATAGTGCTGTTAAGCGCTTCTTTTCAACAATGTCAATACTGGTTTAGTATTTTATGAGGGATGCTTCAGTCCCCACAGCTTCACGCTTTGCTGTTGAAGAAACAGTAACATCGGGGTCGTTTTGTAACGCCTTACTTAGTTCTTTGCCTATTACAGAAACAGGCAAGTTTGCAACAGAGTATCGAACTATGAAGCTTTCATCAGTTACTATCATATTATTCAGATTGCGTATTTCAACATTTTCCTTCAACGCACGAACGAATGCTATTGCACGAACATTGTCAAAGTCGCTTGAAAGGGCTAAAGATAAGAATGAAGCATCACATTTCTTGACGGCAGTATCTCTAACCTCGTTGGAGCTATCTTCGAGCAACAGAGGTATAAAGTCTTCGTTTCCGAGGATATTCTGTGCAACCGCAAGACGCACTTTGCTTTCAGAAGACGTACTTAATGCTTTTAATATTGAATAATTACCGCCGCAGCGACGGGCAACCTCTTCGTGTACGGCTGTATTAGGGTCGTTAATGAAGTCTGCAATAAAATCGTTGTTGCCTCTGGCGTAAATCACGCAGAAGCGGCGAATAGAGTAATCTGGGTCGTTTTTGAAATGTTCAAGAATCTCAGTGTCGCCATTTGATTGCTTCATCACTTCCAGCTTAACTCCGACCCATTTATCGTTAATATAAGCGTTCAGAATATCCTTGTCTCCGTTGGCTTGCTTGATTGCCGCTTGTCGCACATCGTCGTTTTTATCTTTGGAGACAGATAAAAGAATGTCCTTGTTTCCACCGCAGTTAGTTACAGCCGCGAGCCGAACACGGGCAGAAGTATCATGTGCTAATTTTTTAAGCGTTTCTACATCAGCCTTACCGCTGTTTGCCACAAGTTCTCTTGTTCGCCAGTCTTTATCAAGCGCCTGCTCACTGGTATTATATCCCGCCTTGACAAGTTGTTCTTTAACATATTGTTCAGCCTTATCATGTTTATGAGCCTCGCGGAAAACATCAGAACCAATAGTATCAGCGACAGCACTTAAAATATTGTTGTTCCCGTTACAGTTATATATCACGGCTATTAAAACCGAGGGGTTGAGGTCCTTTGCAAGATGCGATAGAATTTTCTCATTTCCTTGCGATTGGCGAGCAACACATTCCCTCACGTCATCATTCTTATCAGCCGCAAGCTTTAAAAGAACAGATTCATTGCCTTCAGCGTAATAAACCACATTACACTTCACGTCTTTTGACGAGTCATCTGCAAGGGGAAGAAGTATCAGAGCATTACCTTTACAGTATTCGGCTAACACTTGTTTTGCGCGGGTATCGCCGTTGTTTATTATATTGTCGATTACGCTGTTAAGCGTCTTAATATCGCCATATCGTTCTGTGTGTTCCATATATAGTCCTCTTTATTCTCTTTCAAGATTGTCCTTTTTGGGAGAATTTTTTTCACGGTCAAGGTCATAATCTATGACATCTACGGTATATGTATTACCGTCTTTATCCCAAAGCTCCCATTTACCTATAAAGTCGGTGCTTTCACAGCATTCAGTATTACTTATCGGCTGTCCTTTGTCGTTATACAACGTAGCTTCAGCCCACGGAAGATTATCGTCATTTCCCTCATCGTAAGCCACAGGATAGATATATATATCCATTTCAAATCCGTTGCTGAACTTTGCTGTAACAGAAAAATTGTCGCCTTCCTCTAACGCCTCGTCTTCTGACTGAGGGTCAACAAGATAATCTTGCAAGCGGTCATGTTGTTCTTCGGTAAGTATAATGTCGGTTTTGTAATTCATAATGTAAACTCCTTATATTATCTTTCAATAGAATTTTTATATTTGCTTGGGTCTTCCTTTTCTATTGCATTGTGAAGAACACGATGCAATTTATCCATATTAGACTCACAAGCCTTCATATCGGCAAGAACATCTGAATAATCATAAGGCGCACCGTTCATTCCATGACCGTTTTCGTCTACTCGTATTGATGTTTCAAATCGAGCATCAAAGTCAAACCAAGAGTCATAGACGTTGTTTACTAACCCATACGCTTGAAGATAATCTGCTTTGTCTTTAAGCCCAAGTTTAACAACATCAGTTAAATCGCCAGCAATAGTATCGCTTTCGGGCAAATCGACCTCAAAAAAGAATGGATAGCCAGAAGGAGCGCTTTTATGGAAAGATACTCTACCGCCTTTTTCATTACCGTCAACCTGAACAGTCCACCCCTGACCCTCAGCAACATCCGTAAGCTTGTCAATATACTTGTTATTTGTTTCATTCATTTTTGTTCCCTTTCGGTACAATGCACAATTATGTTATACTAAAATGAGGATATTCCGTGCGGAACATCCTCATAAATACGCATTTATTCCTAATTTGACGGGGAATAAATAAATACATATAACGGACTTTCCATATCGGGCTACCGCATTTCTTATCGTATATTATAACACATTACCTGTCTTTTGTCAATACTAAATGTGGCGTTATACTATATAAATGTTATAATATATGAAATAAGCGGCACTATTTGCAAGTGCCGCTATCATGTTATCGTTCAATTATGTCTTTGTCCTCTTTGTTATGAGTGTTATCGTTGTTTTTAGAAATAAGGTTGGCAACTTTTTGGCTTTCAGCATTCAACATGAAAAGTGCATAATCGGATGTCTTTTCGCTGAAAATTCGTAATTTGTCTTCGAGAGAACAAGTGTTTGAAACAGAATGTTCGCCATTTATAGACATTTCACCAGAATTCACTCTTATATGACCTACTTCATCGTCTTTATATAAGGCTTGAATGTAATATTCGCCATTGTGATTGTTGTCAAGAGTGGTATAAACTAAGCCGCTGACTTCATTCTTGCTGTTAAGCTCCGTTATCTGGTCTTGAAGAACCTGTTCTATCGTCTTACCGTCCTTGAACAAATCAGCAGAAAGAGTATATGAGGTGCTGTTAGAAAGGTTTATATCGTAAAACGGTGCTTTACGAAAAGCTTGCGCTGCGACCCTTGCATCTTCTTCAGTATCAGCGGCAATATACTGAATATCAAGCATCCTGTCCCGCTCCTGAAGAAAAGTGACACGCCATACATTCTGATGCGGATTGTCGATATATTTTTCCTGTACATAGGATTCTATGGTTGTTTTATAGTTTGCAATAGTTTTATCACGGTCATCATAAGACGCGGGTATATATCCACTATCACCTACTTCCATTTCCCCTGACATAAGGTCAATTGTCCCGACTGTTGCGCCCTTATATTCTGCCTTGCCGCTGCCATCGTTCCACATAATGAAGCGCAATCCATTTATTTTCTCAGATTGTTCGATAGTTTCAGGGAACATATTACTGTATGCTTTTTCATTATCAACAAAAACATTAAGTTTTGCCTGAAACTTGTGAAAGATTTCGTCGGGAAGACCCGTAATTTTCATTTTATTACCGTCTATTGTTGCCAGACCCGCGACTAAATCTGCTCTTCCTATAAGTTTTTCTTCTCCAGTCAGAGGATATGTAAGAAAAGCGCTTGCAGTACCATAGTTGTCGCGTATAAAGCGCAACTCATCATGTTCTTCTGAGGGTATGCTTTCTTTCATATACGGTTCTATCTTTGTAGCCATCGCTTTATCCTTTCATTTATCTTTCGGAAATTCAGTCTCTTTCGATGGTGGTTTTGGCTTCCGACTTGCTTTCTTTGCCGTCCTTTGAAACATTCATCTTTAGGTCGTCAGGCTGAATCTTTGAAAGATTGATATACTTTAAATAGTTGTTGTTATAGTAAGCATCATGCAAGGTGTCAATCAAATTACTTAACGCCTTATCACATTCGTTCATGTCTTCCAAAATGCACTGAACATCTGGCGCTCCACGCTGTCCGATATGCAAAGCGACCTCTTCATTGGTATCAAAGCTTTCATAATACTCTTGTAATTTTTCTATCAGTAATTCAGGTAGATTTTCCTTATATTTCAAGAGATAATCTTCAGATTCTTCGGCACTTAATCCATCCATATCATCTGATTTATTAAGCAATTCAATAGTTCCACCGAAGTCATACCCGTGATTTGCATATAGCTCAAACTCTAAGTAATCTTCGTTTGAATTAGATACAAAATCAATATTCCAGTCTTCCTGACCTTTGGCAATCAGACGGAGCTTATCGAAAGGTTCAAGCTCATTGAATGCCTGTAGACGTTCCAAGAGAATTGTCGCTGAATCACTTATGACAATATTATCATCTTTGGCAAGAATAGAGAGAACATTTTCATTATTGGTATTAAGAAGCTCTTTTTTTACCTCAATGTTCTCGCTGTCAGTATAAAGAACAAGAAGCTTTTCATCTTCGGGGTTTCGCTTAATAAGTTCGCATATAACCAGCGGGTCGGTCTCGGTAGGAATTAATAAGTCTTTATTATATCCATTTTTGAGAGCTATAATGCGCTCCTGCGGTTTTTCGCTGTTCCCAAGCGCTTGTAGAGACTGGCTTATTTCCATATTAGCGCTATTTATCACGCCTTCGAGATGATTTACGGCATCATCGACTGACTTTTTCAACTCAGGCGGTACTTGTTCGTCATGAGCTTCGCAAAACCGTATATCCGCTTGTACACTCTGTATTTCTACTAAAGCGTCACGACATTTTGTGATTGTGTCATTAAGATAATTGAGCTTTGCTTGCGTGTTTTCTTCAAGAAAAGGATAGTAGTAAGTGTCCATCCTATCGTTAAATCTTTCAATAGTGTCCATATTTATGTACTCCTTTATAGTAGTATATAAGATTCTTCTTTATCGTTTGATATATTCATCATGCGTTTTATTTTCAACCTTTCTGTTTTCGGCTCTATTTTGGATGTCTGAAGCGATTTTTACAAAATCATCATTTGACAGATAAAGGGACTCATTTCTATTATCGAGGCTTGCCTGACCTTTCCAACAAGAACCGATTAGACCGTAAGTGCCATCTACTGTGTACTCATAAGGATGAAGTTGATGTGTAGCTTTTTCTATCTGGACATTTCTTACCATTCTTGCAGGAATTGTAAGTGGTTTCTCCAGTTCGATTTCAAGACAACTTCCGCTACCGTTCCATTCGTTGTATATACCCATCATTGTATCTTGCGATAGGGTTATATCCCCACGACCACGAGCGGCACTTTCAAGAACAGCAAGGTCGTCAACCGTGCTTATCTTTATAAGGGCTGTAAGCTCCTGCATAGAATAGTCAAATTCTACCATTTCGTTTACGATTGATTGAACAAACGGACTTTCTGAAATGTGTGTATTGCTTTTTGAATAAGCATAAAAATCTTCTGCAACCTCAGCAACAGTATGTCCTTGCTGAATTATGAGATAAGTTAAAGCGTTATCAAACCGCGCAACAAGCGAATCTGAGTTTTCTGTAGCAATTCCTTCTGCATAATCTTGAAAGGTCTCGAAGTCTTTTTTCGTTTCACTGTTATATCCACGAAACATATTGTAAATAGAACCCATGTCAAGGTTTTTCTCAGTGCCAGTTCCGAACATGAGGTTTACCTTATATTCGCCCATTATGTCGTTTAAATCGAATTTAACACCGACCGAGCCGTACTCATTATTAACAGTTTCAATAATGTTGTCATATCCCAATTCAGAAATATAAGCATCAACAGCTTCTTTGTCATCATTTGACAGGTGTTCATAGAAATAATCTAATCCGTCATCTTCCCTATCGTATAAGTTCCAATCCTCATATACGCTTGTGTAAAGCATATTTTCAAGACTGTAAGGCTCATCAGGGGTACTTATTCGTTCACAATATTCCTCGTAATCCCTTAGCAATCGTTCTTCGCCTATGTTATCATCATAGTTAAAGTATATGTCATATCCGTCGGGATGGTTGGCAATTTCCTCTTCAATAAGTTCTTTGCCGTGGTTTATAAGTGTCTGATGAGCATTCCGCTCATCCAATATTTTTTGTGCATCTGCTCGTAAATCTTTATCAGGGTCATTGTTGGCAAACCATTCAACGTCATATTGCCGCTCGTTAAGGATTACATCACGAACAATAAAACTGCTATCCGATTTCATATCTTCAAGCATACTTTCGGGACAATGTTTTGCTACTATAGAGCGAACAACCTCATCGGGGCTATCTTTAAGTATGTTGAAGCCGTAATTTTGTTCTGCTATTGCGGAATGCAATACACCGTTATCCTTTTGTATAAGCTTTTCCAAGCCATACCCTGCTTCTGCTGCTTTGAGCCAATCGTCTAAAGATGTGCTGTCAACGAGTGCATCCATTTCAGGGATGCTTCCATAAGGTTCATACGATGTTGCCATAATTGTTTTTCCTTTCTGATAAGAGCAATTTAGAGCGCCGATTAACGTTTAATGTTAGCATTCTTTTTCGGCTCATTTTCAAGTCGTATTGGAACTGGATGATACTTTTCAGGAATATTTAAGTCTTTCATAAAGTGAGCCAATTCCCTATCATTTACAAGAAAGTCATTGAAATCCATAGAATAATGACCTTGGCCGTCCTTATTGTGCGGAGAAAACTCAAAAACGCCACAGCCGTAATTATCAAGAAGATGAGCAACCATTTCCATAGGTCTTGTATTAAACAGTTCCCTCGGAGATGTATCGAGTTCTTCGGCAAGCTCTTTTACACAATCTTCTTCTATATAGTCTTCCAAGTCCACTATTGTGCCGCTAAAGGCGTATTTGTAGCCACATTCATCAATCGTAAGCTTGAAGTATTCGTAATCATTGGGATAATCAGCGTCGTGAGACGGTCTTACAAGTATGCCACCGTGTTCAGAAAAATGTACATCTCCCCAATTGACCCAATTGCTATTTTCGTTTGATGTTTCCATAGGGTTTATCCTTTCGTTTTATCTGTCGATACCGTTCTTCCTTTCAGCTTCTTTAGCCGCTTTCTGAAGTTCTGCCTTTATTTCAGGGGTATAATCAGTTATTATATCATCTGTTTCACGCGCCTTTTCGATTTTTGAGATTGCTTCAGCAGGCGTAATAGTTTTGGTAACGTTAGATGTGTCCCAACCGCCCTCTGTATGAATTTCATAAACTGTCCCTTTGGAATTCACATAAAAAGAGCTTTGCCCTTCTTCCATATCTATTTCCGCAAATAACTGAGGAACATCATTTATATCATAGGTATATGCGTTGTTTCTTTCAACAATGGCTTCCAAATTAACGTTTTCTTCCTGTCCTGCAAGCATTTCCATAACGCTGTATTCGCCAATATGTGTATATTTGAAATGAGGGTATTTATCCATATATTCAGTCCATTCCTCGGCTGTATTCGGTAAAGAATCCGAAGAATAGTCTGGAATGAGCCTTTTTGCCTCTTCTTCAAGGTCATTAAAGAAACTGTCATTTATATACGTTTCTATTAACCTGTCGGTAACTTCAAAAGCATCAGTAAAACGTTCAGCTTCTATATTCGCCCAGTTTGAGTCAGTCAAATCGGAAAGCCCATATCCGTCAAGATGCTTTACAAGGGCAAAATCCATTTGTTCAAGCATATCTTCAAAAATATCAGTATAATTTAACGGATTATTAGCTATGAAATTTTCTGTATAATCATAAATTTCATCTGCGGACATTTCATACAGTCCGTACTCTCGCCCCTCGGCTTGTGCAATGACGTTTGCAAGTTGAACATCATCTACCGACATATCGTTTTTGGAATAATTTTTTAGGTGTAAATGAACTTTAGCGAAGTCGTTTATAGCTATTGCCTTTTCTGCATAGGGAAGAAGCGGTTTAGCATTTTTGGCAATCTCATCTAAATCGTCATTCCTATATATATAAGCTCGAAGAAGTTCAACAGTATTCATTGCTATTCTTTTATCATCAAACTCTTTTAGGCCATCTGGCATTCTGAATTTGCTATCGGCTCTTTTGCTTTCGCCGCTAAGTTCAAATGCGTTGGTGTAAGCAGCAAGCTCTTCAGCTTCTTTTTGTAACGTTTTTTCATCATAGCCTATTGTAATTTCAAGCTCGCCGCTTTGCCCGATTGCATCCAGCACAAGGGCATCTTCTCTTACCCAATCGCTATCGACCTCTACGCCTGAACCGTCAACTACACGAATGGTGTCAGCATACGCAAACGTAGGCGTATCTAAAAATTCCTTCCAAGTCATATACCTTACATTATTTTCAGGTATATTTCTGTCAGCATCTTCAATAGCGTACATTAGTTTGTTATCATCGGTTCTTACGGTGCTTGTTATAAAGCCACTCTTCTCTTCTCCCTCAGCGGTTGTGTAAGCAACGTAATCGCCTTCTTTAAACTTGAATGAGGTTTCAAGAGGCTCAAATCTGCCCTGAGTGGAGAATTCCCAGTCGATTTTGCCGTTTTCATAAAGATTTACTCCGTGGGCGAGAAGCGTCCACCCTGTAGTGACATTCTGCATAACGGCGCTCTTGCCGCTTACGCCATTAGACGAGAGGGACATTTCTTCGTCTATTGACAGACACTTGAATGTGCCGCCGCCTTTGTTTTCATAGATTTTATCAACTTCGGGTGTTATTCTTGTACTGTTAGCCATTTTGAAACCTCTCTTTTTCATAATTCCCCAGTGGGGAATTATCACCTTTCGCTTCCGTCGTTCCGCTGTTTATCCTGCTTTGCGGCTATTTCTTTAGCCGTTATATCATATTCTTCTTCCGTAAGATATGAATAGCTTTCAAGGAACTCTTCTTTTGTAAGCTCTTTGAAATCACGCATTTTTTCTTCATCGTTTATAAACGATGCGGCTTTTATGGTGTCAATAAAATTACCGCCCTCTAAACGATAATTGATGCCGCGCCTTGTCATCATAGATAATGCTCTGTCGAGGTCGTCTATTAACACGGAGAAAGATTTATTATCATCGGCCCATTCAGAATAACAGAAATTGGACGATAAACAGTCTTTAACCTCATCGGAAGACTTTGCGCTTTTAAGATACACTTTTATAAAGTCATTTTTATTAAAATCGTCATCATTTCCGTAGCCTGATTTGATGTTTTCAATTATATCACGGCAGCTATTCTGCACATAATTGTGAACGAAGCTATTCAGTTCAACCGTGTGCGGGTCATGAAGTCGAGCAACCTTTTCAATTTCGACAGGACCTTCACCAGATAGAATTGCCGCTTTTTGAAGTAAACTAATTTCTTCATCCGATAGCCTTACTTTAATAACCACGCTCACGCTTATTTTAGAGTGAATATTTTGTCCCTCTGCAACAGAAGCAGCGAGAGTTTCAAAATTTTGGCCTTCAGCAAAATCGACATAATTGCGTACACTATTCATTACATCTGTGTGTATAAAATCTTCAACGGCTTGTCCGATTGCGTGTGTGCTATACATCTCTTCCCTGCTCACAACATTTGTAGCAATTAAAAGAGCAATGTCGTTACTTGGAAGCTCAATGGTGAATGTATGAGCATCATTGTACATTTCTTTTTCAAATCTTTCAGTTTCTCGCTGTTGCTCTATGTAATCAGGGTCATCTATCAGTTCGTTTGATATAGAACGATTAACCCTTTCGTGAAAGTTATACGCCAAATCTTGTGGAACAGAATCAGGAGCGAAATAAACATCGTCGCCGTACACCATTTCGCCTGTAACTATGTTTAAATCGCCAATCGGACTATTGTTATAGAAAGCTTTAATGTGGTCGTCTTCAGAGGCTATAAATGTTATACCTTCTTTGTTATTCGCTTCATTAAGCTTGCTTGCCAATTCTTTTGTTATTTGTTCCATATATTACCTCTCAACTTCTTCGACGGATTTGGGTTTATGTGTTTCTTGTTCGCGGTCGTTATATACTGCCGCAACATAGTCCAAATCAACGGTTTTGTTCGTATCGTCCATCATTTTACATATCTCATATTCCTCAGAATGAGCATTTTTGAAATCAGAATGGTTGTCCATAAAGGCCACCCACTCTACTGTGGTTGCGTATGGAAAAATGATATTTGTTTCAGACATTTCTTGTAGAAGAGCTTCATTATCTTCAATATCATCTATAAGTTTATCAAACATCTTATTAAGATAAGCATACTCATCGCATATTTCAATGATATGGTCAGCACTGTTAAATAGAAATTCTTCTTCCATAATGTTATACTTAACGCCTTCATTTATGCTCATAAGAGCATACTCGTTGCCTTCTTTCTGAAGAGTCAGCTCACATTTGTCGAGCATTTTGATAAAGGCTTGTGTATAATCATGTGGTTCAGCAAAATCAGGCTCACTTACAACATATTCCTCATTAACAACATCTGATAAGTGAATTTCTTTCGCGTCATCTATCTGAACATAATCATTTACATGAATGCCACTTTGGACTACCCACCCCATTTCTTCTCTGAGATACTGTCCCACGCTTTTCTCTTCGTCTGAGATAAAGCTTTCGTCAACGTCTACTTCGATAAAAAACTTAGCCATATTCTTATCCTTTCAATAATCACTGTGATTTCTGAGCATCTGCCTATTTTGTTTTTTCTTCAATTCATCTATATTGTACCTTAACTGGTCTTTCATTTCGTCAAGCACATCTTTTCTGCTCCAAACTTCATGTTAAAATGTTTCTATCTTTCTATGTCTTTTTCAGCCTTTTCGTTTTTTATATCTTCCAATACATAAGGGATATATTCTTTGAGACTATCAAGGAATGTCTCATTGAAATAATCCTTATATGCCTGTATGTCTTCTGGGCTTTTGTCTTCTTTGTAATATTTTTGTTCGATAAGATAATTCGTGAAGTCTGCCAACATATATTTGCAAGTTGCCTCAATTTCTTCTTCACTCATAGGTCTTTCAAGAATGATTTTACCCTCGCGAATTACATCGTCACGAATATCTGATATTGTATAAAGCTCTTCTTTATTCATAATATAACTTACCTTTCTATCATTGTTAATTATTATATATCTCTTGATTTATCCTGCTTTAACGTACTTTGGCGCAAGCCGTCTATCGTCTTGTAGCTTTTATTATAATCTGATGATTTAACACCATATTTTATATAAAATTCAGTGACTCGACCACCTCGGATGATTTCAGAAGTACCATCTTTATAAAACGCTTTAAGAACTGCGTTGCCGTTTGTGTCATTTGCTCTATTAAACCCCTTTAAGTTTTCTTTACGAGATTCGTCTATAATATTAGGCAATCTTTCTTTGAGGTTATCGACAAATGTTTCATTAAATAGGTCTTTATCTGCCTGTAAATCTTCATCTGTATATGAAACCGAATCAAAGTAACCGCTTTCCCAGAGCTGGTCTGTAAAGTCACTTAACATAGCTTCACAAGTGTCGGTTATTTCCTTTTCTGTCATTTCTCTTCCGAGAATTATTTCGCCTTCTCTTTTGACATCATTGTAGATGTCTGAAACATTATATACATCTCCGCTCATAATGAATTCCACCTCTTACCTTTCTTCTGTTTTTTCAAGATTCAGCTTACTGCGGCGTAAGCTATCAACCGATTTGTACTTCTTGTTACTGTTAGACTCCTGTATATTATAATGAGCATAGAAGTCGCTGACTCTATTACCTCTTATAATCTCAGCTGTACCATTTGTATAGAAGGCTTTCAGAACGGTATTGCCGTTTATATCGGTCGCACTGTTAAATCCTTTCAAATCCTTTATAAACTCTGAAGGCTTATGAACGACCATATCCATTTCTCGAAGCGCAGAGATGACTTCGTTTCTGGTGTTTAGACATAAATCTGTGCTTTGATATGCTTGAACGTCATACCCGTCCCAGTGGTCGATTATTCCGCATACGGGTACTTCTTCCCCGTTTTCTACATGATATATTTCGGCAACAAGGTCGTAGCCGCCCGTGGCTATTTTCCATTCGCCGTCGGAAGAATATTCTGTAGATTCATCTGTTTCAAAGTATGTCTTTATTAAAGACGTAAGAGATTTGTTCATAAGGCTCACCTTTCTATGTCATCTTGCGATTTTCTTTTTAGTTTTAGATGTGTAGCGCTGTTTCGAGAATCACAATGTTTTGCAACATAATCTAAATCAACAGAACGGTCTTTGCTATTATTTATAAGAATAAAATCATTGCCTTCTTT
>OCVV011073260.1_pt1 | contig 17770 bp, 13 predicted proteins | sample 1539721 | NCBI WGS metagenome assembly OCVV01 (sample SAMN02144230, study PRJEB22623) | gut metagenome | biome: sheep rumen | host: Ovis aries | place: New Zealand | reverse complement strand
TGCCATGGCATTCTGCTCGATGCAGTCCAGCAGGATGTCCACACTGCGTTCTGCCATCCGTTCCTGATGCTGGCGGATGGTTGTAAGCCGCGGCTGCATATAATTTCCGATTTCCAGCCCGTCAAATCCGATGACGGACACATCTTCCGGAACCCGTTTTCCGCTGTCCAGGAGCGCGCGGATCGCCCCGATCGCCAGTGTATCCGACATGGCAAAGACCGCTGTCAGTTCCGGCATCCGGCTTAACAGGTGTTTCATCGCTGTGTAGCCGGACGGAATATTAAAGTATGCTTCTTCATACTGTTTCTGGTCTCCATAATCCAGATGGTGCTTGCGGAACGCGTCTTCACAGCCCAGAAACCGGCTGCCGGCCGCATTAGATGCACTGCGTTTTCCGCCCAGGATTCCAATCCGGCGGTGTCCCTTTTCCACAAGCTGATCAATGGCGTATTCCGCCGCCGTCCGGTCATCCGTGCTGACGCTTGAGACCAGCGGATTGTTCAGGTGCGCGCCGGAATTTGTCACCAGTACACAGGGGATGTTGATTCCTTCAAAATCATGTTCGAAGTTTTCCAGATTGCTGCCCAGAAACAGGATGCCCTGGGGCCTGCGCTCCTCCACAATTTCTCTGGCTGCCAGCACTTCGTTCTCATCTTCCTCAAAATAATAGACCAGTGCCTCATAACCCTTGCGTGTGATCAGTCCCTGGATTTTTTCCATGATTTCCGCAAACAGCATATTCTGCATTCCTTTGATGACAATCGCGATTCCCGCCTGCTGATGCTGCTGTTTGAGATTTCTGGCATTGCTGTTCAGCCGGAAATGATGCTTGTCCACCACTGCCATGATGGCGCGCCTGGCTTTTTCCGATACGCCCGGCGCATGATTCAGGCAGCGGGACACCGTGCCGACCGAATATCCGGACTCATTGGCCACATCTTTTATTGTCATACAGCACTCCCCCTCTTCTTTCGCTCCGCCTGACGGCAGATACGGCCTGTATCGCGCATACAGCGGAATCCTGCTGCCGGATCAGCCTTTGACTGCGCCTGCAGCGACTCCTTTAATAATATGTTTCTGGCCAAGCAGGTATACAATGACAATCGGGATCACCGTCATGATGATACTTGCCATCATCGGCCCCATTTCCACTTTTCCATAACTGCCGCGGAAATACTGGATCAGCATCGGGATGGTCTTGTATTTCGTAAGATCCAGCACCAGTGTGGGCAGAAGATAGTCGTTCCATACCCACATCGCTTCCAGGATGCCCACAGATACCAGGGTCGGCTTCAGAATCGGGAATACCACCAGGAAGAAGGTCTGGATCGGATTGCATCCGTCAATCATGGACGCCTCTTCGATTTCCAGGGGAATGGACTTCATGAATCCGGCAAACATAAAGACCGCCAGGCCCGCGCCGAATCCCAGGTAAATAATGAAAATGTTCCAGGGTTTATTGAGTCCGAGGCTGTCAGCCGTCTGGGACAGGGTAAACATAACCATCTGGAAGGGAACTACCATGGAAAATACGAATAAGTAGTAGCAGGTTTTCGCGAATTTGCTTTTTACCCGGGTGATGTACCATGCGCACATGGAGCAGCACACCAGGATCACGATAACCGATGTTACAGTAATCAGAACACTGTATCCAAAACTTTTCAGGAAGCCCTGGGCAGTAATTGCCTGCCAGTAGTTTGCCAGCCGGGCAAAGGTTTCACTGGTGGGAAGCTGAAATACGGTAGCTGTGCCGATGGCGTCCTCCTGCTTCAGGGAGTTCATCAGAATCATGAAGACCGGATAGATGTAAAAGCAGGCAAGAATAATCAGCAGAACCATCCAGATGTAATTTGAAGCTTTTCTTTTGGTTTTCATTTACTGCTGCACCTCCTTTGAGCGGGTAGTTTTCAGCTGAATGATTGACAGTACGATGACGATCACGCAGAAGATCACTGCCTTCGCCTGTCCGTAGCCCTTCCACTGCATGCCGGCACGGGCATAGAAGGTATTGTAGATATTCAGCGCCAGCATCTCCGTCATATGCTTCGGCTCTCCGGCGGTCAGCGCCAGGTTCTGGTCAAACAGTTTGAAGGAGTTGGTCAGCGTCAGGAATACACAGATCGTAATCGACGGCATAATCATCGGCAGTTTGACTTTCCAGAATGTCTTCATGGAAGATGCGCCGTCAATGGCCGCGGCTTCCACGATATCATCCGGCACATTCTGCAGTCCGGCGATATAGATAATCATCATATATCCGATCTGCTGCCATGCCATCAGAATAATCATGCCCCAGTAGCCTGCGGTGGAATTCAGCGCAAGCAGCGGTTTGCCCACTACGGAAAGCACACCGTTGATCAGGATCTGCCAGATATAACCCAGCACGATGCCGCCGATCAGGTTCGGCATGAAAAAGATGGTCCGGAAGATATTGGTTCCCTTCAGCTTGCGTGTCAGAAGCAGTGCCAGTCCCAGTCCTCCGATGTTGATGGTCAGAATGGAGACCACCGCGAACAGTACGGTAAACAGGAATGAATGGGTAAACATCTTGTCTGACAATGCGTAAACGTAGTTCTTCACCCCTACAAACTGGGCATTTCCGACGGTAGTGAACCGGCAGAAGGAAAGATAGAGGCCTTCAATAAACGGTATGATAAATCCGATAACGAAAGCTGCCAGTGTAGGAATAACGAAAATCGGCGAATATTTCTTTAATGCCTTTTCCATAAGTTCCTCCCTTTGAGAAATACCGGGATCTGTCCAGAGGCCCTGCGGTCTTCTGCGGGCAGATTCCCTTCCGATTCAGCGGATCGGAAAGTCAAAAATGGACAGGCAGGTCACCTGCCTGTCCATGATGTTGCAAAATATGGATACTGTTACGTTCAATTATTCATTTGAAGAAATTTTGTATTCTTCAGCCCAGTTGTCAACAAATGCGGATTTCACTTCTTTCCAGTTCGCATCGGTCGGTTTTGCTGCATAAGCGGTCAGCGCATTGCCCAGAGTATTCTTCCATTCTTCGGAAGGGATGGTTGAGAACGCCCAGGATACCGGTGTCTTGCCGGAATCTGTCATTTCCTTGTCTTCTTTCAGGAACAGATTGGTTGCTTTCTGTGCTTTCTTGAACGGAATGTTGAATCCCATGTCATCTGCCATTGCCTTGGTACCTGTCTTGGAGGTTACACACCAGTTCATGAAATCAAGCGTTGCCTGAATGTCCTCTTTGCTTGCCTGGCTGTTTACACACCAGTAGTTCTCGGTACCGCTGCATAAGCCCTGTTTTGCTTCATCGCCGGCGCCGATATAGATGGGGATCATTGCCAGTTCGTCATCTTTCATGCCTGCTTTTTTCAGGTTTGCGTATTCCCAGGAACCGTTCTGGAAGAATACTGCCTTGCCTTTGGTGAATTCGGATTCGGAGTCATCCGCTGTCTTGGAGGACAGTTCGGATCCCTTGCAGGTGCTGTTGTTGATATAGAGATCAAAGATGTTTCTGTAATTGTCCAGATAGGTTCCCTTCAGGGTCTCGGAGGAATCTACGCCTTCATCTTTGTACTCAAAGTAAATCGGCATATTTGCCAGATGGGTCTTGAATCTCCAGTCGGAGGAACCATCCATACCTGCGGATGTGAATGCCGCAAATCCCAGCTTGCTGCTTCTCTTGGTGATGTCTTCCGCAACTTTCTTCAGATCTTTGAAGGACTGGATATCTTTGGTGGTGTAGCCGGCTTTCTTTAACAGCTTCGTATTCACGATCAGGCCGTAGCACTCGGTTACATAAGCGATACCGTCCACTTTGTCGCCGTCCTTCAGTGTGTACGCATCATTGGTCAGCTGTTTGTACACATCGGAGCCGGACAGATCATAGCAGTAATCTTTCCAGTTCTTTAAGCCGTTGACACCATTTACCTGGAATAATGTAGGAGCGCCGCTCTTGCCCATCTCGCTGGTCAGAGTCGTCTCATACTCGTTGGATGCCGCCGTCACGACCTTGACTTCCGTACCGGTTTCTTTCTGATATTCCTTGGCCAGGCTCTTCCATGCCTTATCTGCCTCCGGTTTGAAATTCAGATAATAAACAGAACCTTTTCCGGAGCTCTTTGTGGTCTCTGCTCCGGCGGAAGAACCGGACGCGCTGCCGGAATTTCCCCCTGAAGAACTGCTTCCGCATCCTGCAAGCATTGTACCGGCCATTGCGCCAACCAGTGCGATGGCAACCCATCTTTTCTTCATAATTTTCTCCTCCTTGATTTGTTTCCCTAAGTGAAAACCTGATTTGGAAACGTTTCCAAAATCATTTTATTTTCCGTTTCCAAATCAATTACTTTCGAGTTACCTGTATTTTACATGGTTTGTATTTTATTTACAATATCATCCGGTTAATTTTCAATTTTTCGGCAGTTATTCCAATATGAAACGTTTCCATTTGTGTATGTCGTCTGGTTTTTCGTCATTTTTATTATACATATTTCTTGTTCTGTATGTTTTATATTTGGAAACGTTTCCACATTATTTGGAAATCCGCATGGAAACATCTATAGAAATTCATTGGAACCCTTCCGTCTCTCTTCTTTTTCCGCCCGGGATTCCATCCTGTTTCACCGCGTATACACTACGCAAGGCTTAAACTTGTATACATATTCCCATTTTATATTTTTTCTGTTATCATAATTATACTTTTATAAAACTACCGAGGTAACTTGTTTATGAAACGCAATGATATTATCCGCAGATCTGTCTATATCATTCGTGAATACTACAAAGGCAATCTGTCTCCCTTTTTCGAATCCATTGATGAAAACATTCTCTGGATCGGCCCCAGAGACAATCAGATTCTTACATCCCGGCAGGGAATCCTGGATCTCTGGGAAACCCAGAAAAACCATCCCCTGCTCTTCACTATGAGCAGCATATCAGCCAAAGCCGTCGTTCCGGCTCCCCACGCCTGTGAAGTCATCCTGAAATATCGGGTTTTCACCCATTACCCCGACGGCGTCACCCATGCCCATAATCAGAGACTCCAGTACACCTGGGCAGAGAAAACCATCACCCATCCGGACGGGCAGAAAGAACGGATCCCGCGCATTCTCGTCATTCATATCACAAACACCGTCAAAAATGACGAGCGCAACCTTGTGTATGACGTCCATACCGATCATATTCCTCTGGCAGAAACCGAAGTTTTCTTCCCACGGGACACCGCGCGCTACATCCTGTTCCGCGGCCGCCAGGGAGAGACCTACAGTTACCTTTCCACCAACATCCGCTGGATTGAAAACTGCGACGAAGGACGCCATTCCCTGGTGCATACCCAGAACGGTTCCCTGCCTTCCATGGAGCGTCTTGCCGAATACACCCGCCAGGCGCCGGACGCATTTCTCCGTCCCCACCACAGTTATCTGGTGAATCCGCTGTATATCCGTTCCATCCGCCGTTTTACCCTGACCCTGGCAGACGGAACCGCCCTGCCGATCCCGGAAAAAAAATACACTGCTTTCCGCAACTAACTGAAAGCCTGGAGCGAACAGTGGAACCGGCATTAAACGGTTTCCATTGTTCCCACCAGGCTTTCAATCTGCTGTGTCATATTCTTTTCTGAACACTACCCCTGCTCTTCTTTGGGCCGTACCCCCTGCAGCTGTTCCGCGATCCGGTCGTACCAGGGACCCTTTTCCTCAAAAATCTCGATCAGATTTCCGCTGTTGTCATGGATAAAGATTCCGTATGTATCGTCTACTTCTGCCTCAAACACCAGCTCCACGCCGTCTGCCAGAAGCTGCTGTTTCGCGGTCTCTCCATCCGGGACGCCAAAGGACAGATGTTTGTTGCCGTTGACCATCAGATCCGCATTGGGAATCCTTCGTTCCGGCGGCAGCGTACATCCGCCGGGCGGCTGGAAGATCTCCAGAATCAGCCCGTGTCCCGTCATATGACATACTTGAATCCCCTCGCCGGGAATCTCCGACCGGTCAAAGACTTCAAATCCGAATACCCGGTGATACCAGGCAATGGTTTCTTCCAGATCCGGCACACTGATGGCAAAATGATTCACTCCGTTGATGGTCACCATAGGGCTCTGCCTCCGTTTGCTGTTCTCCTATCCTTTGATCTTACTGCGATAGTATTCTGCCACAAGGTGAATTTTCTCCCTGAGGATCACGCCATGGCCTACAGCAATCGTCTGAGGTGTCAGCGCAAGAATCTCTTCGATCACCTGACGTTCTTCCGGTGATGAGGGGCCGAACACCTTGTTGAAATAGCTTTCGGTTCCCTGCAGCAGCACTTCTTCTGACAGTTCGGTATCCAGCGGAGGTTCCGCAGCGGTATACTGACCGAACAGATCATTGGAAAACAGAATGTTTTCTGTTTCCAGCCAGGTTACCATATTATCCGGCCAGTGCAGGCCCGGTGTATGATAAAAGCGGAATTTCAGATCGCCCAGCTGCAGTTCGGACCGATCCTCTACCGCAATAAATTCCGTATCCGGAAAATGCCCGGCCAGGTTCTTTTTGCAGGCTTCCGTGCAGTATACCGGCACACCCGGAAGCTTCGGCAAAATCTTCTTCAGTGCACCGCTGTGATCCCCTTCAGAATGATTCTGGATCACTGCGTCAATCTCCCCCAGATCAATCTGTGACTCCAGTTCCTCCAGGTAGGCTTCCGCCTTTTTCTCCGGTGCGGTGTCAATGAGAATATTTTTCTCCCCGCGCACCAGATAGCCCAGAAAAGTAATGCTGATACTCGGCTTCTGCACGGCGCTGCCAAGCACGGTTACCCGCTCGGAAATTTTGTATATCATAATTGGTCCTCCTTGACTTTTGTCTGCTTTCCATACGTTCTGTAAAAATACTATCGGCTTTTCCCAGTCAACGCTGTTGCGTCCGCAACATTTCAGACAGTTTCTCGGAAGCCATGTTTTCGATGACAGATCTCAGATGACAGGCCTTACCTGAAATCCACGGGCCGCATCCACTCTTCTGTGATCCGCAAAGATCTCCCTGGCTTCCCCGAGGGCCTCCATGGGAAGCACCTGCACGCCCGCCTGTCCGTAATTGGCCTGATGCATCAGAAACACGTCCGGATCACTCCTGTCCCGGTACAGGCAGGCCCGGGCCAGCTGGGTCCCGCTGTCATCATACGTGGCATACCCTTCCAGCAGTTCCCCGGCATGCTGTTCCACATACCAGTCGGTCTGCGGGCGGGTGAAGTGCTCCGGATCTCCGCTCCTGCTGAAAGCTCTCTCACTCCAGACCCGAAACAGTTCTTCCCTGTCCAAAGCATCCGGTTCTGCGTCTGCCTCCCCGCAGGCCGTCCGATCAGCGGCCATGCATAAAAACGAGGATTTTTCCCGAAAATCGGATTCCTCGCAGGAAAGCTCCGTCAGGCTGTCCGGGCGAACCCGGTAGCCGCAGTCTGCCAGCACCTGCAGCATCCCGTAAAATTCCGTATCCATATGGTTCCTCTCCATGCAGATCAGAGTTCCTCCCGGCGCGGTCTGTTCACTCAAAGTACGGCAATAAGGCAGATAGATCTGCCGATAGATCTCTGCCTGTTCTGAAAATCCGCGAAACCGGTATTCCGTCCGGCGGATGCCGATATTCTCATGAAAGGTGCGGGCAGACAGCACCGTGGAAAAGGTCCTGCCCTGCAGTTCTTCTGCCGTCATCCGGCAAAACTCCACATTTTCCGCCTGCATGATCTCCTGTATTTTCCGAGCGGTCCGGATACAGTTTTCCGAACGGTCCACCGCGACAATCCTGGCCTCCGGAAGAACCAATGCCAGAAAGCAGGTGAGGATGCCGGTCCCGCATCCCACATCCAATATCGTGCCGCCGAACAGCTCCCGGTGCTCGTAAATCCACAGCGCAAACTGCCGGATAATCGCGGCGTCTGTATAGCACGCCACCAGCATACTCAGGGCAAAGTCACTGTTCAGATATTCGTAAAGCGCATTCTGCGCGCCTGCTCCTTCCGCTGTTCCGGGGAGCGCCGAAAGGCGCTCCCACTCGTTCATGATTTCTTCCGCTTTCGCTTCGCCAAACTGCTCCTTAAGCCCGGCGGCAATATCGTTAATTTTATTCAGTCCGATTCTCTGCAGCGGAGCCAGAATGCGCTTCTTTCTTGCTGCCTGTCCCACAGGTTTTTCCTTTCTGTCTGCTTATTTTTCTTTCGATGGAGACGGTGTCGGCGCAATTACTGATGTATAGTGTGCCTTTCTTGCCTTGAATTCCGGATCTTTGCCCAGATTCATCAGACGGCCTTCATTTTCAAAAATATCATCTCCGTGGGCTTTCTTTCCTGACATAGTATCATGGGCATGCCACTCGGTGGAAGGGTCAAAATCAAAGGTAAAGGCATCGTCCACGATCTTCAGCGTGCCTTCCAGTCCACAGAGCTCACAGACTACATGTGTTGTTCCGGGGAAAATATAGAAGGCATTGCCCTGGCAATGTGGGCAGGTACCCGGAGTGCCTTTCCAGTAGGACTTTTCTGTCAGTTCCGCGATCGGGAATGCATGGCACTTTGCGTTGTCTTCCGCAATCTCTTTCGCAGCTTCCACCAAATTGCGTCCGATCTCCTGCATCCGGGCGATCTTGTCATCCTGCATGATAACATCTTTGCTCCAGGAGAAAAATTCGTTGTTGATTACCTTCCATCCCGGGCTCATGGCCAGCATCGCGTGATCCGTCTCCACGCGAACCGCCCAGTCAGAACCGCCGATTCCTACAAAAGAAATAGCTTTCTGTTTGAAATATTTCGCATCCAGACCTTCCCTGCCAGCCGCTTTCATCTGTTCATTGGCGCCAAACATCAGTCCGGTATCGTGTCCGGGGCCCATACGGTCGGTAATGACATGGAACAGGCCGGATCCGCCGGATTCATAAATCGGATCTACAAACAGCACACCGTCAGCTTCCACCATCTTTTCATACAGTGCCTTGAAGTCATCTTTCTGGGTGCAGATCATGCCTTTTCCCATCACCAGACCTCTGGAACATGCCACACAGCCGCTGCAGTACTTGATATCCCAGTCAAACAGGTGGATAAATTCGATCTCTGCCCCTGATTCCTGCGCAGCCTCCAGCGCAACCCGACACATGGTGTCATTGTTTCCGTTTCTGGTTCCCAGTGATACGCCTAAAATCTTCATCTTTTCACTCGCTTTCCGCCATACTGGCTGTCTGTCTCTGTATTTCTCTTTTATTTTATCATATACGTTCTTTCCGTCTCAAATCTCCGTCAATGCAATAATCCGATTATTTCCAATGCCTTTCCGTCCCGGTTCCGCCGGCTGCTGTCCGGCCCGAATCGCCGGAACCCGTTGAAAACAGAGGGTTTTCCTCATTTGTTCCCGCCAGGAGGAGCCCCGGGGAAAAGGCCTGCTCCGCTGCTCTGTGTAATCGTTTTTCCGGATAAACACCTGCCGGTTTTCTCAGAGATATTCCTTTCGGTTTGTCCGTCTGCCGGTTTTCTCCGAAAACCCCCTCCGGTCTGCCCGTCTGCCGGTTTCCTCCGAAAAATCCCTCCGGTTTGCCCGTCTGCCGGTTTCCTCAAAAAATTCCTTCCGGCCCGGACGCCCTCTGTTTTTCTCAGAGAAACACTTTCAGTTCCGCCCGCCGCCGGTAATCCGTTTCCAGTTTTTGCTTATGGGACAGGAACGCCGGATCATCAAAATATTTTGCCTTCTGCGGGCACCCTTTGACACATGCCTGGCATTTGATGCAGATTCCGCTGACCTGCGCAGGGTTTTCAAAAGAAATGGACCCCATCGGACAGCCTTCCGCGCAGATTCCGCATCGGCTGCACTTTCTGCTGTCTGTCTTTGGCTTTGCTTTCAGAAACACAGCCGGCTGACCATCCATCCCCAGAGGAACATAGTATGGCCCCACCTTACCGTAATCCCCCAGAGAGACCGCCTCCGGAAGCCTGTCGTCTTCCGGCCGGATTCCTTCGCAGGCACGGATCTTCGCCACCACATCCGCCGCGAACTGTTTCAGAATTTTCCGGTCTTCCCGGTCCGGCCTGCCGCCGCCGATATTCGCGAAACTGTGGGGACAGACCACGGCCGCTGCCGCGCTGACATGAAACCCGTTCCCTGTCAGCTCTTCGGTGAGTTCCGCCAGCGAACTGTCAAAGCTGCGGTTGCCGAAGGTTACCAGGGCCACTGCCTGGGTCCTGTCCCCATGAAAAAGCTGCCGGATGCAGGGAAGCATCTTATTGGGCACCCGTCCCGCATATGTGGGCACGCCGAAAATCACCAGATCTTCCGGTCCGTAAGTCCTTTCCCGGCTGTGATCCCGGAAACGGGTAAAATCATCCGTCTGCACCCGAAGGCCGAACCGGTTCCCGATGGAAGCGGCTGTTTTCATCACCGTACCTGCCGTATTGCCCCCGGCGCTGAAATATACTGCGTGTATTCGTCTGATCATTCCATTCCTCCCTGCCCGCATCCCATGGATCCGGGCGCTGTACCTGCCCTGGTTCTATCCGTTTCTTCTGCTCCCATTTATTTTATCACAAGAACCCCCTTCCGAGAAGTCAGCGGAATACGGATGTCCTGGTTTTCAGCCTTCAGAAATTTTCCTGTTTTTATTGACAGCTCATCCACAGAATGGTAATCTAAACTCCGTAGTCTGACAAAGGCGTCAGGAACCGCTCGTTCCTGACGCCTTTTTTTATTTGCGCGAAAGGCATCCGCCGTCCGGGGCGTTCCCTGCATCCGGTTGTTCCATACACCAGGGCACGCTTTTTCCGGCAAAGGCCAAAACCTGCAGCGCAGCCTTTTCATTACTTTACTATTTCGGGGGTCTAACATGAATCACGGAGATACGGCATTTATCATCATCTCAACCGCCCTTGTCATGCTCATGACACCGGGGCTCGCATTTTTTTACGGAGGCATGGAACGGCGCAAGAATGTCCTGAACACCATGATGTCTTCCTTCTTTATCATGGGAGTGGCGTCGGTAATGTGGATTCTTGTGGGATACAGCCTCTCATTCAGCGGCGATCATTTCGGCATCATCGGTTCTTTGAAGAATTTCTGCTTCATGAATCTGGAAAACAGCTCCAGTGCCTACGCGCCGACGATTCCTTCCTTTACCTATGCTGCCTTCCAGATGATGTTCGCGCTGATCACGCCGGCGCTGATCACCGGCTCCGTGGCCGGACGGATCCGGTTTAAAGCGCTGTTTTTCTTCATTATTCTCTGGTCCCTTCTGGTATACTATCCTCTGGCTCATATGGTATGGGGAAAAGGAGGATTTCTGGGTGAAATCCTCGGCTCAGTGGATTTTGCCGGCGGCAATGTGGTACACATCAGTTCCGGTGTCAGCGGACTGATTCTGTCCATTATGCTGGGCAAACGCCTGGGATATAATAAAGTCTCTTACCGGACACACAATATTCCGTTTATTCTGCTGGGGGCCTCCCTCCTCTGGTTCGGCTGGTTCGGCTTCAATGCCGGAAGCGCGCTTAGCGCAGGCGTACTCGCGTCCCACGCCTTTCTTACCACCAACACCTCCTGTGCCGCCGCCATGGTGACCTGGATGATCATGGATGTCATCGTGCAGGGCAAACCCACCGTGGTAGGCGCTTCCACCGGCGCTGTGCTGGGACTTGTGGCCATCACGCCGGGCGCCGGCTTCCTGCCGGTATGGGCTTCCCTGATTACCGGCATTGTGGTCAGCCCCCTGTGTTATCTGATGATTTCCAGAGTCAAGCAGTTTTTCGGATATGACGATGCGCTGGACGCCTTCGGCTGCCATGGAATCGGCGGAATCTGGGGCGGCATTGCCACCGGTCTGTTTACCCGGCGTTCTATCAATCCTGTGGCACGCTGGAACGGTCTGGTCTTCGGTGACTGGCATCTGTTCCGGGCACAGCTGATCTCCATTGTCATTACCATTGCCATTGCCGTCATCGGCACCTGGATCTGCGCGAAACTCGTCTCCTTATTCACCCCTCTGCGGGTAACACCGGAAGAAGAGCGTCGGGGTCTGGATCTTACACAGCACGGCGAGAACGCATATCCGTCCTTCAACGGTCTGGATTAGGAAAGGAATCTGCATTATGATGATAAAAATTGACGCCATTGTGCGGGAAGAATTATATGAGGATATCAAAGACGCCCTGAACGCCATTGACGTACACGGCATCACCGTGACCCAGGTGATGGGCTGCGGTACCCAGAAAGGGTACACGCAGATTGTCCGAGGCAGCAAAGTCGCCATCAACATGCTGCCGAAAATCAAATTTGAAATCGTAGTCTCTGATGAAAAGTGGGCGGAAAAAGTGGTGGATACCATTGCGGCCATTGCCCGCACCGGAAATCCGGGTGACGGCAAGATCTTTATCTATGAATTAAGAGACGCGGTCCGGATCCGCACCGGCGAACACGGACCAAGCGCTATTTACTGACACAGTCTGACGGCTGCGGGAGTTACCGGCACAGGCTGCTGGTTCCCCGTTTGAGATACTGTCCTGCTCCGCGGGCACCCAGGAACTGATCCTCCCGGACGATCACCTGCCCGCGCTGCATCACCAGCGCAATGGCGCCGGACAGCTTCCAGCCTTCGTAGCAGGTATAATCCGCGGCGCCATGGATTCCGCGGGCGGATAACACCGTTTCTTTCCGTGGATCCAGCAGCACCAGATCCCCATCCGCGCCCTGCCGCAGTACGCCTTTTTTCGGATACAGGCCTGCGATCCGGGCCGGATTGGTGCAGCAGTATTCTGCCAGCTGCTGCAGGGTAATCCGGTCTTTTCTTACCCCTTCGGAATACATCAGGCGCAGGCGTTCTTCCACCCCGGGCGCTCCGCTGGGGCATGCAGTAAAGTCTTTCACTCCCTGCTGCTTCTGCTTTGCGAAGGTAAACGGGCAGTGATCCGTTGCCACGGTATCAATTTCTCCCTCTCGCAGCGCCTGCCACAGAGCCTCCTGATCCTTCTCTTTTCTTAACGGCGGGGACATAATCGCTTTCAGCCCCTCCTGGGGATTTTCATAGGCCGCGTCCGTCAGCAGAAGGTACTGGGGGCAGGTCTCCACGCCGAAATGTTTCTGCCCCCGCAGTCTGGCGCGCATCACTTCTTCCAGTCCTTTTTCCGAAGACAGATGGACCACATAGACCGGGGCCTCCCCGGCCACCTGTGCCAGATACAGCAGGCGGTTCACGGCTTCCGCTTCCGCTTCTGCCGGACGGCTCAAGGGATGGAAGCGGGCTTCTGTGTGCTGTTCCCGCACAAATTTCTTTCGCAGATGTGTGACAATTCCGTCATTCTCACAGTGGAAAGCAATCATGATATTCTTTGCTTTCGCCTGCTCCAGCACCTGCAGAATTTCTTCATCCTGCAGCATGTCATTGTAGGTCATATAGACTTTAAAACTGGTGACCCCTTCCTGCTGCGCAAGATCTGCCATATCACGCAGCACGTCTTCATTCACATGCTGCAGAACCCCGTGAAACCCATAGTCAATCACCGCGTTGCCGTCCGCCAGACGGTGATATTCCCGGATGGGTTCCCAGGGACTGCACCCCTTCGGGCCGAAGGCCAGATGATCCACGATTGTGGTGGTCCCGCCGCAGGCCGCGGCCACTGTTCCGGTGTAAAAATCATCCACCGCCCGGGCAATGCCTACATCCAGGTCCATATGGGTATGAATATCCACTGCCCCCGGAAGGACATAGGTCCCGGAAGCGTCGATCACCTCTGCCTCCGGCGCTTCCAGGGATTCCGCAATTGCTGCTATCTTCCCTTCTTCAATCAGAAGATCTCCGGGAAATACTCCTGTTTCTGTTACCAAGGTTCCGTTTTTTACCAGTGTTTTCATTTCCATCACCTTTCCTGCTGCCGGGCAGGCCTTCTGTTTCATTGAAAAGCTCGGCAATCGCATTACTTTTTTTCAGCCGGAATAAATAATTGTCTTGAATTTTTCATGTGTTGCTGTTACACTTTAAGAAATACTTCACAACTTGCAGTAGTGAAGTTTTTATTCAAGGAGGCCTGTCATGAAAAAATCCCTTATTGATCTATACACCAGCATTGCCCATGGAATCGCCTGCCAGTTCGGTTCCAACTGTGAAGTCGTAGTTCACGACCTGCAGGCCTTCGATCCGGAACATTCCATCATTGCCATTGAGAACGGTCACGTTACCGGCCGGAAAGTCGGCGACGGCCCCTCCCACATCGTTCTGGAATCGCTGCTCCACCGGGAGACCATCCGGGAAGACCGGCTGGCGTATCTTACCAGAACCAGAGACGGCAAGATTCTCAAATCCAGCACCATCTACATCCGGGATGACAGCGGAAATATCATCGGCATCTTTGGCATCAATTATGATATCTCACTGATGCTTGCCACGGAGAATCTTCTCCATTCCATTACCGGCACCAGTCCGGACACCGGAAAAAACGAAACCATTGCCCTGAATGTCAGTGACCTCCTGCAGGAACTGCTGGAGCAGAGTGTCAGCAATATCGGCAAACCCGTGGCATTAATGAGCCGGGAAGACAAAGTCCGGGTCATCCGTCAGCTGAACGATGCCGGCGCGTTTCTGATCACAAAATCCGGTCCGAAAGTCTGCCAGTTTCTGGGTATTTCCAAATATACGCTGTACAGTTATCTGGACGAGATCAAATCGATCTGAATCGACTCCCTCTTATGGTGTATACTTTTATTTAGTATAAAAAACTTTTTGTTAGTTTTTATTATACGCATACTTTCCGCCCCGCGCAAGATAATTCCTTATTTTTGTCCTCGAGATTTCTGCGCGGCAAACCAAACGGCCGGATAAGAATCCCTCTTATCCGGCCGCTGCTGCATGTTCCGCACAGTCCGTACTGCCTGTCTGTTTTTTTGTTATTTCACTTCCAGCGTTATGTATGCAGATACGCCATTGGCCGCAAATACATACACTTTCACTTTTCCTTTGGACAGTCCCTTTACTGTGCCGTTCTTATAGACTTTCACGGCATTTGAAACCGTGCCGGCATACTCTGTGCTCAGGACAAGATATCGGTATTCCGATGTATGTCCCTTCCACAAAAGCCGTCTGCCGGACTTCACGCCTTTTGCCGTCACGTTCAGGCGAAGCGTCTGCCCTGCCCGGATTTTCTTTTTGGGTGCGGTCACACGTACCGACTTCGCATTGGTCAGTCTTCCCGCGGAATTTCCCACAATACTGTGCACCACCATGGATTTTGCGATCCGTTTCCCGGAAGAATCCAGGGCAATGACATAATATTTGTACTGGGTTCCCTTTTTCAGGTTCTTCACAGTCAGGGATGTTTTTTTCGTTTCCGCTATTTTCTTATATTTACTTCCTGAGCAGAGTACCTGGTATACCTCGTACTTCCGGGCGCCTGCCTTGCTCCAGGTCAGCTTCTGCGCCGTATTACCGGAAGCGGTCAGTTTCGCGGTCATGGCCGGTCGTTTCCAGGAAGCCTGGTAGATCCGGTTTCCGGTGCTTCCCCGTTTCACCGTTACTGTCTTTGCACTGCCCATTAACCCGGTTCCGGTCCAGCCGGTGAAAACATAGCCTTCCCGCTTCGGGTTACGCAGGGTAAAGCCGGCGGTCTCAACCGTATAAGAAGCAGGGTTTACGCCTTTGATTGTTCCGCCTTTCAGCTTATAGCTGATTTTGTAGGTAACCGGCTTCCAGTGTGCCTGGTAGCTGCGATTACCGTGACTGTTTTTCGGCACGGTAACCTCCATGTTGTCTTCCCCCGTCAGATCCGTACCGCTCCAGCCGGTGAATGTGTACCCTTTTCGGATCGGTATATTCAGCGAAAACGCCTCATCATCAAAGGTATAGCTTGTCTTGTTCACCCCTTTGCCGCCGCCCAGATCATAGGAAATCCTGTATGCCGCCGGCTCAGCGCTGATCGTTACATCCTTTGCTGCATTACGCAGCGTATAACTGCCGTCTTCGTTCTTCACGATGCTGCAGCCGTCTGCTTTTACCGTAAAGGCTTCCTCCAGCGCGTCACTGGTGAGTGTTACCCGAATGATACCGATTCCTTTTTTCTCTTCCAGCCAGCCCGCATTCTTAAATTCCGTGAATCCCTTTTCATAGGTGACTTTTTCTACTCTGGAACCCGGAAGAACTTTGTAGAATTCTGTCGTCTCCGCGTCTTTGCCGCCCTGCTTAATCGTGCCGCCGAAATTGCGTACTTTGCCGTAATTTTTGTTAACAGTTCCGGTGTTGAACTGAATTTCTCCGTGGTTGGCATCCACACCGCCGGTCTCATCATTCACCCTAAGAACACCGTAATTATAATCAACGGTACCTTTATTGTTTGTCACATCTGCGCGATTGTTATGGAGTTTTCCTCTGTTTTCTTCCAGCGAGCCTTCATTGTAATCCACTTCTCCGCTGTTTTCCGTCAGCAGGTTGTAGTTGTAATTCAGGCTTCCTTTGTTCTTCTCGATCAGACCATAGTTATTGGAGATGGATCCTCCCTTGTAAATGGCAATCGATCCGTAGTTGTTCCCTACCGTTCCGCCTTCTGTCACCAGGCCGATTTCACCATAGTTGTCGGAAACGTTTCCTCTGTTCTCATCAGCGGCATCATAGAATCCGTCAAAACCAGAAGTCCCGTTGATAAAAGAAATGGTATTGTCCGCAGTCTTTTTCGTCCAGCGGGCATAGTAAGTAGTGTTCTGTGCCGGGAAGCCGTCACGGGCACTCAGCACGCTGCCCCAGTTTCCTTTTTTATCTTTGGTCCACCAGCCGTTAAAAATGTAACCGCTGCGGGTGCTCATCGGAATCACACCGATTGTCTCTTTGTACTTTCCTGTGAAGCTGCCGCCGTCTGTGCCGCCATTTCCATCCAGCTGAATGGTCACGGTGCGGATCTTCCAGTGGGCATAGAAGGTGGTGTCCCCGGATGGCCGCGCCGTAGTGCTGTCAATCTTCTCGCCGCCTTTCGCCTCGGTATGCCAGCCGGCAAAGTCATACCCGGTTCTGTCGACATAGCTGTCCAGCTTTGCATCCTTCAGCAGGCTTCCAAATGCACTTCCTGCCTGGCTCTTATCATATTTTTTTACGATTCCCCTGGAATCTTCATCATATTTGAATGTAATGGTGATCAGGTCCGGATTTGGCTTCCATGTAGCTTTGTAGCTCCGGTCTCCCGTGCTGCCTGCCGGAATGGTAACTTCTTTCGAGGGTGCGTCCAGTCCCGTTCCGGTCCAGCCGTCAAACAGGTATTCCGTATATTCACTGTTCTTTTTATCCTGCGGATTCTTCAGCGTGACGGTATCCTTCGACGTGTAGACCGCCGGATTCGAATCGCCGTCTGCCAGTGTGCCTCCATCCAGGTCGTAACTGATGGAATAGCTGGGCACATCACTGACAGCCGTATCTTTTTTCACATTAGAAACAGTATATGTTCCATCGTTATTCTTCGTCAGATCGCCGCCGGTCATGTACAGCTGATCCACACCCTCTGCAGGCGTCAGTGTTCCTGTCCCGCCTTCCGGCAGGAATACACTGCCGTCCTTTGCCTGGATAAAATCACCGTCATAGCTCTTCACCAGTCCGTTGCCAAGATCCACCTTGTAGCAGGAAAGCGTTTTGTCGTATCGTCCCGGTTTGCCGGATGTTTTTCCACCCAGATCATAGATCGTGGCACCGCCGCTGCTGCTGTTATATACAAAGGTTCCGCCCGCGAAATTATATACTTTCGGACTGCCGCTGGCCCAGTACTGTGTTACCGTGCCGCTGTAATTGTATATCGTGCCGTTTCTCGCTTCCGAAATGGTCCC
>OCVV011357120.1_pt1 | contig 17776 bp, 14 predicted proteins | sample 1539721 | NCBI WGS metagenome assembly OCVV01 (sample SAMN02144230, study PRJEB22623) | gut metagenome | biome: sheep rumen | host: Ovis aries | place: New Zealand | reverse complement strand
GCTGCTCGAGCCGTATCCCCTACTATGTGGACACCTACGGTTTCCACTCGATCCACGGTCGCGCCTGCGCAATCGCCACGGGCGTGAAGCTGGCCAACCCGGCACTGAGCGTGTGGGTGAACATGGGCGACGGCGACTCGATGGCCATCGGTGGTAACCACTTGATCCACGCTGTGCGCCGCAACCAGGACCTGAACATCACGATCTTCAACAATGAGATCTACGGCTTGACGAAGGGCCAGTACAGCCCGACGACGAAGTTCGGCCAGGTGACGAAGACATCGCCCTACGGCACTATCGACTACCCGTTCAACCCCGGTGAGCTGGTGATGGGCGCCCAAGGCACCTTCTTCGCCCGCACCCTGGACTGCGTGCCCAACCTGAGCACCGACTGCATGACCCGCGCCGCCAAACACGACGGCTGCTCGGTGGTCGAGGTGCTGCAGAACTGCGTGATCTTCAACGACAAGACCCACGCTGCTATCACGGATCGCGCCGTGCGCGACGACCGCACCATCGTGCTCGAACATGGCAAACCCATGCTCTTTGGCAAGAACAAGGAGAAAGGTCTGCGCTTCAACGGCCGCCAGCTGGAAGTGGTCACCTTGGGCGAAAACGGCATCACGATGGACGACATCATGGTGCACGACGAGACCACCGAGGATACCGGCATCCACATGATGCTGGCCCACATGGGTCCCGCCTCGAACCTTCCCGTGGCCCTCGGCGTCATCCGCAACGTCAAGAAAGTCAGCTACACCCAGCTCTACGAAGAGCAGATGGAAGAGCAGATGAACGTCGGCAAGTACAAATGCATGGACGACCTGCTCAACAGCGGCGACACCTGGGAGGTGTGAAGCTAATTGTTAAAAGGTTAAACATTACCTGTGCCAGCCGTCCGGATCGGACGGCTGGTTGTTTTTTCCCAGTAGATACTTTTTTTACATTCGTGGGCGCGTAATTCAAAATAATTATGTATTTTTGCAGGAAATATATATACCGAAAGTAATGAAGAAAATACTCTTGAGTCTATTGACAATGTGCTTATTAGGCACATCCATTGCCCAAAGCCAAAAGTGTGGCATCGACACCAAAGCCCTCGTGCGCGAAGAAATTGCCGCCGGAGCTACACGGATTGACTTCTTGGCAAAGATGACATCAGGATTCGACCGCGACCGCCTTCTCAAGGCGGGAATCACCATCGGAGCCGAAGCAGGCGATATCGTGACGCTGAGCGTCCCGGTAGAGAGTATTGAGTTGTTGGAGAGTGACCGCGAGATACTCCAATACAGCATTTCGCACCGCGTGGCCCAACCCATGATGAACCACACACGTAGCGACACGCGCACCGATCATGTAGAGGCGGGCAATGGCGTCACGGGAGGCCTGGGGTTCGATGGCACAGGCGTGTACATCGGTATAACGGACTGGGGCTTCGACTACACCCATCCGAACTACAACGCGGGCAACGGCAACCGTCGCATCCTGCGGGCGTGGGATCATTTCCGCCTGAAAGGACCGGCCCCTGAAGGCTTCACCCGCGGCACCGAACTGATCGGATACAGCGCACTGCGTCGGGCTAAAGGCGACACGTCGAACCTCTACGGATATGGCACTCACGGCACTCACGTGGCGGGCATCTGTGCTGGCGCCGGCGCCGGCGAGAACCACAAGTTCCGCGGTCAGGCTCCCGGTGCCAAACTTCTGCTATGCTCCTTCGATCTGGGCGAAGCCGCCTGGATGGAAGGTGTGCAGTGGATGAAGAACGTGGCAGCCGACAGCAACCGCCGCCTGGTGATCAACAGCAGCTGGGGCATGTATTCGTTCAGCTGTCTGGACGGGAAATCATTGTTGAGTCAGGCCATCAACAACTGGAGCGACGAAGGTATCGTATTCGTCACCAGTGCCGGAAACAACGGCGACGACAACTTCCATATCAGCCGTAACTTCGACACCGTCCCCGACACCCTCAAAACCATCCCCAACTACTACACCGCAGTGCCGGAAGCCATCGGCCAGTGCCTCATCATCTGGGGGGAACAGGGCCACGACTTCAGCGCAGGCTTCGGTCTGAAGAAAGGCGACACCCTATGGACCAGCACAATGTTCAACACCGCGAGCGGCGACACAATCATCTACGACACCATGGATTGCAACGGCGTCGCCATCCCCTACCGTGTGCTCATGGAGCGTGTCAATCCCTTCGACCAGCGTCCTCACATCCAAATGGATGTCGATCGGGGAGCGGGTATCCAACTTCAGATGTACATCGCCGCCGCCAATGGGACGGTGCATGCTTGGAATGTTGCCAACAAGACCAACCATGCTGGCAACGAGGGTGCTCCGTTCACCAGCGGCAACTTGGGAGGCTTCACAGCCGGCGACAATTACTATGGCATCGGAGAGCCTGCCTGCGCCGAGAAGACACTCAGCATTGCGGCCCATCATGCCGACACATGGGCAATTGATTCCTCGATCTGCAACACCGGATCGCTAGCCTATTTCTCCAGCTACGGTCCTGCCCTGGGCGATCACCAGAAGCCCGAGATCTCGGCCCCCGGATATGACGTAAACTCCTCCATAAGCCGTTGGACCGATGGTCACTACAGTGCTACGGCCAGCATGGTTTCCGGAATTGACACCTACATCTGGAGCCGCATGAGTGGCACGTCGATGTCGAGCCCCGCTGCAACCGGTGTGGTAGCGCTGGTTCTCCAAGCCAACCCCACCCTGACTGTCGACGAGGTACGCGAGATCGTCATCACCACCGCCCGCAACGACGACAAAACCGGCCAGTTGCATGCATCCGGCGTCGCTGACCAACGTTGGGGCTGGGGCAAGATCGACGCCCTCAACGCCGTCAACGAGGCCCTCAGCCGCGTCAGCATTCCCGAGGCCGAAGAGCTCCAGCTGCCGCTCCATGTCTACCCCAACCCGGCCAACCACAGCGTGACTGTCAACACCAACTGCGGCGAGCGCCAGACCCTACAGGTCTTCTCCGTCAGCGGAAACCTCGTCGCCGAACAGCCCGTCGACACCGAGACCACCCTTGACCTCAGCGGCTGGAACCGCGGCATCTACATCCTCCGCGTCGGAAGCCGTACCGAAAAACTGATTGTCCGTTAATGATCAAGCTGCTACAGAGGAACATGGTCCTGCAGGCCGTACTGATACTGGCAGTACTGGTGCTGCTATGGCTGCATCCACTGGCCGAAGCGCCCCTGATGGACGGCGGCGATCACCCCGCAATCCTCTATAGCCTCCTCTGCCAATGGCTCCAGTCTGTACCTCGTCTGGCAGTCATTCTGGCCATGCTTCTGGTACTCATCGAAGGGGTGATGCTCAACCTGCTGTTGGCCAACGTCAACCTCGTCTCGCAGAACAGCCTCCTCCCCACCCTGCTCTACATCATCGCTATGAGCGCCGGAGCCTCCACATTGACGCCGATAGTGCTGGTCAACGGAGTCCTCATCGTTTGCCTCAACCAACTCCTTCTGCACGGCACCCTGCTCACCATCTCGCTCAACAAAGCCTGCGGAGCCACCCTCTTGATCGGCATCGCCTCGCTCCTCTATCAGCCTGCCGCGCTGCTGATATTGAGCTACCTGCTCATCGCCGCCAACTACCGACTCTACGGCTGGCGCGACTGGGCTGTGATGATCCTAGGCTTCGTTGCCCCCTATGTCCTACTGGTGCTCATCCTCTTCCTGACCGACGGTCTGGCTTCCTGGTGGCAAACCACCCTCCTGAGCCTCAGCCTGACCATCCAACCCGGAACCACCGACCTCCACGCATGGGCCAGCCTGCTTCTGGCAGTCCTCTTTCTCTGGAGTATGTTGCAGCTACTCGGTCGCTTAAGCGAGCGCCCCGTCCTTTGGCAAAAGAACGCCTCCACCATCATGCTCTGTTCCGTCGGAGCCGCAGGCATGATGCTCTACACCCCCTTACTCCCCATCCGTATGGCCCTCTTCGCCATCCCGTTCTCTTTCTGCACCAACCGGTTGCTCACCTCTCCCACCGACGTCTCCACCGGTTTCGGTCGGCGCAAGCAGCGTCTCTGGATCTACGACCTCCTTCTTGTTGTCATACTAACAGCCGCCTTCCTATGCTAGACGCCCATCTCATACCAGGCCGTCTCGAGGCGGGATGCGACGAGGCCGGGCGCGGCCCGCTGGCCGGACCCGTTGTCGCCGCCGCCGTCCTTCTGCCCGAAGGCTACAACAACCCCATCCTCAACGACTCCAAACAGCTCAGCGAACGGCAGCGTAACCTGCTCCGCGACGAGATCGAACGCACAGCCGCCGCCTGGGCCGTCGCCGTCGTCGGGCCCGACGAAGTGGACCGCCTCAACATCCTCCACGCCTCCACCCATGCCATGAGCCTCGCCGCCAACGCCCTGTTGGGGCAACAAGCCGACGGCGTCATCAGCGGCGGCACACAACTCGGACGCTTGAAACCCGAATTCCTGCTCATCGACGGCAACCGCTTCTACAACGAGACACCCCTGCCCTACCAGTGCATCGTCCACGGCGACGCGCGCCTCATGCCCATCGCCGCCGCCAGCATCCTCGCCAAAACACACCGCGACCAAATCATGCTCCAACTCCACGACCAATACCCCCTCTACGGCTGGGACCGCAACAAAGGCTACCCCACTGCCGAACACTACCAGGCCATCGAGCAACACGGTGTCACACCCCACCATCGCCATTCTTTCACCCTGTACAAACAACACACCTTATTCGAATAAACCCATGTTGGACTTCATCAAAGAAATACATCGCAAGCACCTCATTCGCGACCTCAAAGCCGCTCCGCGCGAAAAGAAAATCGACAATATCGACGAAGTGCGCCACATCGGCGTTATCTGCCGCCTCGTCGACGAGCAGCACTGGAACATCCTCCACCACTTCGCCAAGGTCATGGAGAACCAGGGCAAAACCGTCCACATCATCGCCCTCCTCCAGAAAGACCAGGAGCTCGGCTTCGTCGTCACCCACCAGGACACCTATATCGTCCGCAGCAAGACCGACATCAACTTCTGGGGCCTCCCCAGCCACGAATCCATCCGGCCCTTCGTCGAAAACACCTACGACCTCCTCATCGACACCATCGGCGAGGAAAACTTCTTCTCCCAGTACATCGCCCTCCGCACCACCGCCAGCCTCAAAGTCGTCTACGCCACCCCGGCCGAAGACCCCTCCGAAGTCTTCGACCTCATCATACGCGGCGACGGCCAGGTCGAGCTCAAGGACTTTTTCAACAACGTCATCGAATACCTTAGCATGATCAAAAAATGAAACAGCTCTCCTTCACGGGCACCGGCGTCGCCCTCATCACACCCTTCCGCCGCCAGCAAGAAACCGTCGACTTCACCAAACTCGAAGCCCTCATCGAACACATCATCACCTCCGGCGTCGACTACATTGTCGCCCTCGGCACCACCTCCGAAGCCGCCACCATGACCCTCAGCGAGCGTGCCGCCGTCCAGGAATTCATCGTCGAAACCGTCAGCGGCCGCCTCCCCATCATGCTCGGCCTCGGCGGCAACAACACCCTCGCCCTCACCGACACCATTGCCCGCACCAACTTCGACGGCATCTCCGCCATCCTCTCCGTGGCCCCCTTCTACAACAAACCCAACCAGCGGGGCATCCTCGCCCACTACCGTGCCGTCGCCGAGGCCTCCCCCGTCCCCGTCGTCATCTACAACGTACCCGGGCGCACCGGCGTCAACATACTCCCCGAAACCACCCTCACCCTCGCCAACGAGTGCCCCAACATCATCGGCATCAAAGAAGCCTCCGGCAACATAGCCCAAGCCATGGAGATACTCCGCAACCGCCCCGACGGCTTCCGCGTCATCAGCGGCGACGACGCCCTCACCCTCCCCCTCCTCGCCCTCGGCGCCGACGGCGTCATCTCCGTCATCGCCAACGCCCTCCCCAAGGAGATGAGCCAAATGGTACACTTCGGCCTCAAAGGCGACCTCAAGCGGGCTCTCCCCCTCCACTACTCCATGCTTCCCCTCATGAACGCCATCTTCGAAGAAGGCAACCCCACCGGCATCAAAGCCCTCCTCGAAGCCCAAGGCCTCATCACCAACGTGCTCCGGCTCCCGCTCGTCAAAGCCTCCAAACCCCTCGCCAACAAACTCACCTCGCTCCTCGCCGACCTCAACAACCAGCAATGACCCAACTCGCCGACATAGACACCCTCCTCGCCCAAGTGCGCGACGAATACCTCCGCCGCATGACCCAGGGCCACGGCCGCCTGCTCCAGCAAGTGGAGCACTACACCGTTGCCCACACCGGCAAGATGCTCCGCCCCCGGCTCACACTTCTCGCCGCCGCCACCCTCGGTTCCGACGTCCTCCACTCCCGCCGCACCCTCCTCCTCGCCGTCGCCGTCGAAATGCTCCACAACGCATCCCTCCTCCACGACGACGTCATCGACCGCTCCCTCACCCGCCGCGGCACCCCCTCTGTCAACGCCCGCTGGAACAATGGCATCGCCGTCCTCGTCGGCGACTACCACCTCGCCCACCTCATGCAGCTCCTCGACGAAGTGTCCGACGCCGACGCTTCGCGCCTCATCAACCAGACCGTCATCGCCATGGTCGAAGCCGAACTGCTGCAACAGGAAGTGGAAAGTGGAAAGATCAAAGATGAAAGTGGAAAGATGAAAGATGAAAAAGGAGAAAATAAACCTGCGTCAGCCAACTTTCAACATTCAACTTTCAACTTTCAACTACCCACCAAAGAAACCTACCTCGCCATCATCGACGGCAAAACCGCCCGCCTCTTCGCCACCGCCGCCGCCCTCGGCAACCCCGCCTACCAGCACTTCGGCCTCCACTACGGCCGCCTCTTCCAGCTCCGCGACGACCTCGCCGACGACGAAGCCACCCCTTGGACAGAACAACTCATCGAGCAAGAGGTGAATATCCTCGCCACAATGCAAGAAAAACTCGATATATCGTACTAAATAAAAGGAGTTAAAGAAGTTAGAGACAATAGCCAATCACTCATCACTATCGTCTTAACTTCCAGCGAGCGAAGCGAACGACATCTCCTTAACTTCTTAACTCCTAAAGAAAGAGATATACAAACAAACAACATAAACAACAATGAAACGCATCACCCTTTTCCTCGCCCTCCTCGTCATGGGCACCGGCCTCATGGCCCAAAACGCCAAGTTGCCCGACAACGTCACCCTCCGCACCCTCGACGGCAAGAGCGTCCAGTCCTCGGCCATCCAGAACGACGGCCGTCCCGTCATCATCTCCTTCTGGGCCACCTGGTGCGGCCCCTGCATGCTCGAACTCAAGACCATCCGCGAGATCTACGACGAATGGGTCGAAGAGACCGGCGTCAAGATGGTCATCGTCTCCATCGACGATGCCCGCACCGCCGCCCGTGTCAAGGGCGTCACCGAGAAGCAGGGCTGGAGCGACACCGGCGACGACGAGTTCCAGCACTACTACGAGGTCTACCTCGACTCCAACCGCGACTTCGCCACCGCCCTCAACATCGGCCAGGATCCGCCCCACACCTTCGTCATCAACGGCCAGGGCGAAATCGTCTGGCAGCACAAAGGCTACCAGCCCGGTGCCGAAGAAGAAGTGATCGAGCAGGTCCGCGCCCTCCTCAAGTGAGCATCCCCTCTGCATCCCCTCTGCATCATCTCTGCATCACCTCTGCTTAAAACGGACACCATCCAGGCATCATCTAGGCATCAACTAGGCATCAACTAGGCATCATCCTCGCTCACGACCCTTACTGATCCGTTCCAAAAGGCGCCTTGACGGCACCCAAGTTTAACTTTTGACAGTTTGCATTTAAACAACACATTATGAATATAAAGAGATCTCTCCTGTCCGCCGTGGCCCTGCTCGTCGCCGGTGTCGCCGGCGCACAGGGCATCATGGGCGGCCACGTCACCGGCAACGTGCAGCTCGACGGCCAGATGAGCCGCGAGGACACGGTCATCGGTGCCTCCGACGTGCCAGAAATCATGAAACTCAACGCCCGCGCCGACATTCTCTACACCAACGGCGACTTCAGCGCCGGCCTGCGCTTCGAGGCCTACCAGACCCCGCTGCTGGGCTTCAACGCCCAGTACACCGGCCAGGGGCTGGCCCACTACTTCGTCAGTTACAAGTCGAAACGCATCAGCGTGACGGCCGGTAACTTCTACGAGCAGTTCGGCTCGGGCATGATCCTCCGCGCCTACGAGGACCGCTACCTCGGGCTGGACAACGCCCTGCTGGGCGTCAACATCCAGCTGCGCCCCGTCGACGGCCTCACCATCAAGGCCCTGGCCGGCAAACAGCGCATCTACTGGGGCTACGGCGAGGGCCTGGTGCGCGGCATCGACGCCGAGGCCGACCTGAACAGCCTCATCCGCGGCATGCAGGAGAGCAAGCTGCACCTGACGCTCGGCGCCGGGTTTGTCAGCAAATACGAGGCCGACGAGAGCATCCCCTCGGCCGCCGACCCCGAGCGGCGACTCAACCTGCCGCTCAACGTCGGCGCCGCCGCCGTGCGCCTCAACCTCGACTACGGCCACTGGACCCTCCAGAGCGAGTATGCCCGCAAGGGGCAGGACCCCTCGATCATGAACGGCTACATCTACCGCCCCGGCGAGGCCCTGATGCTCAACCTCGGCTACTCGCGCCGCGGCCTCAGCGCCAGCCTGCAGGCCAAGCATGTGGACAACATGAGCTTCAAGTCGTCGCGTAGCCAGACCGGCGAGATGCTCTACATCAACTACATACCCGCCATCAACCGGCAGTACACCTACCCCTCGCTGACGCTCTATCCCTACGCCACCCAGGTGATCGGCGAGAACGGCGTGCAGGGCGAGGTGGCCTACCGCTTCAAGAAGGGCACCCTGCTCGGCGGCAAGTACGGTACCGACGTGACCCTCAACGCCTCCACCATCTACGGCCTGGACACCACCCAGACCGGCGGCGCCGGCACCGAGGGCTACACCGCCACCTGGACCGGCCTCGGCCAACACTTCTACACCGACGCCAGCCTCGAGGTTGAGAAAAAACTCAGCAAGAAGCTGACCCTCACCGCCATCTACTGCTACCAGGAGTTCAACCCCGTGGTCGAAGGCCACGAGCCCGACCTCTACCACAACCACATCGTGGTGGGCGACCTGCACTGGCGCGTCAACAAGAAACACTCGCTGCACTTCAAGGCCGAGTGGGTCGGCAGCGACAGCTTCTACGATGAAGCACAGGGCCATACCGACCGCCGCGCCGGCGACTGGGTGATGGGCTTCGTCGAGTGGAACCCCGGCACCCACTGGTTCGTCTCGCTGAGCGACCAGTACGCCTACAACGACGGCATCGGCAACTACCCCAGCGTGGCCGTCGGCTACACCCACGGCACCACCCGTCTGCAGCTGGGCTACGGCAAACAGCGCGAGGGTCTGCTCTGCATCGGTGGCGTCTGCCGCCAGGTGCCCGCCAGCAACGGCCTCACCTTCAGCCTGACAACCAGCTTCTGATCGGTTAAGAGTTAAGAGTTTTGAGTTAAAAAACTATAATAATAATGAAGAAAACCATACTGACCCTCTGCGCCGCAGCCCTGATGCTGGCCGCGTGCGACAAGATAGAGCCTGCCGACGACGGCTCCTACACCCTCTTTGCCGGCATCGGCGCCACGTGGACCGACGGCCCCGCTGTCGGCACCGACCAGCGGGTGCTCGTCGAGAAGTTCACCGGTCCCAAATGCCCCAACTGCCCCGATGCCGACATCACCCTCGATGCCGCCCACGAGCAGTTGGGCGACAAGCTGGTCGTCATCTCGGTCAACCACCCTGTGGGACAGGGCATTCCCTTCCCCAACGACCCCGACCTCCGCACCGACGACGGCTCCGCATGGGACAACTACTACGGCATCAACGCCATTCCCTCCGCCTACATCAACCGCGACAAGAGCCGCACCTACAGCGGCGCCATGAGCAACATCACGGCCGACCTGCAGAGCGCCCTCGGCGAAAGCCCCGTGCTGGGCATCGAAGTGAAAGCCACCGAAGCCTCTGAACGGGCCCTCGACATCACGGTGGGCCTGCAGTTTGTGCAGAACTACAGCGCGCCGCTCACCCTCACGCTGGCGCTGGTCGAAGACTCGCTGGTCTACCGCCAGTCGCACGGCAGCGAGATAATCGACGACTATGTGCACAACCACATGCTGCGCGACGTGATGACCGACGTGTGGGGCGCCGAGGTCGACGCCACCGGCACCGCCGGCGAGAGGCGACAAGCCTCGTTCAGCACCTACCGCGTCAAGGACGAAAGCATCCGCCTGGAGAACTGCCACGTCATCGCCTTCGTCAGCGACCGCGCCACAAAACGGGTCCTCAATACCGCCAGTTGCACGATAGAGTAGCCGCATGAACCGCCGCATCCTCGGGCTGGCGCTGCCCAACATCATCACCAACATCACCGTGCCCCTGCTCGGCATGGTGGACATGGCCATTGTCGGGCACCTCTCGTCGACCCATATCGGCGCCATCACCATCGGCACATCCATCTTCAACCTCATCTACTGGAACTTCGGATTCCTGCGCATGGGCACCAGCGGCTTCACTGCCCAGGCCTTCGGAGCCCAGCGATGGGACGAGGCGCTGAAGACCCTCATCCGCGCATGCGTCATCGCCCTCTCCATCGCCCTGATCCTCATCGGGCTGCAATGGCCCATCTCACGGCTCGCACTGCTCGTCTTCGAGGGGAGCCCCGAGGTGCTTCGCCTGGCGTTGACCTACTTCTTCATCCGCATCTGGGCTGCCCCGGCCACCCTAGGACTCTATGCCATCAAGGGGTGGTTCATCGGCATGCAGGACTCGAAGACCCCCATGTGGATCGCCATCATCCTCAACCTGGTCAACATCGCCGGGTCGCTGCTCTTTGTACTCATGCTCCACTGGGACATCGCCGGTGTTGCCTTGGGCACCGTCATCGCCAACTACTCGGGCCTCGCCCTGGGCATCTTCTTCCTGCGGCGCAAATTCAGAGCGGAGAGTGGGAAGTGGAAACTGGAAAAAGGGAGGCTTCTTGCCGAGGCTTTGCGCTGGAATGACATGAAGCGTTTCTTCAAGGTCAACGGCGACATCTTCCTCCGTACCGTGTGCCTTTCGGCCGTCTTCACCTTCATCACCGCCGCCAGCGGCCGCATCAGCGACGAGGTGCTGGCCATCGACGCCCTGCTGCTCCAGTTCTTCACCCTCTTCAGCTACATCATGGACGGCTTCGCATATGCCGGTGAAAGCCTGGTTGGCCGCTACATCGGGGCCCGCGAGCCCCGCAATCTGCGCCTCTCGGTGCGCCTCATCCTCCTCTGGGGCCTCATCCTCACCGTCTTCTTTACCCTGATCTACGCCCTCTTCAGCCAGCAGTTCCTCCACATCTTCACCTCCGATACCGCCCTCATCGATGCCGCTGGCGACTACCTGGTCTGGGTCCTGGCCATCCCTGTGTGCGGCTTCGCCGCCTTCCTCTTCGACGGCATCTTCGTCGGTGCCACAGCCAGCCGCACCATGCGCAACGCCATGTTCGTCGCCACAGGCGCCTTCTTCGCCCTTTATTTTGGCCTGAAAGCACTGACCAACGCCACCGATGGGCTGACCACCGAACGGTGGAACAACATTCTATGGCTGGCCTTTATGGTCTACCTGCTGCTCCGTGGCCTGCTGCAAGGGTTGCGTGTCCGCAAAGATATCTACTCACAAGCTATATGAAAAGACTCACCACTCTACTACTGATACTACTGACGGCCTGTAGCCTCACCGCCCAACCCGACCGGCCCAAGGTGGCCGTGGTGCTCAGCGGCGGCGGCGCCAAAGGCGTTGCCCACATCAGTGCCCTGAAGGTCATCGAGGAAGCCGGCTTCCCGATCGACATCGTCTGCGGCACCAGCATGGGAGCTCTCATCGGGAGCCTCTACAGCATCGGCTACTCTACCGACTTCCTCGACTCGCTTGTGCGCTCCCAAGACTGGGCAACGCTGCTGAGCGACCGCACCGATCCAGCCTATCTCACACTGCGTCAGCGCGAAGAGCAGAACACCTACGCCGTCATACGCGGCCTCGGCGGCAGCCAGCCCCAACGGGGTGGCCTCATCCGAGGGCGCAACCTGGACCTCCTCTTCCGGAGGCTTTGCAGCGACTATCTCGACAGCCTCAGCTTCGACAGCCTCCCCATCCCGTTTGCCTGTGTGGCCACCGACATCGTCACCAACCGCGAGGTCGTCTTCCACAGCGGCCACCTCATCCAGGCCATGCGGGCGTCGATGGCCATTCCCGGCGTGTTCACCCCCGTCCGTATGGGACAGATGATACTCCTCGACGGCGGCCTGCGCAACAACTATCCGGCCGACGTGGCCCGCGCCATGGGGGCCGACATCGTCATCGGCGTCAGCGTGCAAGACCTCATGACCCGCCCGGAGGACATCAACGACGTGGGGGCCGTCATGGGGCAGCTCATCAGTATCAACAGCCGCAACAAGTTCAACGACAACATCAAGCTGAGCGACCTCTTCATCTACGTCGACGTCAGCGGCTACAGCGCCGCCAGTTTCTCCAGCGCTTCCATCGACACGCTTCTGCGTCGCGGCGACGAAGCCAGCCGCCGACTCTGGGACCGCCTCATCGCCCTGCGCCGCCACCACCAGATTGACAGCGTGGCCTATCCGCGGCCCGACGCCATGAACGCCATGCCCGTCGCCACCGACGAGCAGCGACCCTCCACCACCATCACCCGTGTGCCCATCGCCAGCGCCGGCTTCCGGTTCGACTCCGAGGAGATGGGAGCCATCCAACTGGGCATCAAGTTCCCCCTGAAGACCACACTTCCCATGGGGCTCGCCGGCACCCTACGCCTGGGACGCCGCAGCATGGCACGAGCCGAGGCCACCATGCTCACCAGCCGTCCGGGCTTCAACCCCACCCTGGCCTACACCCTCCGGGTCAACGACATAGACATCTACACCGCCGGTACCCGCACCCACAACGTGCGCTACCGCCAGCACACTGTCGACCTCACCCCGCTCGACCTGCGCCTCCACCGCTACACCATCCATGCCGGCCTGCGGTGGGACTACTTCAACTACTACGGTCAGCTCCTCGCCGCCAGCGGCGACATACCCGACCTCGTCAACGACCACTACATCTCCTACCACGCCAGCGCCGACCTCAACACCGAGAACGACTGGTACTTCCCCTCGCGCGGCACCCGCTTCCACGCCACCTACGCCTACCGCACCACCAACTTCTACAGCTTCGACGGCACGGCGGGCCTGAGCGACATCAACGTGCACTGGCGCCTCAACCTGCCCCTGGCCTCGCGCTGGGCGCTGCAACCCATGCTCTACTCGCGGCTCCTGCTGGGCCACAAGCCCCCGCTGGCCTACTCCAACCTGATGGGCGGCAACTACTTCGGCCTCGTCGTCGAGCAGCAGGTCCCCTTTGCAGGCCTGGGTCATATCGAGCTCACCGAGCGCCATCTGGCCGCCGCACAGCTGCAGCTGCAGTACCACCTCCACAAGAACCACTACATACAGCTGCGCGCTGCCGCCGCCTACCACACCGACGACCTCGCCCAGCTCGCCGCCGACAACCTCGTCGTCGGACTGCAGGCCGCCTACCACTACAACACCATCATCGGACCCATCGGCGCCAGCCTGGGCTACACCACCCTCAGCCGCGAGCCCTACCTCTTCATCAACATCGGACACATCTTCTAACGCCATGCCATCCCTCCACGTCATCATGCCCGTCAAGGACTCGCCCGACACCACGCGCGAGGCCATCGAGGCCCTGCTGCACACCGACGGCGGCCTCGACCTCACGGTCTACAACGACTTCAGCAGCCCGGAAAACACGGCCCTACTGGCCGAACAGGCCCGCACCCACGGCTTCCGCCTCGTCAACTGGGCCGACCGCACAGACCATCCCTCGCCCAACTACCGCCTCACCCTCCAGGATGCGCGCCGGCGCGCCCTCGCGGAAGGGGCCCACCTCGTCATCGTGGAGAGCGACGTCCTCGTCCGTCCCGACACCCTGAGCCGCCTCGCAGCCATGGCCACCGACGGCGTGGGCATGGTGGCCGCCGTCACCGTCGACACCGACGGCCGCATCAACTTCCCCTACCGCTACGCCACCCGCCTCCGCGGCACCACTGTCGACACCCGCAAACGCTTCAGTTTCTGCTGCACACTCCTCACCCACAGCCTGCTGCAAGCCTGCGACTTCGACCGGCTCGACCCCGAGAAGTCGTGGTACGACGTCACCATCTCCCACCAGTCCATCCACCTCGGCTTCCGCAACCGGCTGATGCTGGACAACCCCGTCGTGCACCGGCCCCACTCCTCGCGCCCCTGGAAACAGCTGAAATACACCCACCCCCTGCAATACTACTGGCAGAAAATCACCCGCCACCGCGACCAGATATGAAGATATACAGCCTCCTCGTAGTCAAAGACGAAGCCGACGTCGTGGGCGCCAGCCTGCTCGACGCCTGCCGCTGGAGCGACCGCATCGTCGTGATCGACAACGGCAGCACCGACGGCACCTGGGAGCTCGTCCAGCGACTGGCCGCCAGCGAGCCGCGCATCGTCCCCTTCCTGCGCTACGAAGGTCCCTTCCACATCGGCCTCCGCGCCCGCGCCTTCCGCGCCTTCCGCCACGAGATGCACCTCGGCGACTGGTGGTGCGTGCGCCTCGACGCCGACGAGTTCTACCCGGGCGACGTGCGCTCCTTCCTCGGCCGCATCCCCTGGTTCTACCGCACCGTCAAGAAAAGCAGCACCGACTACGTCATCACCCACGAGGACCTCGACGAGCACCTGCTGAGCGGCGACTTTGCCGTCGACCGCCCCCGGCTGCGCTACAGCCTGCCCACCCGGCGTGCCGAACGCCGCTTCATGCGCCACTCGCCCCTGCTCGTCTGGCTCAGCCGCTGGCGCTACCCGCACCCCTGGGGCCTCGTGGCCCCGCAGCGCATCCCCGTCGACCACTACCAGTACCGCTCGCCGGAGCAGATGCAACGCCGCTACGACAACCGCCAGCAGGCCCGCGCCGAGGGCTGCGGCTCCTTCTCGCACGAGACCGGCTCCGGTTGGCGCGACTACCTGCGCCACCGCGACCAGTGCCACCGCGAGCCTTGACCGTCCGCACTCCCGCTTCCGCCACAGAAAACACCGAAGGGCTGAACGTGTCTTGCGACTCGTCAGCCCTTCAGTTTACAACCATTAAAATTTATTAACCAAAAATCGTAGCGGGAATCAGACTTGAACTGATGACCTCCGGGTTATGAATCCAGCGCTCTAACCAGCTGAGCTATCCCGCCATTTCCAACTCTTGAAAACGGGTGCAAAAGTACTACTTTTTTCCGACATAGCCAAATATTTTTGCAAATAAATTTACATTCCGTTATAACACAACCGATTACAAACATCCATCGTCCCCGTTTCCGCCGGATCGAAACCGCATCCGACGGCGGCACAGAGCCACAATTTGCCCTCCGGCCGCCGGACAGGCGCCGCCGAAACAAGCCCAAAAACAGCCCACCGCACTCATAATCAGCATGATTATCACACAATTAAAAAAGCATCATCTCCGCACGCCGTAGGGCTGTATGCAGAGATGATGCAGAGGGGATGCCTGGTTGATGCCTGGTTGATGCCTAGTTGATGCCTGGAGGATGCCTGCCGGAGGCTACCAGGTCACCTTGTAGGGACCGCTGCGGGTCGTCCACGTCTCGCCGTCGTCGAACGAGATGCCGATATAGATATAGGCCTCGTTGCCAAGCAGATTGACGGCGTTGACGAAGTGGTTGTAGTAGGCCCGGATGACGAAGTCGTCGAACCAGGCGTTGCTCGAGTTGATGGTGCCGAGGCCCTGGCCCCTCACCTCCTTGCCGTACTTGTCCATCAGCGGGGTCACCCCGTCGTCGGCATAGAACAAGGCCACGGCCTTCATCTTGCGGCCCTGGGCGCCTTTGATGTCGATCGAGAGGTGCATTTTCAGCACCTCGGCGCCGTACGAGTTGTCCACCACGTGCTCTTCCAGCTTCACCTCGTTGACCTTGGCCTCGATTTTGTCGAGCGTGAGGCCCTCCTGCACGACGCGGATGGCAATGCTCGGGCCGCCGTTGGCCGAGCCGACCTGCAGCACGGCCTCGCGACTCTCGGGGGCGGTGTTTTCGCTCACCTGCACGCCGCCCAGGTCGACGCGGATCCAGTCGGGCAGCGGGCCCCACTTGAGGTTGTCGTCGCAGGTGGTGATGTTGAGGTCAAGCATGCCTCCCCCGTAGTCGACCGGCACGGTGACGTCCTTCGTGCCGCCGTTGACCGTGATGGTGACCGGGTGCAGCGGGAAACTCTCGTGGGCCTCGGCCCCGGGAAAGACCTTCATGTTCTCCTTCGACGGGTCGGCAATCTCCTCATACACATAGAGATCGGTCTTGAGCATCTGCTCGCCGTAGTTCCCCTTGAGGTCCATCACGCTGTAGGGGACAAAGAAGGTGGCGGAGAAGTAGTCCTCCTCTTCGATGATGATAAACTCCTTCTGCTGGCCGGAGCGGCCGCCGAAGACGGTGTATTTCCCGCGCGGGTCGTTGGCCACGACGGCCTGCGTGCCGCCCGTCTCGGGCGACATGTAGCAGCGGGCCATCAGGCGCCTGCCTTGCATATTCTTGACACTCAACCACATCGTGAGGCTGCTGCCGGCCAGGCCGTCGGTGCAGTTGCTCTCGTAGCGCGTGTACATCACCTTCACCTCGGGCTTCGGGGGCTCGGGCGGAGGTGTGGGCTGCACGACCTCGGTGGTACGGGTCGTGGCGCTTCCCTCGGCCTTGACCTTGCCGGCCTCGGGGTTCTCCTTGGCGGCTTCCTGCGCTCTCTTGCGGGCCAACTTGCGCTTCTCGTCGACACAACGCTGTATCTGCCGGTCCAAATCATTGGTGCGCGGGGCGCACTTGGTGGCCTGGTTGAAGTAGCTGATGGCTTCGTCGTACCGTTTGTTGTTGAAGGCCTCGATGCCTTTGCTCCGGTTGGAGGTGTAGCAATCCTGCGCAGCAACCGTAGCAGCGAGGCCGATCATCATCAGGACAAGGAATAATCTCTTCATTTAGTGTAAACTATCGTTGTTCTTTCATTTGCTGTCTGACGTCGTTGTACTCGGCCCGGATGGAGGGCATCTCGTGCAGCGACAGGGCCACGCGGTAGTACTTGCACGAGGTCTCGTAGTCGCCCTCCTCCTTCAGGGTGTTGAAGGCGCGGTCGGCCCACCACTGGGCGGCCTCGGTGCGCTTGGCCTCCAGTGTCTCCTGCAGGGCCTTCGACTGGTTGTATTCATCAGGCATCACCTCGGCATAGCGGTTTTCGGCCGGCACAATCACCGAGTCAAGAAGTCGCTGAGCGTCAAGCAGTCTCCTGGATTTCTCTTCGACACTCTCCTCGATCAGCGTCTTGCACTTGTCCACCTCCTTCTGATAGGTGGCCAGCTGGGCCTCGGCGGCCTCCCGATGGGGATCCGGACGCAGGAAGAGGAAGTAGGCCGCTGCGGCGGCAATCAGCACAACGACCGGAATGATGACGGCCAGGATGGGGAATTTCTTTTTCTCTCCCGCAGGCTTGGCAGGCTTGGGCGCCTTCGGAGGCTTGGGCGCTTTGGGGGCCTTGGCAGGCTTGGCGGGTTTGGCAGGCTTTGCCGGCTTGGCGGGAGCCGCGGGGGCTACCTCCGGCGTCGGCACGGCGACGGG
>OCVV011359732.1_pt1 | contig 17783 bp, 18 predicted proteins | sample 1539721 | NCBI WGS metagenome assembly OCVV01 (sample SAMN02144230, study PRJEB22623) | gut metagenome | biome: sheep rumen | host: Ovis aries | place: New Zealand | reverse complement strand
GGCGCAAGTTGCGGAAAAATAATACATATATCCTTAACTTCGAGCATAGCGAGAAACTTCACTTTTGCATAGCAAAAACTTCACTATGAGCGTAGCGAATAACTTCACTTTGCAAAATGCAAAACTTCACTATGAGAATAGCGAATAACTCCACTTTGCACGCAAAGTGCGCAAGATTTCGTCGGCGCGCGGTCACTTCAAAATATCATTTAAGCGAATTTGCTTGTATCATACGTGCGCTAAGATGTATAATTCAAATAACTTTCATTTACAAGGAGCGTAACTATGGCAACTGTATTGCAGTTTGGCGAAGGCAATTTCATTCGTAGTTTTATCGATTATTTGATCCAACTCAGACAAGATAAGTACGGCGACGGGGAAAGCGTGGTTTTGGTCACCCCCATCGACAATCCGTATTGGGAAAATTTCAGGAAGCAGGACTGCAAATACCACACTTGCGTTTGCGGCAAGGTGGACGGCAAGGCAGTCAAGGAATACACCTACGTGACGGTGGTCAAGGATTGCGTCAACCCGTATCGTGAGTACGATCGTTACGTTGAGGCGTATATGGACCCCGAAATCAAGGTCATCATCAGCAACACCACCGAAGCGGGCATCGCTTTTAACGCGGCGGATAAGTTTGAAGACCTCGGCACCTTCCCCGCAAAGATCACCAAGATCTTGTACGCTCGCTTTAAGAAGTACGGCGAAGCGGGCAGGGTGGAACTGCTTCCGTTGGAACTCATCGAAAAGAACGGCGAGACTTTGAAGGCTTACGTTTTGAAGTATGCGGAAATGTGGGGCTTGGAAAAGGAATTCGTCGAGTTCGTCAAGACCATCAAGGTCTACAACAGCTTGGTGGATAAGATCGTCCCCGGCTTCCCCCGCGGTCACGAAAAGGAACACTTTGACGCGATCGGCGGCACCGACAACCTGTTGACCGTCGGCGAGGCTTTCCTTTCCTTGGTCATTGAGGGCGACGCGTCGCTTAAAGAGAAGCTTCCCTTCCTCAAAGATCCGCGCGTCAAGTTTACCGACGACGTCAAGCCTTATCGTGAAAGAAAGGTCAAGATCTTAAACGGTTTGCACACCGCTCTTGCGCCGATCTCGATGCTGTGCGGCGTGGGCATCGTCAGAGACGCCATCAACGACAAAGACCTCTTTGCTTATGCGGATGCGTTGGCAAACGTGGAGATCATCCCCACCATCAAGATGGATAAGGAACTTTTGTTGCAATTCAAGAGGGACGTGTTGGAGCGCTTCTCCAACCCCTATATCGATCACTTGTTCTCCTCCATCATTTTGAACAGCGTTTCCAAGTGGAAGACCAGACTTCTTCCTTCCTTCCTCGCTTGTGACAAAAACAATCGCAAGCATATGCTCTTTGCGCTTGCCGCTTTGTTCTGCCTGTACGACAGCAAGGACTTCAGTATCAACGACGGCGACGACGTGAAAGCGTTCTTTGCAAAGGAGCTTCCCGCCGAAGCCAAATTCGAGGCGTTTATCCGCAACGAAAGCTTCTGGGGGATGGATCTTGAGGCTACCGAAGGCGTCTACACCGCAGCGGTCGGTTACGTCCGCGCGATCAAAGACGGCAAGGTGCGTGAAACGTTGAAAACGTTATGAGCGAACTTATCGTCTTAAACAAAAGGGATAACGTCGGCGTTTTGAAGGCGCCGCAGGGGGACGTGCCCGCAGGGCACAAGATCGCTCTTGCCGATATCAAAAAAGGCGAGAAGGTCGTTAAGTACGGTTACCCCATCGGCGTCGCCACGCAGGATATCAAAAAGGGCGACTTCGTGCATACGCACAATCTTGCCAGCGCGCTTACCGCCGAGGCGTTGGATTACGTCTATCAAAAGAAGCTTCACCCTCTGCCCGCCGCTCCCCAAAGAAACAGAGTTTGGGCTTATAAGAGGGCGGTCGGCGCCGGCGCAAGAAACGAGCTTTACATCGTCCCGACCGTAGGTTGCATCGCGGCAAGCGCGGAGAACGTCGCTCGTCGTTTTAAGGAACTGCACAAGGACGATATGAAGGTGGACGACGTAGTCGTCTTGACCCATCGCGTGGGTTGTTCCGAACTCGGCGACGACTTGACGCGCACCAAAACCATCCTCGTCAATCTTTCAAAAAACGCCAACGTCGGCGGCGTGTTGTTCCTCGGGCTCGGCTGTGAAGAAAACCGTATGGAAGGTATCAAGGAGATCGTCAAAGAATCGGATCGCGTGCGTTTCCTCGTTGCGCAGGAAGTCGAAGACGACGAGGCGGAAGCGCTTCGCTTGCTTGAAGAGCTCTACGCCGTGGCGTCTGAGGACAAGCGCACTCTCGTGCCCCTTTCCGAAGTGACGGTGGGCGTGAAATGCGGCGGTAGCGACGGCTTCTCCGGCATTACGGCAAACTATCTGATCGGACGCGTTGCCGACCTGTTGGAAGCGTGCGGCGCGACGGTCGTTTTGGCGGAGACCCCCGAAGTGTTCGGCGCGGAACAAACTTTGATGGAGCGCGCCAAGGATCAAAAAGTCTTTGAGGACATCGCGGCTCTCGTTAATAAGTGGAAAACCTTTTACGGCTCGCACGGCGTAAACGTTTACGAAAACCCCTCGCCGGGCAATAAAGCCGGCGGCATCACCACCTTGGAGGAAAAGTCCTTGGGTTGCGTGCAAAAGTCGGGCAGCGGTGAGGTAAAGGAAGTCCTTTCCGAATTGGAGCGCGTCACAGAGCGCGGTCTCAACGTCATCGAAAGCCCGGGCAACGACATCATTGCTTGCACGACGCTTGCGGCGACGGGGGCAAGCGTGATCATGTTCTCCACCGGTCGCGGCACGCCGCTTGGCAGCGTGGTGCCCACTTTGAAGATCGCTTCCAACTCTCCGCTTGCCAAGAAAAAGAGCGGTTGGATCGATTTTGACGCGGGCAGGATGCTTTCTTCCGATGTGGACGAGATCGTGACGGAACTTTACAACTTGCTTTTGGATATCTTCGAGGGAAAGAAAACCGGCAACGAAGAGCGCGGCGACAAACAGATCGCGATTTTGAAAACGGGCGTAACGCTGTAATGCGTTCGCTCTTTTTTGTTTGAAAAAGAAATGGATAACATACACGACGGACATAGAGCGCGGCTTAGGACCCGCGTTGAAAAATACGGATTGCAAAGTTTGGAAGATCACGAAAAGCTGGAGTATCTTCTGTTTGCTTTCGTGCCCCGTCGCGATACCAATCCGATCGCGCACGAACTTTTGAAAACGTTCGGTTCTTTCAGGCGCGTTTGCGACGCCGATCCCGCGCAACTGATCTCCGTCAAGGGGATGACGGAAAACGCGGCGTTATTTTTGCATTCGCTTCCCGACGTCGTTTCAGCGTATCTTCTTTCCGAAAAAGAACCGAAGCTTGACGGTCCCATCGCTTGTGCGGAGTACATCATCGCTTCGATCGGGTGGGAAAACGAAGAGCACCTCATCGTCTTGTACTTAAACGACGGTTGCCGCGTGGTGAAAAAGGAAGAGTTTACGTCGGGGAAGAACAGATCCGTCACGATCGACCGCGACAAGATCGTTGCGGGCGCCGTAAAAAGCGGGGCGAAATACGTCGTTTTGGGACACAATCATCCAAACGGAGCCATCGAACCTTCCGCCGCCGACGTCGACGCCACCAATCGCATCGTGCAAGCGCTCGGCGTGGTCAATGTTTCGCTCGGAGATCATATCATCGTTTCGGGCGGGGAATATTACAGTATGAAAGTACACGGGGACATCGTAGACCCCGTGGACTTGAGCGGCTCGGTATATCAATTTGCCGAGAAGTTGGTGCGTCGTGAAAACGACCTCAATCGATTGCGCCTTTTGAAGAAATAATCACAAAAACTTTTTCAAAGCTTCTACGCTTCCCGAAAAGAAGGCGAGGACGTCCGCGGCGATGCGCGCCGTTTCGTCGCTGACCGAGATCGAGTTGTCGTTCAGACAACGGGTCAGGTCGGTAATTCCCATATTGGTCCCTTTGATCAGTTTTTCCGCGATATTGCTGTTGCTTTTATCTCCGAAAATGGAAAGTTTTACCATTTTCTTTTGCCACTTTTGTTTGAAAGAACCGTAGATTTCGGGCTCAACGTCCAATTCTTTCATTCGGGCGCTTACTCTCTCCGAAAGGGCGGCGTATTCCCCCATTTGTTGTTTGACGTAGGCGTTGAGTTCGCCCACCGCCACCTTTTCCACGACGTCCAAAGACTGCATTCCCAAAAGGACGGATTTCATGCATTCGTTCAAAAGTTCCGCTTCGTTTTCCGCAAATACGCGTTTGGTCTTGTTTTCGGCAATGGCTTCCATAATTCCTCCTTGTTATGCGGATAGTATGGACGATGGAAAGCGTTTTTAGACCCACTCCCGCCGCGAGTCGCTCAAAAAAGCGGTTTTTTCGACAAACGGAGCGATTTTTCGTTTTTTCGTCGGAAGTAAAATTGCCGATATGAAAAGAAAGTTCTTCCACGTTGTAATATTCTTTTTCGTCGGTTTCGTCTTGACGTTTTTTCTTTCTTCGGCGGTGTTCCCGCCGGGGCTCAAACCTTTTTACGGCGGCGGCTATCTGCCGCTATTGTCACTCGGCGGCAATTATTTCGTTTTGTCTTCGGCGTATCTTCTTGCCCGATTTGCTTGGGGAAAGGACGTTTTCGTTTTGTTGCAGGCGGCGTTTTCGGTCTGCGGGGCGGGTATCCCGCTGGCGGTATCCGTCGTGCGTCGCCGCAAAATACATCCGTTTTATACGGTGATCTCCGCTTTTTTTGCGGAGTTGCCGATGATGGCGTTTTTGCCCGACAAAGAGTGGATGCTTTTTCTTGCAAACGGCGCGCTTTCCGCGTTGTTTTCCTTGTTGTTGCTTCCTTTGCTTTTTAAGATCAAAAAGAGGGTCTTAACGTTTGGCGAGTGGGAAGCGGCGGTCGCGGGGTTGATCTCGTTTGCCCTCGGTGCGGGATCGTACTCGGCGACCTACTTCGGCGTGTCGGCGTATTATCTGTTGCTTGCGTTTTTGTTGCCGACGGCAATCTTTTTGTTGCATTCCGGGGCGATCCCTTTGGTGTTTGCCGTGGGGGCTACCGCTTTGTCCGGGGAGGTGGCGCCCGTCCTTGCCGCCGCGATGGCGGTCGTGTTTTCGGAAGCGCTTAAAAGCAAAAGGGTGCTTGCCGCTTTTTCTCTTCCGGTCGCAGAGGGGTTGACCTACCTTTTGTTCCCGGGAGGTTTTTCGCCCCTTAATTTTCTGTTTTTGTTTTCGGGCGGATTTCTCGCCGCCTTTTTGCCCGACGTTTTTTACAAAAAAGGAGCCGCGATGCTCGGCAGGGGAGAAAGAAACGCCCCCTACGCTTTGGTGAACAAAACAAGACTTGAGATCGTCGGAAAACTCGGATTTATCGGGGATGCCCTCCGAAAGACTTCCGAAACGCTTTGCGTCCTCGGCGGCGGGGACGGGGAAGACGAAGCGGCGGGCAGACTGTCGGAGGAGTTTTCCGCTTCTCTTTGCGTCGGATGTAAAAATTTCAAAGATTGCGCCGCGCAGGGCGGCGGCAACACCGCGCAACTCTTTCAAGGGGCGATCGCAAGAGCGTTGCGAAACGGCAAAGCGACGATCTGCGACCTTCCGCCCTATCTTAACGGGAACTGTCATAAAACGAGATCTTTTTTGGACGCTTTGAACGAGGCGACGGAGATCTACCGCGAAGAAAGGGAGCGCTGTCTTATCCGTAACGAAACGCGGCAAAAACTGGCGGGAGAAGCGGAAGGTGTCGCCGCGGTGCTGGACGTGTTGCGCCGAGATCTTCGGCGGGCGGTCTCCTTTGACGGCAAAAAGAGGGATCGCGTTTTGGCGGAACTCCGTCGGGAAGGGATCGTTTCGTACGACGCAATGGTCGCGGACGGCGGGGATGTCGCTACGGTGACGGTGACTTTGGAAGAAACAAAAGCCAAGGACGAACGCGTAACGGAGGCGGTTTCCCGTGCGATGGGGACTTCTTTTTTGCCGGAGGGGATCACGCGGCTCGGCGCGGGGTCGGTAGCGGCAAGTTTTCGTTCCGCGCCGCCCTTTGACGCCATTGTCGGGCAGTCGGTCAAGATCAAGGAGGGCAGCGAGGCTTGCGGCGACACAAAAAGCGTCACCCGCCTAAACGGAGATAGGATCATGATCGCTCTTTCGGACGGGATGGGCAGCGGTGAAGAGGCAAATCGCGGCAGCGCGGCGGCGATCTCTTTGGTGGAAAACTTTTATCGCACAGGCGTGGAAGAAAAAACGGTGCTTCCTTTGATCAATCACCTTTTGACGATGCGCAACGACGGCTCTTTTCAAACCTTGGATATGTGCGTGGTGGATCTCAGGACGGCGGAAGCGGATTTTATCAAGCTTTCCGCGCCGGAATCGGTGATCAAACGCAGGTCGGGTAGCGAGATCGTGGAGGGCGGGGCGCTTCCCCTCGGCATCCTCAGGGAGATCACCCCCAGCGTTTCAAGGCGGAAACTTGCTTCCGGCGACGTCGTGGTGCTTGCTACCGACGGAGTGACCGACGCCATCGGCGCGGACGGAATGATGCGGGTCGTGGAAAGCGGCAGGACAAACAATCCGCAGACCATTGCGGACAACGTCATCAGGGACGCTTCGTACGTTTCGCAAGCGGACGATCAGACGGTAGTCGCTTTGCGCCTGTTCAGGCGGGTCGGATAACGCGCGGTCACGCGCGGGCACTCGCTCTTTGAAAAATTGCGTAAAATAGTTGTCATTCCCGTTTTGATATGCTAAAATGATAAAACGATTACCGATTAGGAGTGAAATTCATGTTGGGATTTTTGTTAAATGCAATTGATAGTGACGCAAGGCGCGTCGTATCGGAAGTGCTGATCATTTTGATGACCGTGATCTCTATTGCGATCATCGTTATCGTTATGATGCAAGAAGGCGAGACGGGCGGCGTTTCCGCTATCTCGGGCGGCAGCAGCGATACTTTCTACGGCAAGAACAAGGGCCGCAGCAAGGAGCAGATCCTTAAGCGTTTGACCTTGATACTCGGCGCAGTTATGTTGGTGCTCTCCGTGGTCTTCTTTATTATTAAGCCCACTGCGGCGTGATGCACGACAAACAGTAAAGGACAGGGGGCAAGCGTTGCCCCCGTTTTTTTAGGAAAATGGAAGGGATCAAAGTTGTCGCAACCAATAAAAAAGCCTATCACGACTATTTTATCGATGAAACCTACGAGGCGGGCGTCGTCCTCGTCGGCAGCGAAGTAAAAAGCGTGCGCGGCGGCAAAGTGAGCTTTGCGGATAGCTACGTTTCCATCAAGGACGGCAAAGTCATTTTGGAAAACTTCCATATCGCTCCCTACGAAAAGGGCAGCTACTTCAATTTGGAAAGCAGGCGCGACCGCGCCCTTTTGCTCAACAAGCGTGAGATAGACAAACTTCGCGCCGCGGTGGAAAGAAAGGGCTATACGATCGTCGCCACCAAGATCTACTTCAAGCATTCTTTGGTCAAATTCGAGATCGGGCTTGCCAGAGGTAAACACAATTACGATAAGCGTCAGGCGCTTAAAGAAAAACAACTCGACCGAGAGGCCGAAAGAGCAAAATAGGAGGACATTATGAACAAAGAAAGCATCTGTTTGCACGGCGGATACAAGCCCAAATCGGGCGAGGCTAACGTCATACCCATTTACCAAAGCACTACGTACGCCTACGATACGCCGGAAGAGCTTGCGCACTTGTTTGACGTGCCCAAAGACGGACACATCTATACCCGCATTTCCAACCCGACCACCGCGGCGTTTGAAGAAAAGATTGCCATGTTGGAAGGCGGCGTCGCGTCCATGATGACTTCCTCCGGGCAGGCAGCTACCCTCGTCACCGTGTTGACTGTCGCGCAGTCGGGCGACAACATCGTCGCTTTCCCCACCGTGTACGGCGGCACCTTCAACCTTTTGAAAGTCACGCTTGCCAAAATGGGCATCGAATGCCGTTTTATCAAACCGGGCATGACGGATGAGGAGATCGAAAGTTTGATCGACGACAAGACCAAATTGATGTTTGGCGAAACGGTCGCCAACCCCGCAATGGTGGTCTTTGATTTTGATCGTTACGTACCTCTTTGCAAAAAGCACGGTTTGCTTCTTGCTATCGACAACACTCTTGCTACACCGGTGTTGGTCACCCCGTTCAAGTACGGCGCAAACGTTGTCGTACACAGCACCACCAAGTATTTGGACGGTCACGCGGTGGCGGTGGGCGGTTTGATCGTGGACGGCGGCAACTTTGAGTTCCGCGGCAATCCCCGTTATACCGACTTCGTCACGCCGGACGAAAGCTATCACGGCACCGTCTACGTGGAAGAGGGCGGCAGGGCTGCCTTTGCTTTGAAGGCAAGGATGCAGTATATGCGTGACATCGGCGTCAGCCCCTCTCCCTTCAACGCTTTCCTTGCCAACCTCGGCAGCGAAACGTTGCATCTTCGTATGAAGCAACACAGCGCAAACGCCTTGGAGATCGCCAAGAAGCTTAAGACCAACCCGCACGTTGCTTGGGTCAAATACTGCGGTTTGGAGGACGACCCCAACCACGCCGTTGCGGCAAAGTACTTTGAAGGCGGCTTCGGCGGCATGGTCTGCTTTGGCGTCAAGGGCGGCAGGGCAAAGGCGGCGGACTTCATCCGCAACCTTTCTTTCATTCGTCAGCTTACCCACATCGCGGACAGCCGTACCTGCGTGTTGCACCCGGCGTCCACTACGCACCGCCAGCTTTCCGATCAAGATTTGATCGATTGCGGCATCAGCGAGGATTTCATCCGTCTTTCCGTCGGTTTGGAAAACGCGGAGGATATCTACGCGGATATCGAGCAATCGCTCGCAAAATAAGGAGAACAAATGCCTATCGTCATCCCCAAGGCGCTACCCGCCTACAAGATCCTCTCGGAGGAAAACATCTTCGTAATGGGGGACGTCCGCGCATCGACGCAGGACATCCGTCCCATTGAGATCGCTATCGTGAACTTGATGCCCACGAAGATCGAGACCGAAACGCAGTTGTTGCGTCTGGTCTCCAATTCCCCCTTGCAGGTCAAAGTCACGTTGATCAAAACGGACAGCTACACGCCCACGCACGTTTCGGGCGCGCATCTTTCGCGTTTTTACAAAACCTTTGAGGAAGTCCGCGACAGGCGCTTCGACGGTTTGATCATCACGGGCGCTCCGGTGGAAACGCTGGAATTTGAAGAGGTCAAGTATTGGAAGGAACTCACCGAGATTATGGATTGGGCTGAAAAGTCCGTCACGTCCACCCTCTTTATCTGCTGGGGGGCGCAGGCGGGGCTTTACTACCATTACGGCATCAAAAAACACTTGTTGCCCAAAAAATTGTTTGGGATCTATCCCAACAATGCGGTCAATCCCTACGATCCTCTTTTGAAGGGGATGGACGACGTGTTCAACATTCCGATGAGCCGTCATACCGAGATCGATCAGGCGGCGGCGCAAAACTGCCCCGAACTGGAAGTTTTGGCACGCGGCAAGGAATGCGGCATTTCCGTTTTGAAAAGCCGCGACGACAAAAAGATCTTTTTGACGGGTCACTCGGAGTACGACCGCGACACGCTGTACAAGGAGTACACCCGCGACCTTGAGAAGGGCGAACCCATTGAGCCGCCGGTGAACTATTTCACCGAGCGCGGCGACGCCGTAAACGTCAGTTGGAAAAGCGCGGCAAACCTCATTTTCTACAACTGGCTCAACTACTACGTTTACCAGGTGACCCCCTATGACATCGAGTCTTAAGGGAGCGGTCGTCGTCAACGCCTATTGGCGGGGCGGCGATGACGGCGCGAAAAACATCGCCCGCGCCCTATCAGCCCTCGGCGCTTCCGTCGACTTCCTCCGCGCGAGTGAGATCGACCTCGGCGTCGGCGAGGGCTTAACGGGCAGCTTCCCTTACGATTACGTCGTCTTTTTGGATAAGGACGACCATCTTGCGCGCCTTTTGGAAAAAAGCGGCGCGCGTCTTTTTAACAGCGCGGAAAGCATCCGTTTGGCGGATGATAAGATGCTGACGCATATCGCGCTTTTGCCCCTTCCGCAACCCGAAACGATCTCCTCCCCCCTTTTTTTTGCGGGGGAAGACGATGAAAAATTCCTTGATCACGTAGAGAATAAACTCGGCTACCCCGTCGTCGTCAAAAAGTGCTTCGGCGCTTTCGGACGGGAGGTCTACCTTGCAAAAAACCGCGAAGAGCTTGCGTCTTTTCGCGCGCGTTTTTTGCGGGAGCCGCACTTATACCAAAAATACGTTGAATGCGGCGCGACGGATATCCGGGTCATCACGATCGGCGGCAGGGCGGTCGCCGCAATGAAAAGACAAGCCACCGAGAAAGGGGAATTCCGCGCCAACGCGGCGCTTGGCGGCACGGGCGAAAAAATAGAGATCACAGAGGAACTTCGCGCCCTTGCGGAAAAAGCGTCCGAAAATTTGGGCTTGGAGTACGCCGGCGTCGATCTGTTGTTTGACGGCGAAAAGTATTTGATCACCGAAGTCAATTCCAACGCGCATTTTGCGTTGATCCAAAAGGTGACGGGGGTACCCATTGCGGAACTGTACGCAAAGTATATTCTGTCCGAAGTCACCAAAGGAGGCAAACGATGAACGACGAGAAGTTTATATCTCCCGAAATGGAAGTCACCGATTATACCGATCCCGCTTGCCCGTTTTGCGTGGACGCATACAAGACGGATAACGTGAAGCCCATCGACGTCCGCCGCGTGATAACCAAGTTGGACGAATACCTCGGGCACAACGATTACGCAGGGGCGGAACGCCACCTGAAGTACTGGGAAGAGGAAGCCAAGCAGGGCAACGACCTTCGCGGTGAATTCAGCCTTGCGGAGGAGTTGATGGGGCTTTACCGCAAACTGGGCAGACGGGAAGACGCCGTTTTTTACGCCGAAAAGGCGCTTAGGTACATTACCCTTGCCGACCTCACGGGTACGGTAGGCGCCGCGACCGCGATGCTCAACGCCGCCACCGTCTACAAGGCGTTTGGAATGGCGGAGAAGGGGATCCCCCTCTTTGAGGAAGCAAAAACCATCTACGAACAAAAACTTGATCGCAACGACAGTCGCCTCGCCGGGCTTTACAACAATTTTGCGTTGGCTCTCGTCGATCTCGAACGATTTGGCGAAGCGCGCGACCTGTATCAAAAGGCGCTTGATATCGTTTTGAAACAAGAAGGGGGCGAGCCCGAAGCGGCGATCACCTTTTTGAACCTCGCTTCCCTCGCGGAGCGCGAGCTTGGTTTGGAAAAAGCGGAAAAGGAGATCGAAGGACATCTGGAACACGCGGAGTACTTGCTCAAAAAGCAAGGCATCCATAAGGACGGCAACTACGCTTTCGTGGCGGAAAAGTGCGCCCCGGTCTTTGGTTACTACGGTTGGTTTGGCGTGGAGGCGGAACTTAAAGCGGAAGCGGAAAGGATCTACGGAGGAAAACAATGAAAGGTTTGACCATCGCGGAAGAGTATTACAAGCAGTACGGCGCGCCGATGCTTCACGAGGAATTCCCCGAATTGGAAGGGATCGTCGCGGTGGGGCTTTGCGGTAGCGGGTCGGAATGTATGGGCTATGACGACGAGCTTTCAAAGGATCACGATTTCGAGCCCGGCTTTTTGATCTTTCTCCCTCCCGAAGAGGTGGTGGATCGCCGCCTTGCCTTCCGTTTGGAACGCGCCTACGACAAACTTCCCAACGAATTTATGGGGCTGAAACGCAACAAAGACGTCTCCTTCGATACGGGCAGGCACGGCGTGGTCAGAGCGGCGGACTTTTTTAAGTCCAAAGTGGGCGACCCCGACGGGGCGCTGAGCGTGGAACAATGGATGACCGTCCCCGAGCAGTATCTTGCGGAAGTCACCAACGGCAAGATCTTCCGCGATGACCTCGGACTGGTGACCGATATCCGCAAAAAACTCGCTTACTTCCCGGAGGACGTGCGCCTCAAAAAACTGGCGGCGGCATTGATGCTTGCGGAGCAAGCGTCCTCGTACAACTACGAAAGACTTCTTTCCCGCGGGGATACGGCGGGGGCGCAACTTGCGATTTGCGAGTACGTCAAAGAAGTGCTTTCGGCGATATTCCTTTTGAAAAAACAGTACAAACCTTTTTACAAGTGGCAGTTCCGCGCGCTGAACGAAATGCCCGAGTTCGCCCCTTTGAAGGAAGACCTTGAAAGCTTGCTTACCACCGGTAACGATCTTGGGGAAGCGGTGGAAAAGAGAAGTCGCATTCGTCGCATCAACGGCGCTTTGACGGACGAGATCCGCCGTCAACAACTTTCGGATTACGAAGGGTTAAGATTGGATTTCCCCGCCTACTGCGTCAACGGCAAGATCAAGGATCCGTCCCTACGCAACGCGCATATCTTAAGCGGCGGGGAATGATTTTTTTGAAAATTTAACGCCAACGATATATTTTTTGCGCAAGATATGTTATAATCATTCTAACGTGAAATCGCGCTTTGGCGCAAAAAGACAGCAATATTTTTTCGGAGGGAGAAAAATGGATAAGAATATGTTCAGTTTGGAAGGGAAAGTCGCTCTTGTCACCGGCGCAAGCTACGGCATCGGCTTTGCGATCGCCACCGCGTTTGCAAAAGCGGGCGCGACCATCGTTTTTAACGATATCAAGCAGGAACTTGTGGATAAGGGACTTGCTTCTTATAAGGAGATCGGCATCAAGGCGTACGGCTACGTCTGCGATGTCACCAACGAACAAGCGGTCAACGAGCTCGTTGCCAAGATCGAAAAGGAAGTCGGCGTCATCGATATTTTGGTCAACAACGCCGGTATCATCAAGAGGATCCCGATGTGCGATATGACGGCGGCGGAGTTCCGTCAGGTCATCGACGTGGACCTCAACGCTCCGTTCATCGTCTCCAAGGCGGTCATTCCTTCGATGATCAAAAAGGGCCACGGCAAGATCATCAACATCTGCTCCATGATGAGTGAGCTCGGCAGGGAGACCGTTTCCGCTTACGCGGCGGCTAAGGGCGGCCTCAAGATGCTTACCCGCAACATCGCTTCCGAGTATGGTGAGTTCAACATTCAATGTAACGGCATCGGCCCGGGCTACATCGCTACGCCGCAAACCGCGCCGCTCCGCGAGATCCAACCCGACGGCTCCCGTCATCCGTTTGATCAATTCATCATCGCCAAGACGCCCGCGGCTCGCTGGGGCAACGCCGAAGACCTGCAAGGTCCCGCGGTGTTCCTTGCTTCCGACGCTTCCAACTTTGTCAACGGTCACATCCTGTATGTTGACGGCGGCATCCTCGCCTACATCGGCAAGCAACCCAAATAAGTTTAAGACCAATAAAAGAAGTCGTCCCATACGGGGCGACTTTTTTGTTTTCCGCGTCAGGCGCGGAACTTCCCAAGGAAGCCTGCTTTACTTCGTCTTGCCGCAGTTGGAGCCGCAGTCGGACGCGCCGCGCTTAACGGACGCGGAGCTCTTCTTGGTGGACTTAGTGTCGCAGTTTTTGCAGTTGGACTTGTTGGTCATATTGGTTTTCACCTCCTTTTGCTTTTGGTATGCGCCGATCGCCGTACGTTTATTCCGAGGGGATAGAAAACCTCGCATCCGCAACCCTTCTTTGTCCTCGGTTATGTTTTTGTCGGAAAAAGTGAATAATAAGCCGAGCGGCAAACATACTATCGGTATGAAAAATAAAAATGACGGAAACCCGATCGATAAAATGATACAGGCAAACAAAGACGAGGCGGATAGTATGCTTTCTTTATGGGGGATGAAGAAGAGAAAGCGGATAAAGACAAAAAAAGCGGGAAGGTAGCGCCTTCCCGCTTTTTGCAAGCGGCGTTATTGCAAGAGGGGCTTCAGGACGGAAGTCCACACATCGTATCCTTCCGCATTGGGATGCACGCCATCGTAGGAATAAGAGGGGATCAGTTGATCATTTTCATCCTTAAAATGCGTGAAGAGATCTACAAACAAAATACCTTTGCTTTCCACGTAAGTTTTGATCCTTGCGTTTAAGTCTTTGATCTTTTGGATCGCGTTGGAAAGGTCTATCCCCCAAGCGGTCACGCGGCTATCCATCGGCAGGACGGATTCACAAATGATCTCAGTTGCGGGCAGGTTGGTTTGGATCTCATTGATGATCGTTTTGTAATTGGTCATGATCTCGTCATTGGTGCGTCCGCTGTTGATATCGTTGATGCCTATCATCATGATCACTTTGGAAGGCTTGAGGTCAATAACGGAAGTTTTCAAACGGGCGATCACGCCGGAAGTCACGTCACCGCCGATGCCGCGGTTATAGGTGGCAAGGGGCAGATCGTTGTAGTGGTTGTTCAAATGATAACCGTCGGTGATGGAGTCGCCGATAAAGACGATCTGTCCTTCGGAAAGGTTGGCGTTTTCCAAGGCGAACGCCGCGCATTTTTGATCGTAATAGGACGGGGCGGGCTCTTCCTTCTTGTTAGCTTTGAGTTTTGCGTACAAAACGGACATAGTGACGGTGGATGCAAGCAACAATACGATAATGATCAAATAAACAACGTCTTTCATAGTGATCTTTTTCATAACTACCTCCGAGAGTGGTCTTTTTTATTATACAACAATATAAGAGGGTGAACATACAATTTCTAATAAATTTAAATGAATTGACTTTGTCATGAATTGCAAGCACCGATTGCATTGCGGATAAATTTATCCATAACGACGGCGGCTGCCGTCCAATCACGAAACGCAGTTTCAATTCATGCGTAAAGCGCAAATAATGACCAAAGGTCAAATCACGCCGTTAGGCAATTCGTCATTTTACTTGCTCCAAGCGCCTGCGCGCGTTATAATATAGGGAGAAAACACCTTTTGGGAGGGAGTATGAACGTTATCATCAGCGTTATCGGAAAGGACCGCGTGGGTATCATTAGGGACGTCAGCACGTTCCTTGCCGACCTCAGCATCAACATCATTGATATTTCGCAAACCTTGATGGGGGAGTATTTTACGATGATCATGCGCGCCAATACCGAAAAGAGCACCATGCCCATTGACAAACTCATCGTTGCGCTTCGTGAAAAGGGCGAAAGCGTCGGTTTGGACATCAATCTTCGCAGCGAAGAGATCTTCAACGCGATGCACAGGATCTAAAATATGATAAGCGATAAGGAAATATTCGAAACGATGGGAATGGTCAGTTCCCAGCACCTTGACGTCCGTTGCATCACGATGGGCATCTCTTTGTTTGACTGCATCACCGACGATGCGGACAAGACTGCCACGCGCGTTTACGACAAGATCACCTCGTACGCAAAAGACCTGGTCGCCGTGGGCGAAAAGATCGCCACGATGTACGGCGTGCCCGTGGTCAACAAGAGGGTGTCCGTCACCCCTGCGTCCCTTGTTGGCGCGGCAAGCGGCGGCTACCAAAAGATCGCCCTCGCTATGGATAAGGCGGCGGCGGAGACCGGCATCGACTTCATCGGCGGTTATACCGCTTTGGTGCAAAAAGGCGCCACAAGCAAGGAAGAAGCCTTTTTGGAGACCATCCCCGAAGCGCTTGCCTTGACCAAAAAGGTTTGCTCTTCGGTCAACGTTGCGTCTTCCCGCGCGGGCATCAATATGGACGCCGTCAGAAAGATGGGTGAGATCGTCAAAAAGGCGGCGTATCTTACGCGCAACGAGGATTCCATCGGTTGCGCCAAACTCGTCGTTTTTGCCAACGCGGTGGAAGATAACCCCTTTATGGCGGGCGCTTTCCACGGCACGGGCGAAGCGGACAAGGTCATCAACGTGGGCGTCAGCGGCCCGGGCGTGGTCAAGTCTGCGTTGGAAAAGGTGGACGGCGACCTGACCGCCGTGGCGGAGACCGTCAAAAAGACCGCATTCAAAGTGACCCGCGTCGGTCAGCTCGTTGCCAAAACGGCGGCGGAAATGCTGGGCGCGGAGTTCGGCATCGTGGATCTTTCGTTGGCGCCGACGCCGGCGATCGGTGACAGCGTGGGCAGGATCCTTGAAGAAATGGGCTTGGAGCGCGTGGGTGCGTGCGGTACCACCGCGGCGCTTGCTCTCCTCAACGACGCCGTCAAAAAGGGCGGCATTATGGCAAGTTCACACGTCGGAGGTCTTTCCGGCGCGTTTATCCCCGTCAGCGAAGATATCGGTATGATCGAGGCGGCTTCGATGGGCGCTTTGTCCATCGAGAAGCTTGAGGCGATGACGGCGGTGTGCAGCGTGGGCATCGATATGGTGGCGATCCCCGGCGATACGCCTGCGGAGGTCGTCTCCGCTCTTATTGCGGACGAGGCGGCTATCGGCGTGGTCAACCACAAGACCACCGCGGTACGCGTGATCCCCGTCTACGGCAAAACGGTGGGGGACGACGTGTCCTTCGGCGGACTTCTCGGTCGCGCGCCCATTATGCGCATCAGCGGCTATTCGCCCGAAAAGTTTATCAAGAGGGGCGGCAGGATCCCCGCGCCGCTCAGTAGCAACAAAAACTGATGGCAGCAACCAATTACAACAAACAAATGAAGGCGTTGATCGCCGAGATCGAAGAGCGAGGGGATCATCCTTCGCTTCTTCTTCACGCGTGTTGCGCCCCGTGCGCTTCGCACGAACTGAGCTTTTTGCCCGATACGTTTGACTTGACCGTCTTTTACTACAACCCCAACATTACGGACGACGAGGAGAGGGAAAAGCGGTTTGCGGAACTGGATCGCCTGATCTCGGAGATGTGCCCCTCGGTAGGGCTCATCAAAGGGGAAGCGGACTGCGACAAGTTCCTCGCCGCGGCAAAAGGACTGGAAAGCGCGCCCGAAGGTGGGATGCGCTGCGCTAAGTGCTTTGCCCTCCGCTTGGAAGAGACGGCAAAAAAAGCGGCGGAAGAAGGCTTTGAGTATTTTGCCACCACTTTGACCCTTTCCCCCTTGAAGAATCCGATGCTCCTAAACGAGATCGGCGAGAAGATGGCGCAAAAGTACGGCGTAAAGTACCTCGCCTCCGACTTCAAAAAGGACGGCGGCTACCAGCATTCGATAGAACTTTCCAAACAGTACGACCTTTACCGTCAAAACTATTGCGGTTGCGCGTTCAGTAAGAAAATTTAAAAAGCACCCATACACACAGGGTGCTTTTTTGAATTCACATCGACAGCGGAGAAGGGCGCATCTGCCGTGTTTCTGACCGCAAGGCGGCAAAATCACGTACAAAAGTACGCTCATTTGCCCCCTTTTGTCGAGCCTTGCATCTGCAACCCTTCTCCGCTGTCGATAATTATTTACCGTTGATCACTCGCCGTCGGCGCATAAATTGCAATTTTTAAATTGCATTACGGATAGTTTTAATCGCAAGAATTGCTTGCTCACATTGGAAAAATCCATCGACAGCGGAGAGTGGTGCATAGACGAGCGCCCACCGAAGAGGCGGGTCTGAGCGTACTCCTTGTACGTGATGCCCGACGATGAGGTAAGAAGCGAAGCATGGGTGCCGCTATCCGATGTCGATAATTACTCGCCGTCGGAGAGTTTTAGCAGCACCACGCCTTGCTTTGCTCCGCAAACGGGGCAGATCTCAAAGGCTTCCTTTTCCGTCCATTCGTAGCCGCAACCGCCGCACTTCCACTTGGTTTTTGCGGGCTTTTTGTACAAAGTGCCGCTTTTCATCTGTTCGTACAGGTCGGTGAAAAGCTTTTTGTGGCAGGTCTCTATCCCGATCAAGTTGCGGAACAGCCCCGCAATGTCTTTGAAGCCTTCCTCTTCCGCCG